>TARA_R110002072_G_scaffold287067_1_pt1 | contig 11055 bp, 12 predicted proteins | sample TARA_R110002072 | Tara Oceans TARA_R110002072 (sample SAMEA4397118) | marine metagenome | biome: Polar Biome; feature: [SRF] surface water layer (ENVO:00010504); material: water (ENVO:00002006), including particulate matter (ENVO:01000060) such as... | depth 5 m | reverse complement strand
AGTAATATTCTTTCTTTTCAACATTGGACTTTAAACAACTTCAATGAGAAAAATGCCACAAAATAATTGTGGCATTTTTTTTTATTTGTATCTTGACAAGTAAATAAAATTAAAAATGAATGAGTGAATTAGATGATTTATTAGATCCTGGTGTAAAAGACAACCAATCCGGTTATTCAGGTTCAGGAGATGGGAAACTTCCCAATGCTACAGCAACATTAGTACTAGGTATTATCTCTATTGTTGGATGTATTTTTTATGGGATTCCTGGTCTTATATGTGGTATTATTGCTATTGCCTTACATTCAAAGGATAAGAAAATTTATAAAACGGATGTGAATCACTATGCTGCTTCGTTTAAAAATTCTCAAGCTGGTTTTATTTGTGGAATAATAGGGACAATACTTTCTGGATTGATGTTCCTTTACTTCGTGATAATTATTTTAATTTTCTCTAGTGTGTTCATTAGATAGAAGATGTATCAATGTAGTTGGAAAGAAAATTTTAATGTAGAATGCCCAACATGTGGTTTTCAAAGATCGGCAGATTTATTGGTTCATGGAGAAATATCAGCAAGTTTTGATATGTTTCCAGCAACCATTCCTTTTTTTGTGCTAGTTATTTTCTTGGTTCTTCATATTGTATTTAATTTTAAATCTGGTAGTAGAATAATTATAGGTCTTTTTTCAATTACGGTGATTTTAATAATGGTCAATTTTGGTTTTAAAATATCACAGTAATTTGATTTAGTTATTTTGCTATATTTGACGAAAAGAAATTATGGGAGGAGCTTTTATTTTAGCAATAGTTATAGGGTTAGCAATTGGATTAACAATAGCAATTCTCTATCTATTAAATATACAAGATGCATTAAAAGAGGTAGCGCAAGAAAACATTCAAGTTCCACCAGTAAACACTTGGCTTTTATTAATTCCACTGTTTAATATTGTTTATGCTTTTATTTTTTATCCAAAAATGGCAGAGTCATTTAAACGAGAATTTGAGTCTAGAGGTTTACCGAAAGATGGTGACTTTGGAAAAACCTTAGGTGTTAGTATGGCTATAGTTACTGCGGTTAGAATACTTCCTATTGCTGTAATCGAGGGTTTGTTAAGTTTGGCTGGACTAATATTACTTATCGTCTTATGGGTCAAAGTAGCTAAATATAAAACAACTTTGAGGACTTCACCAAAAACTGATTTTGATGGAGTATCCAATAATACATCTGATTTGTTAGACAACTAAACGCGATTTCAACAAAATTAACGCTCTATTTTTTGATTAAAATAGAGCGTTTTTGTTTAATATTACATTTCAGAAATAAAACAACAAAATGTCAGACGATAAAAAAATAATATTCTCCATGGTTGGTGTCTCTAAAGATACTCCTGCAGGTAAGCAAATCATTAAAAATATCTATTTGTCCTTCTTTTATGGGGCGAAAATAGGAATCATAGGTCTAAATGGGTCCGGTAAGTCAACGGTAATGAAAATTATTGCTGGTTTAGATAAAACCTATCGAGGGGAGGTTGTTTTCTCAGAAGGTTATTCTGTTGGTTATCTTTCGCAGGAGCCTGAATTGGATGAATCCAAAACGGTAAAAGAGATTGTTATGGAAGGTGTTCAAGAAACGGTAGATATTCTAGCCGAATTTGAGCAAATCAATAATTCTTTCATGGATGAAGCTATTCTCAATGATGCAGATGCAATGGATAAGTTGATAAAGCGACAGGGAGAGGTTCAAGATTTAATTGATTCTCAAGATGCTTGGGAATTGGATACAAAGTTAGAGAGAGCAATGGATGCTTTGCGTTGTGCTCCAGAAGATCAACTTATTGGAACACTTTCTGGTGGGGAACGAAGAAGAGTTGCCTTATGCAGACTATTATTAAAAAACCCAGATATCCTATTGCTTGATGAGCCTACCAATCACTTGGATGCTGAATCGATTGAATGGTTAGAACAACATTTACAACAATACAAAGGAACGGTTATCGCTGTTACGCATGATAGATATTTCTTAGACAACGTCGCGGGTTGGATTCTTGAACTGGATAGAGGAGAAGGAATACCTTGGAAAGGAAATTATTCTTCTTGGTTAGAACAGAAAGGAAAAAAGCTGAAAGAAGAGGAGAAATCGGAGTCTAAACGGCAAAAAATGCTAGCAAGAGAGCTGGAATGGGTAAGAATGAATCCGAAAGGAAGACATGCTAAGAATAAAGCACGTATTGCCAATTATGATAAAATGCTTGCTCAAGACATTAGCACAAAGGACGAAATACTTGAAATGCCAATTCCAAATGGTCCACGTTTAGGAACAAATGTGATTGATGCCGAACATGTTGTGAAAGGTTTTGGCGATAAGTTGCTTTATGGTGATTTAAACTTTAAACTCCCACCAGCTGGAATTGTTGGTATTGTGGGGCCTAATGGAGCCGGAAAAACAACCATTTTCAAAATGATTATGGGTGAATTACAGCCAGATGCAGGAGAATTTAAAGTCGGAGAAACAGTAAAGATTGGATATGTTGATCAAACCCATGCTGAAATTAGTGATGATAAAACGGTTTTTGATGTTGTTTCTAATGGCTTGGAATACGTTGAAGTAGGTAGCCAAAAAATCAATGCCAGAGCATACCTTTCTAAGTTTAATTTTAACGGCTCCGATCAGAACAAAAAAGTGGGCATTCTTTCTGGTGGTGAGAGAAACAGATTACATCTTGCCATGACACTCAAAACAGAAGCGAATGTGTTATTACTCGATGAGCCAACGAATGATATCGATGTGAACACGCTTAGAGCATTGGAGGAAGGGATTCAAAACTTTGCAGGTTGCGCTGTTGTGATATCTCACGATAGATGGTTCTTAGATAGAATTTGTACGCACATTCTTGCTTTTGAAGGAGATTCTGAAGTTTATTGGTTCGAAGGTTCTTATTCTGAATACGAAGAAAACAGGAAAAAACGTTTGGGTGATAAGGGCCCGAAAAGAATTAGATACAAGAAACTAATCAAGTAATGTCTGGAATTTCAAACGACCCTTTGCATGGAATTAACCTTAAACAAATTGTTTCTGAATTAGAAGCTGAATTAGGTTGGGAAAATATGGGGTATTTGGTAAATATCAATTGCTTTAAAAATAATCCTACACTCAACAGTAGCTTGACATTTTTAAGAAAAACGCCTTGGGCAAGAGCAAAAGTAGAACAATTGTACATAGAAAGAATTATACAGTTTAGAGGAGAAAAGTGAGGCATTAAATCATTAGACATTAAAATATTATCATGAAAGTAAGAGAACTAGAACCCAATCAATTATGGAACAATTTTGCAGATTTAAATGCGGTTCCAAGAGGATCCAAAAAAGAGGAGCAAGTGATTCAATTCATGATGGATTTCGGGAAGAAATTAGGTTTGGAAACAATCAATGATGCCATTGGTAATGTAATTATCAAAAAACCAGCATCTGTTGGAATGGAGGATAGAAAGACAGTTATTCTTCAGTCGCATATTGACATGGTGCATCAGAAAAACAACGACACTGATTTTAATTTTGATACACAAGGAATAGAAATGATTGTCGATGGTGATTGGGTAAGAGCAAATGGTACAACTTTAGGCGCAGATAATGGTATCGGAGTCGCAACCATCATGGCGGTTCTTGCATCAGATTCTATTGTTCACCCTGCAATTGAAGCGATGTTTACGATAGATGAAGAAACGGGTATGACAGGCGCGATTAATCTTGACGCATCTAACTTCTCTGGAGAAATTCTTTTAAACCTCGATACTGAAGACGATGATGAATTATCTATCGGTTGCGCTGGCGGTATTGACACCAATACGAGTTATACCTATAAGCAAGAAGAAATAGGTGAGAATTATCAATTGTTTGAGTTAAAGGTCAAAGGCTTGACTGGCGGACATTCTGGAATGGATATTGACAAAGGTAGAGGTAACGCTAACAAGCTTGCTAATCGTTTGTTATTTTCACTAATGATGCAGTCAATTGATTTTCAATTGGTTTCATTTGATGGTGGTTCTTTGCGAAACGCGATACCTCGTGAAGCAACCGTTGTGATTGCTGTTGAAGATTCTTCTATCAATGAACTGAAAAGTGTTTTTTCTGAAGCTTCTTTCATGCTGAAAAAAGAATTGGAATTGGTAGAAAAAAAATGTCAATTTCTTCTTTCTGAAACAGTCTCTATAGGTAGTAAAATGACAACCTCGGATGAGCGAAACAAAATAATTCAGACAATATATGCAACGCATAACGGCGTTTTCAGAATGAGCCCAGACATAGAAGGTTTAGTAGAGTCCTCTTCTAGTTTGGCAAGAATAATTCTAAAGGACGGTGAGTTTATTACACAGTCTTTACAGCGTTCAAGTGTTGAATCCACAAAAGATGATGTCGCGAATACAGTTCGGAGTCCTTTTGATTTAATCGGTGCGACTGTGGTTCAAAATGGAGAATACCCAGGATGGCAACCAAATTCTGATTCTGCAATTTTAGAAATCATGAAGAGTCTATACAAAAAGAATTTCAATGCTGAACCTCAAGTTAAAGCGTGTCACGCAGGGCTAGAGTGTGGTATTCTTTCTAAACATTTACCAAGTGTTGATATGATTTCGTTTGGACCGAATATTCGTGCAGCTCATTCTCCAGATGAGAAATGTCAAATTTCTTCGGTTCAGAAGTATTGGGATTATTTTCTGGATACACTAAATGCAATTCCATCAAAATAGTAAAGAGGAATGCAAAAAGAGCATGAATTGGTAGAGTTGGCAAATGCGAAAATGTACTATGGCAAATACAAAGGCCGTTTTTTGGTGCATGTTCCTGAGCCTTATCTTTTGTGGCTGAAAAATAAAGGATTTCCGCCAGGTAAACATGGCAAACAGTTAGAGCTCATGTTGGAAATTAAAATCAATGGTTTAGAAGATTTGATCTACCCGTTGATTAAAAAGAAGTCGTCACCTTTTTAATAAGTGTTTTGCATAATTGTAATGATAACCAGTCTATTACGTCTTAGTATTAGAAGAGATTTTACGGTCTAATTGGTTGGCGAAATAATTTTTATCGCCGTTTTTGTAACATTTTGAAAAAGCAACCCGTAAATGCTTTTGTAGTAAAGAAAATGACATGCAATTAACAAGTTTCAATATGATCAACAATACGATAAAAAACGCGAAATTTAAATTATCGCAGCACAAGATACAAGGAGCATCAAGTGACCTTTCTATTTTTCAAGTGGCCAAACTAATGGACATGGTAAAAAATGGTGACCAACAAGTTCAAAACGATAGTAGAACATTGTTATTTTCGTTGAACTGAGAATAGTTTTTGGTGCAAATAGTTGAAGTCATCCTTGCGGGTGACTTTTTTTTGTGTAGTAACGTATCGGCTATGGTTAGTACGGGGATTGAAAGTAGTGAACTTTCGATTAAGCACTTAGCCAAAACTTTTTATTTTGTTTTACTTTTTTATTGTAAAGCCAAATCAAAAAGATTTGGCGGACTTGGTTATAAGTTCTAAACTTTGGGTTTAGCATCAAAACCCGTATTAAATATAGCCATCCTAAGTTTGAAATCAATTAATTTTATTAGTTAAACAAGAAGAACAAAAGAGTGGATAAAGACCTTTTTAGCCGTAGTGTCTTTGAACACGTCAACATAGGTGGTCCCCGCTCTTTTAGTACCAGAATACGATCAGTTCTCAAGGTGTGCAAACCTGTTTTGAGGTAGCAGTATCAAGTACAATTGTTCTTCCCTAAAATTAAAGATATGAAAACAATAGGAATTGACATTTCAAAATTAACATTTGATGTGTACAGTGAGGAGTTGGGACATGCCCAATTCAGTAATGACAAAGATGGATTTAAAGCTTTTAAAAAGTTATTGAAAAAAGAAGATTTGGTTGTAATGGAGGCAACAGGATGTTACCATTTTCAATTAGCTAATTATCTGTTTGGCTTGAATTATAAAGTGAGTGTTGTCAACCCATTAGTGGTTAAACGTTTCATTCAAATGAAGCAACAAAAGGTGAAAACAGATAAGCAAGATGCAATGATGATAGCATTGTTCGGTATCGAACAAAACCCTGAATTATGGGATCCAGAACCAAAGTTTATTGAAGAGGGAAAGTTACTGACTACTTTAATGCAATTGTACGTTAAGCAACAGACACAGTTGAAGAACAAGTTAGATAATCTTCAAAGTGGAGGTCGGACTCAAGGGATAATGATTAGCTCACTAAAGCTCCAGTTAAAACGCATTAAGGTTGAGTTAAAAAAACTTGAATCAAGCTTGGAAGAATTGCTCAAAGAACATGCTCCAGAGGTTCTCACTAACATTAGAAGTATTCCTGGAATCGGAAAGAAAACAGCAATGCTAATGATGGTGACAACGAATAATTTCAGAGACTTTACGAGTGCCAAACAAGTTACATCTTATGTTGGTTTGGCTCCAGTTGAAAGAACATCTGGAAGTAGTATTCGAGGGCGAAGTTATATTAGTAAAAAAGGAGATCCAATGCTCAGACATCATCTATTTATGTGCTCATTTACAGCCTGTCAAAACAATCCTCAATGTAGGGCGCTTTATGAACGAATTGAGGGAAAAGGAAAATCGAAAAAACTAGCATTAATTGCAGTATGTAATAAGTTGATTAAGCAAGCTTACGGAGTTTGCAAAAATGACTTGATTTACGATGAAAACTACAGAAGTAGAAACGCAGCTTAAAAAAGAAAGAAATTAGTTGTTTTTTAGCTCAGTTCTATGTTAGCGGTTCGGTTTTTATATTACTATTATTTCATCTTTTAAAATTTGGTCAAAATAACAAGTCAAGTTTGAATATATTTTATCAAAAACACTTGGAATGTAACTTCTCAAATTCTCAACTGATAATTCTTGATTTACAGGATATGAATGATATTGGTTTAAATATTCTTTTATGTCTGATATTTCAGTTTCGTTAAGATTATGAAATGGGTTTGTGGTTGCGTAGTTATGAAAATCGGATAAGTGAATAAAACCACAACCAAATTTATACACATAGTGAATGTATCCCTTTAGTTCACTTGCTTTATCAACCATATCTCTATCAGTCACCTTTTTCCACCTATTATTGCGTGTCAATTCAGTCCATTTTTCACCAGATAGAGTCAATTGTATAAGTCTTTCTCTTTCGTCAATGTCAGAAATTCTACCTAAATACATAACTCGAATAAACGAATCTAATTCCGTTCTTAGAGTTTCCATACATTTCCCAATCCGTCCTTTTACAAAGTCATCTTTCAAGGACTCTGAGTTTTCTTTACTTCTGTTTTGAATTAGTTGTATGAATTGTTTTCTAATATCTGTCATTTAGGTTTCGCTTTAACTGACCGCTAACGTAGAGCTAAACACCTTTAAACGATTTAGTCGTTCCAAATCATCTCTTTTTAGCCACTTTTCCATCTAAAAATAACAATTTCGTGTCACTCCACAAAAAAGACAACTCAACTTTCGTAGAATTACACGGTTAATTTAGATAACACTTACTCTATAATAAAGCGCTTTTTGTGTTCAACCACTCCATTGTCTGATGTTATAAACAGTATGTATAACCCTTTTGATAATTCTGTTACATCAATTTTAGCTGAGTCAATTTCCCCTTTTTTTATTAGCGCCCCTTGTGTGCTATAAATAGTAAAATGCGAGTTGTTTGAGTAAGTCAATTGAATATTTAAAGATGTTTTGACAGGGTTTGGATAAATTGTGAGTTGGGACCATGAAGCTTCTTCAAGGTTCGCATATCCAAGAAGAACAGTTGTACAAGATTGATCGTTAGCTACATTCAAATCTGTCTTATAGTTAGGATGACTTGTATAAACGCAGATGCCTGCTAGGAGAGTATCACTTAGAAAACTACCTATTTGCGAATGCATTAGTCCTAGAGTTATCCAAACAGAGTCATTTGGAGCCAAGTTTAAATTAGAAAAATATTCAGAGTAATAATACATTCCGCAAGTTGCTTGTTGAATAGCGTGGTTGATTCTACAGTCAGTTAATGTATTATTTCCAAAATTCTTAACCAAAACATCAGCATAAATGTCATATTGATAAATACCTTGTAAATTTTGGTAGGGATTAATTGTAACCTGAGTAGGGAGAATGTCAATGATTCCAATGTCTGTTGAATTAACCGCACTATTCTGATTAGAGCTAAGTGAAAAATCTAAATGACGAATGGAGGTGTATTGAGTTAGCGCAAAATTGATACTGGTCGAAAAATGAGAATTATTAAAATCTTTATCCGTATTTAATTCGAGAACAATAGGAATTGTTACAAGATTAGTAAGTTGCAACTGACGATTCAAGGTTATTACAAATTGATTACTTATACCGTGACTCATAAATTTTATCTTGTTGCTGGATACTTTTAAATTAGAATAGTCAGAATATCCTATTTCACTGGTACTGCTGACTTCATTGAAGCTAGAGTCAAAAGTATAAAGACTATCTTGCGTTAAAACATACAATGTATCGTTAAACACTTTCGTAGTTTGAACGGTTGAACTAAATCCTATTGTCGCGACAATAGTTCCAAAACTGTCAAATCCAAAAACTGAATCTTGTTTGAACGCTGTTTTTTGATAACCAACCAAATCATTGATGCCCTCTAGTTCAAATCGATAAATTTCCAAACTATCTGTAATGGAACCCCCGGGGCCAAGTGTATATATTTTTGAATCAATTAGGTTGCTGTAATTTACCAATAATTCATTGCTATCAATAAGCGATAAACCACTCAAATTAGCTTGACAGTTGATGTCAGTCCAAGTTTTGCTCCATATAAGTGTACCTAGCGAATTGTACTTTTGTATGAACCAAAAGCAGTCGCCAGCTATATCACATGTTCCTAAGCCCATCCCCAATAGATAAACACCACCATTCTCAGATTGAATGAGTTCATTAACTTGTATATACTCTGCCACTTGTGGTGATATCGGACTATCCCAAAGAATATTCTCAAGAGTATCGATTTTAATCAACGAGCAAGTTGTAAAGAAGCTTGAATTATTGCTTTGACTTTTTACAAAAAAAGAGAATTCATCAACTGCCACAATACCTGATGAATATTGGGAATAATCTTCATTGAATGCAAGCTCTCCATTCAAACCTTGTCCACAAACAATGTAATTAATAAGAAAAATTATTATTGTGAATGTTTTCTTCATGGCAATGCTAATCCAACGGATTTTGTAAATAAACTGCTTATTTTCTAAGGCACTCTTTTTTTGACTACATTATTTCTTTAAAAATAGAGCTTTCGTTCCACACCGCAAAAAAAAAACTAAACTTATTATATTCTAAAAACGAATTTAGAGCAATGTTAGAATTGTAATCAAGAGTATTGCTGGTAGTACAATAATCATAGATGCAATTCTGGCAAACATGAACCATGGCTTCTGTCGCTTAAAAATAAAAGTAGCTAGAGGTATGGCTTTCTGATATTCTTCCACTGTTCTGTTGCCAAAAGCGTCACGTTCACGTTTGTAAAACGTTTTGTTTTCAGTAATGTCATATAGTACTTCTCATGTATGTTTGGTTGTTGCAGGTAAATCACCTACGTTAATTGATACGTTTTTCGCACAATTCTATTGATAAAGATAAAAAAACTTATTTTTCAACTAATCACTCCAGAAGCAATCAACTCATCATCCACATAAAATGCAGCAAATTGTCCAGGCGTTATACCTCGTTGTTTTTCTTTAAAAAGTACATAAAGACCATCACTCTTTAGATGCAATGACCCTTCTTGATAAGCTTGTCTATACCTAATTCTTATTTTAGCTTGCAGTTGGTCGATGTTATCAATTGAGTGTTGACTAGATACAAAATGCACATCATCCAACTCAATTTTAAGTGCATATCTATTCAGTCCAGGGTGATCGTCTGTCATTCCAGAATAGACCGTATTTGTTTCAATGTCCAAACCGATGACAAAAGAGGGCATAGGTCGTCCGCCGATGTGTAAACCTCTTCGTTGACCTATCGTGTAATAATGTGCGCCTTGGTGAGATGCAACAACTTGTCCCATTTCTGGAGAATAAATGAAAGGAGCCGCTAACGCTTTGATGTTCTCCTTATTAGGCTCTACAGACTTATAATTGAAAAACAATTCTAAGTCATTCGGTATTTCAATAATGTCTCCTTTAATTGGCGATAATTTTTGTTGCAAGAATGTTGGGAGACTGATTTTACCAACAAAGCAAAGTCCTTGTGAGTCTTTCTTGTCAGCAGTAACTAGGTTATTTTTCTGGGCAATTTTTCTAACTTCTTCTTTTTGCAATTCTCCAATGGGAAACAAGGCTTTCGCTAATTGGTCTTGATTTAATTGGCACAAAAAGTAGGACTGGTCTTTATTTTGATCTAATCCAGCTAATAATCCAAAGGAACCATCTTCATGTTGAGTTTTTCTACAATAGTGACCTGTTGCTACGAAATCAGCGTTTAATTCGAGCGCTGCTTTTAGAAACACGTCGAATTTTATCTCTCTATTGCAAAGTACATCTGGGTTGGGAGTACGTCCGTTTTTATATTCATCGAACATATAATCCACGATGCGCTCTTTGTATTCTTTGCTCAAGTCAATCACCTGAAAAGGAATATCCAACTGCTGAGCAATGAGTAAAGCGTCATTGGAATCGTCTATCCAAGGACAATCGTCAGAAAGAGTGACGGATTCGTCGTGCCAATTGCGCATGAACATACCAATAACCTCATAACCTTGCTGTTTCAGCAATAATGCAGTAACACTGGAGTCAACACCACCCGATAAACCAACAACCACTCGTTTCATAGTGCAAAAATAGCGTTTTTATTAGGAATCAAACAATAGATTTTAAGATCGCTATGTTCAATGATGTTGAGACTTGGCTTTTAGCATGAACTTAGTCTTGAACATACAATATAATTCTGGACACTGAGTTAAGTCACGCTGCATGTTTATGATTAATAATTTCTATTGAATCACCCACATACTTCCCTTTGTCAACTAAAATAAGGTTTT
>TARA_R110002072_G_scaffold95453_9_pt1 | contig 11059 bp, 13 predicted proteins | sample TARA_R110002072 | Tara Oceans TARA_R110002072 (sample SAMEA4397118) | marine metagenome | biome: Polar Biome; feature: [SRF] surface water layer (ENVO:00010504); material: water (ENVO:00002006), including particulate matter (ENVO:01000060) such as... | depth 5 m | reverse complement strand
CAGATTGACATCCGATATATTATCAATTTTTGTCATGTACTCAGTAATACTATTTAAAACCGAAGCTCAAACTTCGGTTTTTACTTTTTTGAGTATTTAAAATCTAAAAAAATTGTATTTTTCGGTTTCAGTTGAAATCCATGAGGAATCTTTTAGTTTTTATTTTCATTTTATTGCTCACATCGTGTGAGTATTTCAATGTAAAAAAAACATCGTCTGAAGCTATTTTAAAGGAAGAATTACAAACTTTTAATTGGAATGACGTTGATGAATACCCCAGTTTTACAATATGTGATTCTGCTACCTCAAAAGAAGACAAAACCTTATGTTTTCAGCAAACCATAACCGAAAATATTACCAGTTATTTACTAAAAGAACGGATTGTTGTCACTCAAGATATTCACGATACCATAATGCTACATTTTCAAGTGTCCAAAAAAGGGGAGTTGTTATTGTTGCAAGCAAAAATAGATTCGCTTACTACTCAAGAAATACCTAATATTAGGCAGTTTCTTAATAATAGTCTAGATTCATTGCCAAAAATATTTCCAGCTATAAAACGCGGACAGCAAGTAACCATCGAATTTAAACTTCCTATAGTTATTCATGTAAATTAGCCTTGATAAGACTGCTAATGCAATTTCCATGGCGAGCAGGTGCGTAAGGGATTGCAGAGGAAAGGTTGTTACGCTGGGATTCGCTGAGTTTTCACTGAGATTCACAAAGAGATTTTGCTATTTTTTAAAATCTTGTTTTTTAAATTAAAACCCAAATGCTTATTATTTTATTGTGATCTCTCTGTGTGACTCTGCGGTTCTCCGTGTGTCTTTGTGAAACTTTTGGATAGATATTTATGAATAGAGTTGTGTGCTATAAATTTTAAAATCGAATAGCCAATTTCCGCATGAGTCTTAACACTTCCATATATAACCAAACTAAGGTTACTAGAAGCCCCCAAGTAGCCAGCCATTCTTTATACTTAGGCGATTTATTTTTATGACGCTCTATATAATCAAAGTCAAGAAGCAAGGATAATGAAGCAAAAATGGCAGCAAGAATGTTGAATGCAATAGCGGGCCATGAAGTACCCCAGATAAAGACTTTTATGCCGAAGAAGCCTAAAATCCATGAAATAATATAAATCACAAAAATACTGGTTGCCGCAGTGATAATAACACTTCGTAGTTTTTTGGTAACCACAATAATTCGCATTTGATAGAGTAATAACATAACGATAAAAGTAACGACGGTTATCCCAATAGCTTGATATGGTAAATTAGGAAATTGTGCATGCGCATATACGGTCATGCCACCAAGAAAAAAACCTTTTGCAAGGGCATAAAGTGGTACTAAAATATGTGCCCAATGTTGACGAACAGAAATGATAATACTTATTATAATAGCGACTAGCATACCGCCTAAAGCATACCATTTAATGCTTGCTCCATTGGCGTGAAGCTTCCACATACCAATTGAAATGATAACAATAAGGGCTATGGATAGCATAGATTTTATAAAAACACCACTCACCGACATGGTTTTTGATGACGTGCTTTTATCGCCAAAAAAGTAATTATTAAAGGCTGGGTTTGAAGTTTTGTTGAATAAGTCCATAAGAGATAAAACTACTGAAATTATTTGAAAAAGAGCGCCTCGAAATTTTGCTTAGAGGTTTGTTTACTTTTTGAAGTTGCGTCCTTTCCATTTATAACCAGAAAAGCTTGAAATAAAAGCAATGTAAACGCTAAAAAACGGATAAATGAGAAACCCGAAAATATAATTTTTTAAAATGTTTTTTTGATTAAAAAAGGAAGCTGATTTGTAGATTAAAAAGAAATCGATATTAAACTTTATAACTAAAATATAAAGGAGGATTTTAAAATTTAAAACGCTAATAATAGAAAGTACTAGACCAATAACGATTAAAGTGTTCATTAACAAAACAACCAAACCTGTAAGTTTACCAAACCAATTATTATAGGTGCTTGTTTTTGCTGCCCAACGTACACGTTGTGACACTAAATTAGCCCAATTTGGTTGTGGCTGTGTGTTTATAATAACCTGTTCACATTTTAAATAATGAACATATTTAGGCTGTTTTTTTGAGATTTTTTCAAGTAGAAAAATGTCGTCTCCACTGCCAATATTGGTGTTGTCTTCAAAACCGTTTACTTCAATGAATATTGATTTTTTATAAGCAAAATTAGCACCATTACACAAAAAGGGTTTGTTGATTCCGAAACCGCCTATGGTTGCGCCTTGTAAACTCAATATATCTAGTATTTGAAATTGGTTTAAAAATGAATTGTCATTATGGTAAGCTACAGGAGCGGCGATACAAACGGCGTTGTTTTTTTGAATATACTCGTCAAAACTATCTAGCCAAAATATAGGTAATTGGCAATCAGCGTCGGTAGTAATTATCCAATCGTATTTTGCTTTTTTTATTGCTGAGGTTATGGCGTCTTTTTTTGGGGAATTTGTTTTTCTTTTGTTTGAAATGATACTGATGTCAGTTCGAGTGTCCTGATGCAATCGGGATGTATCGAGAACTTTCTGGATAATTTCAACCGAATTATCCTCAGATTCATCATCAACAAAAATAATTTCAAAAAGATGTTTTGGATAGTTTAGAGTTTCGATAGACTTTAATAAATCTGGTAAATTTTCAGCCTCATTTCTAAAAGGAATCACTATTGAAAATCTGGTTTTCGAAGGGATATCTTCTAGTTTAAATACGGCAATTTTATCAATCCCAAAAACAAAACTCCCGATTAATATCAAATACGTAATCGTTATAACGAGGCTAATTAAAATCATATCTTATCTTGACTTTTTTGGAAGTTAAAATCAAGAACATAGTAACTTCCAAATAGGCTTGGAATTACAAAGTTGAGCAGCCACATGATAGTAATTATAGAGAGCACAACCAATTCGTTTACATCAGCTAACGAAAATAGATATACCGCAACACTTCCTTTTATAATCACATCAAAAATAAAAATAGTTGGAATTATTGACGCTAATAAATACATGGATGTAATAATGGTCATAGCATTTAGATAGCTAAGATTTACTTGAAATATTTGTAACAACATACAAAATTGAAAGGAAAAAATAAGATACCGAATTACTGAAAACAGAAACCCTAAAAGGAGTTTGCTTTTTGGGTATTCTACAACAAAACGTTTTACCTTTTCTAATGAAAACCCTTTAATAGTAAACCTGCTTTTGGTTATTCCAAAGCCTACTAATAGTAATGTTAACAACACCAAAACTAAAAACCGTGACAGTTTATAATAATTTATTTCAGGGTCGTATTCTAGTATATAAAAACGTAACCCGATAACACCCAAAATTGTTGTAACACTCATTTGCAGCAGGTTACTCATTAAGTTAACTAACATGATGCGCTTCCTTAAATTGGATGTGTAATAAATAGCTTTGGCACCGTATTCACCAATTCTATTTGGTGTAAATAATGAGACCGTTAATGCGCCCAAACTTTGCTCCATAGCATTTTTAAAACTTATTTTTTTGATAAAACTTACTAAATGTTGCCATTTTAGAATTTCAAAAAACCAGTTAAAAAAGCTTAAAATCAGTAAAAAAAAGATGTTTTTAGTCGAAAAAATGTTGTTTTTTAGTAAAAAGCTAGTAAAATCAGAAAAGTTTAAAGCGTCATTATTTGCTAATTTTTGATAGATAAAATAAAATGCACCAACTACAATGCTTAATTTAATAAGCACAAAAAAGAATTGTTTAGTTTTGTATGGTAGCGAGTACATCATTCGTGCTGCAAATTAAATCAATATTACCACATGACCTTGAATTTTAAATTGAATACCCAATTTTGGTTTGCATTAGCTTTCCTTTTTTATGGTTTTTCAAGTTTTTCTCAAGGCGATACAAGCACCATTAAAGCGCAATTTGCTTTAGGGGTTAATAGTCCATCATCAAATGGTTTTGTAAGTGATTTTGAATCGAATGCAATTAATTTTCCAACTATTAATCTAGGTCTGCAATACATGTTTAAAACTAATCTTGGAGCAAAATTAGACTTTGGTTTTAATAGAATGTCTAATCTAGATAACTCACCAGAATTTAAAGTGAATTATTCACGGATTAATGCGCAATTGGTATTTGACACTTCAAGAATATTAAGTTTTTCAAATAAAATGGGAACTTTTATTCATGCTGGTCCAGGATTTTCAATGGTAAAACCTTTAGGTAATTACGGAGAAAATAAAATGTCGTATTTGAATGCTATGGGCGGTATTGAGTTTCATTATGGTATTTCTGATAAGCTATCCGTCTATTTAGATACCTCATATATTTTTGGCTTTGGTAAAGATTTCAATCCTATTTCTGATGGTTTTGGGTCGTTTAACGGAGATTTATTAACCATAACTTTTGGCGCATCTATTTCGCTAAGCGGTTGTTATTATTGTGGAGATTAATGAAGCAAGAAAGAATTATTTTAGGAATTGATCCAGGCACAACTATTATGGGTTTTGGAATTATAAAAGTGGTTGGGAAGACGATGCAATTCGTTCAGCTTAACGAACTCGATTTAAAAAAATATAGCGACCATTATTTAAAACTAAAACTCATTTTTGAGCGCACCATAGAACTGATTGATACCCACAACCCAGATGAAATAGCTATTGAAGCGCCATTTTTTGGTAAAAACGTACAAAGTATGTTGAAGTTAGGCAGAGCGCAAGGTGTAGCCATGGCAGCGGGTTTAAGTCGAGAAATACCTATAACAGAATATCTTCCTAAAAAAATAAAAATGGCTATTACTGGAAACGGAAATGCCAGTAAAGAACAAGTTGCTAAAATGCTGCAAAGTTTATTAGGATTAAAAACACTTCCAAAAAATTTAGATGCTACGGATGGTCTTGCTGCTGCCGTTTGCCATTTTTATAACTCAGGGAAAATTACTGTTGGTAAGAGTTATTCAGGATGGGATGCTTTTGTTAAACAGAATGAAGGAAGGGTTAAGAAGTAATTTTGTCATTCCTGCGAACGCAGGAATCCACTTTTAAATTAGTGACATGATTTATTTGAGAGTTATTTTTTTATTTCTATTTATTTTAGAAATTTATCAAACAAAATTTAAGTATTCTAGAGATAAATGGATTTGGTTTTTAATAGTGCTAGTTTTTGGTTTCTATGGTTATTCATTTTATTTAGTTTTCAGAAGACGATTAATTGTTAAAAGAAAATTTAATCCTAATTTCAAAAAAGCGTAAGTTTAATATTCTGTATGAAGAATTCATGTTATAAGATATCAATCGAATTTCTAGCTGACTGCAAACTGCTACTGAATACTGAATACTAAATGGCTGGCATCTACATCCACATACCATTCTGCAAGCAAGCATGTCACTATTGTGATTTTCATTTTTCAACCTCATTAAAAAAGAAAGAAGAGCTTATTCAATGTTTAGCAAATGAGTTAGAACTAAGAAAAAATGAGCTTCAAAATCAAACCATTGAAACTATTTATTTTGGCGGTGGCACACCTTCTTTATTGACGATCGACGAATTACTATTTTTGATTAATACCGTCTATGAAAATTTCAAAGTCGTTGAAAACCCAGAAATAACTCTAGAAGCAAATCCAGACGATTTATTGGCTGTTCGAGCGCAGTCGAGAACTATTTTTGAAAATTATAAAGACATAGGAATCAATAGACTCAGTATAGGAATTCAATCGTTTTTTGAACGTGATTTAAGGCTCATGAATCGTGCTCATAACAGCAAAGAAGCTCTGGAATGTTTGACTCTAGCAACTCAACATTTCGATAATATCTCCATTGATTTAATTTACGGCATTCCAGGACTGAGTAATGACGAATGGATTGAAAATATAGAAACAGCGTTATCATTTAAGGTGCTACATATATCCTGTTACGCGCTAACTGTAGAGCCTAAAACAGCTTTAGAAACATTCATAAAAAAAGGTATTATTGATGCTGTAGATGACGATTTAGCGCAAGAACAATTCAATATACTGGTTGATAAATTAGAGGCCTCAGGCTTTGTTAATTATGAACTTTCAAACTTTGGAAAACCCAATTATTTTAGCAAAAATAATTCAGCCTATTGGCAAGGGAAGCCGTATTTGGGTATAGGACCTTCAGCACATTCATATAGTGGTGACCAAAGGCGTTGGAATGTGTCTAATAATACAAAGTACATTAAAGCCATTCAAAAAAACGAATTGCCTTCAGAATCAGAAACACTCTCTGAAACTGATAAATTTAACGAATATATAATGACAGGTTTACGAACTATTTGGGGTATTTCTCTTGAAAAAGTGAAAGATGATTTTGGTGAAAATTATAAAAAACAGCTTTTACAACAATCGGAGATTTATATTAAGGAACATTTATTGTATATTGAAGATGACAAATTGTTAACTACAAAAAAAGGCAAATTTTTAAGCGATGGTATTGCTTCAAACCTTTTTAAAATTAATTTATCTTGATTGCAACAATACAATACAACTCTAGAAAACTTCAAATAGATTTATCAAAACCATTAGATATTTCGATGCCAATCATTTCATCAAAAAAAAATGTAAATGTATGGTACATTGATGAACCTAAAATAGAACCTGTTAAGGATGGTGAGTGGACAGCAGCGGTAAGCGAAGGTGCTAGTGTCAATTTTAATAATATTCATTTTAATCCACATGCTCATGGCACACATACCGAATGTGCTGGCCATATTACTGAAAAAGTACATTCTATTAATCAAAATTTAAAAACATTCTTTTTCCTTGCAGAAATTATTACTGTAGCACCTGAAAATGATAAGGAAGATAAAATTATTTCAAAAAAGCAATTGCAATTTGCCTTGGGAAACAAAAAGAGGGATGCTATTATTTTAAGAACAATACCAAATACTAGAGATAAACTATCAAGACAATATTCACATACCAACTGGACCTATTTAAAAGAAGACGCGGTGAAGTTTTTAGTTAGTAAAGGTGTAAAACATTTGCTAATTGATTTACCAAGTATTGATAAAGAAGAAGATGGTGGTGAGTTACTTGGGCATAATGCTTTTTGGAACACTAAAGGAAAATTACGATTAGATGCTACAATTACCGAATTAATTTACGTGTCAAATAAGATAGAAGATGGTGAGTATTTTTTAAATTTACAAATAGCGCCATTTGAGAATGATGCATCACCAAGTAAACCTATTTTATATAAAGTTATCAGTTAAATGGAAGTTTTTTTAGCCGTAATTATTGCAATTTTAGTAACGCTAGGCGTTGTTACCGTATTAAAGTCTATTAAGAAAAAACAGCTTGTTAATACGCAATCTGCCATACTTTTAGATAAGATAAAAAGGGTGTGTAAGTTTATTACCGTTGAAGGTGATTTTGCTGAAATTTATCATTATGAAGATGTTAAAGAGCGCTTTTTAAAACTCCTTTCTAGCAGAAAGAAAGTACTTGTTGTAATAAATGCTAAGGCTCATGTTGGCTATGATTTGTCTAAAATAGATTTGGAAGCAGATATTGATAAAAAGAAAATTATATTAAAACATTTTCCGCAGCCCGAAGTATTATCAATCGAAACTAATTTGAATTATTACGATAAAACCGAAGGTTACTTTAATAGGTTTGAGGCAAACGATTTAACAGGTTTGCACAAGGAAGCCAAACAACATATTCAGGATAAAATTCCAGAAAGTGGTTTGATTCAAGCGGCTCAAAAAGAAGCTTTAGAAACTATTCTACTTATCGAAACTATAGTCCAAACTATAGGCTGGAAATTGGATTATTCAACTTTGGAAATTGGAACTTCTGAAACTAAGAAGATTCAGTAATGCATATTGAACAAATTAGAGAATATTGTTTAAGTAAAAAAGGAACAACTGAAGATTTTCCTTTTGATCAAGACACCCTCGTTTTTAAAGTTTTAGGCAAAATGTTTGCACTAGCTTCTTTAAAATGGTGGGAACGCGGAGAAGCAGCCATTAACTTAAAAGCAGATCCTGAATATTCTGAAGAACTTCGCGCCGAATATAACTGCATTCGCCCAGGCTATCACATGAGCAAAAAACACTGGAACACACTTTATCTTCATGAAGGCGAATTACAGCCACAATTTATAAAAGCATTAATAGACCACTCGTACGATATGGTTATAAAAGGTATGTCTAAAAAACTAAGAGAAACTTTATTGTAATTTAAGACAATCAAATTATCTGATAACCAGTTTTTTTTGTTGTACATTTATAATCTCTTAATTATATTAATAGCATAATCGAATAGCCCGAAATCTTAAAGTAGTATTTAATTTTAACCATTATAAACTTTAATTTTTAACAGATTATGAAAACAACCAAACAATTATTTTCAGCAATAGTTCTAGCACTATTGTTATTTAGTAACACTACAATTTTAGCGCAGGATGATGCTCCTAAAGAGCCAAAATTTATTACTGTGACTACCAATCACTGGAATATGGATAAGGAAGACTTTAAACTGTCTGAATGGAAAGCTGCTGCAAAAGAGTACCATGAAAAAGTGACAATGAAGAATGAATACATAATGGGCGCTTCCACATATCTACATAATATGACTCCTGATAATACGGAGTTTCTTTCAGTACAAGTCTTTGCATCTTGGGAAGATATGGACAAGTTTGCAGAGCGAAGTGGTGAATTAATAAAAGAGGGATGGCCCGATGAAGCTAAGAGAAAAGCATTCTTTAAAAATTTAGATTCATATTCTGCTAATGAGCATTCTGACGAAATTTATGCCAAAATACCAGGTGCTAAAATTATGGCCGAAAAACCAACCAAAGATATGGTGTGCTACATAAGAAAAAGTCATTTTGCTTTTCCTGAAGATGGGACCAATGAGGAATTTAATAAATTAAGAATGGAAGGCAATGCTGCTATTGTTCAAAAAAATCAATACGTAAAAGCATACTATCCAAATGTGCATGCTTGGGGTTCAGATAAAACAGAGTATTTTGAAGCGTTTTTCTTAGATTCAATGGCAGATTTAGATAAAATGTTTGATAGAGATGATGAATTGATGAAAGAAGCATTTCCAGATACCGAAGCTAATAAAGCAAAAGGAAAAGCTTATGGGAAATATTTTACGGGTGTTCATGGCGATTATGTATATACATTTATACACGACCTTACCAAATAAAAGTATTTCAATGCTATAAAAAGAGACTGTCTGAAAAGTCAATTTTGGAGTAAATTATCACATTGAGCGCAGTCGATATGGATTGGAAATCAATATTATAACGTTTTCGACTGCGCTCAAACTGACAACACGAAAAACTTTTTAGACAGCCTCTTTCTTGTTTAAACCAGTTTATGTAATAGATTTTCGAATACATAAAGCTAGTTTCAATAAAGATATCTTACAAATCTTAACTTGTAGAACCTCCTATTTAGCTGTATCATTGTAATACCAAATGAACTTCAAAATAACAGTTATGAGCGTTTTACAAACATTACAAGAACGAAGCAATAATACATGTGAATTATGTATTTCTACAGAAGATTTAAAACAGTACACCATCCCGCCATCATTAAATGAAAATGTATCTAACGATGTTTTGGTTTGTAAATCCTGTTTAGACCAAATTGAAGAGCATGAAGATATGGACCCAAACCACTGGCGTTGTTTGAACGATAGTATGTGGAGTGAACATAAAGCGGTTCAAATTATGGCTTGGAGAATGCTTCAAAGACTTCGTAACGAAGGCTGGCCGAAAGACTTACTAGATATGATGTATTTAGATGACGAGGCTATGGCTTTAGCAAGAGCTACTGGAGAAGATAAGGACGAAAGCGAAAAAATTATTCACAGAGATATTAATGGTGTTATTTTAGAAAATGGAGACCATGTGGTGCTTGTAAAAGATCTAAAAGTTAAAGGCTCAAGTATGGTAGCTAAACAAGGTACTGCGGTTCGAAATATTCGTGTAGATTATGAGAATGATAAGTTTATAGAAGGTAAAGTTGGTGCGCAACAAATCGTTATTATTACAGAATACGTTAAGAAAATTTAATGCGACATCTTTTTAAATTCAGTTGGGTTACAGCTTTTAGTGGCTTTAAATTGTCTGTTGAAATTAGACATGTTATTAAAGCCAACACGTTCTGCAATTTGTATAATAGATAAATCGTTATTTGATTGTAATAATCTACAAGCGTGTTCTACACGAAGCTCGTTTAAAAACTGAACATAGGTTTTATTCGTGCGTTTTTTAAAATACTTACAAAAGGCGTTTTTTGTCATATTAGCGACGTTAGAAATGGTCTTTAATGAGATGTCGCCTTGAAAGCTATTCATGGTATATTCAAAAACATTCCGCATGCGTTGTCCTTCATTATCCGAATACGTTTTATCATAAATAAAGGATGATAGGCTATTATAATTGGACTTCGATGTGATTTTTAAAATTTGAAGAAGTATTAAAAAGCGATTTAACTTGGTGCCTTCTTCAAGTTGAAAAAACAAAGTATTAATCTGTTTTAGCTTTGAAGATACTTTAAAGCCATGTTTAGCACGTTTAAAAAAAGCTTGTACTTCTTTTAATTCCTCTAAGTCAAAAAAGTTTGAGCCAAAAGAAGGTCTTGTAAAAAATAAGGATATCATATGGAAGTTTTTAGAAGCAGACTGATCACTTTTAAAAACGTGCGGAATATTACTGCCAATAATAAGCACATCATTTTTTGCATAATCGTTCACTGAATCTCCAACAAGAAGTGTACCTTCTCCTTCAACAATCAGACTTATCTGAATTTCTTTATGTTGATGAAGTTTGTCATAGAAAGAAGCCCCGTAATCAACTTGAAAAACAAGCGCATCTTGTTCTGGTTTGGGAATTTTGAAGGGTAGAGCTTTCACTTGTGCTGAATTTATTTCAGTATCTCATTAAATCATTTTTCATCATCTTTTGAAACTGATGAACACAAAATTACACAAATAATACTCAAATACTAAGTAGTTTATCATAAAATGGATAATATAGTATTCATTGTGATTAATAAACCATTC
>TARA_R110002072_G_scaffold15856_33_pt1 | contig 11066 bp, 13 predicted proteins | sample TARA_R110002072 | Tara Oceans TARA_R110002072 (sample SAMEA4397118) | marine metagenome | biome: Polar Biome; feature: [SRF] surface water layer (ENVO:00010504); material: water (ENVO:00002006), including particulate matter (ENVO:01000060) such as... | depth 5 m | reverse complement strand
GGGGTCCCGCTTCTCTTCTCGCGGCGGGTCAGAAGTAAGCGGGTTTCCGGCATGGTGGCCGGGATGACGAGGACAATGCCGTGCCCCAGCTCAAGGATACCTACCCGCTCTATCTCAACAACAAGGCGCAGCAGCCCAACACCGATCTCGCGGTGACCGACAAATACTCCGGCGAGATCGCGTTTCGCACCGCGCTGGCGACCCCCGAGATCATCGACGCGGCGATTGCCGGCGCGGTCCGGGCGACCGAGCCGATGGCGCGGCTGGCGAGCTACGAGCGCAAGGCCGTGCTCGAGCATTGCGTGGCGCGGTTCGAGGAGCGCGCCGAGGAGCTGGCCTATTCGCTCTGCGTCGAGGCGGGCAAGCCGATCGGCGATGCCGAGGGCGAGGTCGACCGGCTGATCGACACCTTCCGGATCGCCGCCGAGGAATCGGTGCGGCTGGGCGGCGAGGTGATGCCGCTCGACATCTCTCCGCGCGCGGCGGGCTATCAGTCGATCTGGAAGCGCGTGCCGGTGGGCCCCTGCAGCTTCATCAGCCCCTTCAACTTCCCGCTCAACCTCGCGGCGCACAAGATCGCCCCGGCGATCGCGGTCGGCTGCCCCTTCGTGCTCAAGCCCGCCAGCAAGACCCCGCTCGGTGCGCTGATCATCGGCGAGGTGCTGGCCGAGGCCGACCTGCCCGAGGGCGCCTTCTCGATCCTCCCCGCCAGCCGCGACGGCGCCGATCTGTTCACCACCGACGAGCGGCTCAAGCTGCTGTCATTCACCGGCTCGGACACGGTCGGCTGGGCGCTGAAGGCGCGTGCGGGCAAGAAGAAGGTCGTGCTCGAACTGGGTGGCAATGCCGCAGTGATCGTGGACGAGGATGCCGATCTCGACGATGCGCTCGATCGGGTTATCAAGGGCACCTATTACCAGTCGGGGCAGAGCTGCATCAGCGTCCAGCGCATCCTCATCCACGCCGCGGTCTACGACCGGTTCCGCGACATGCTGGTCGAACGCGCCGGATCGCTGGTGGTGGGCGACCCCAAGCAGCGCGACACCTTCATCGGCCCGATGATCGACGAGGGCGAGGCCGAGCGCCTCAAGGGGTGGATCGACGAGGCCGTGGCGAACGGTGCCACGCTGCTGTGCGGCGGCGGGCGCGACGGCCAGATGATCGAGGCGACCCTGCTCGAGGATGTCGATACCGGCGCGAAGATCGTCAACGAGGAAGCCTTCGGGCCGGTCGCCGTGCTGATGAAGTTCGACGATTTCGATGCCGCGCTCGAAGAGGTCAACCGCAGCGAATTCGGCTTGCAGGCGGGGATCTTCACCCGCGATCTGTTCAAGGTGCTCGACGCCTGGGACCGCGTCGAATGCGGCGGGATCTGCATCAACGAGGTCCCCAGCTTCCGCGTCGACAACATGCCCTATGGCGGGGTCAAGAACTCCGGACTGGGGCGCGAGGGGGTGCGCTTCGCGATGGAGGACATGACCGAAATCCGGAACCTGGTGATCCGGCGGAGTTGAGTGTTACAACACCGTCGCCCCGGACCTGATCCGGGGCCGGGCTGTCTCCAGCACGCGCCGGAAGGGAGCATTGCCCCGGCTCGGGGGCCGGGGTGGCGATGAATTCGATGTGGGTGCCCGGCAGGGGTGACGACACATCCGACACGGGCCTAGGCCTCCTCCAGCAGCAGCAATTCGCACCCCACCACCAGCAGCGGATCGGGCAGCAACCGGTGCTCGACCTCGCTCACCCTCGCATCGGCGACCAGCTGGCCGGGGATGGCGAATTCATGCTCGGGGAGCGCGGCGACGAAGCGTTCGCCCGCCGCCACCGCCTCGCTCCCGGCGAAGCGCAGCGAGAGGGTGTGGCGCGTTCCCGCGAAGGTGATGCTGGCCCAGGCCTTTTCGCGATGAACCAGCACCTCGCCGCGCTGCTCGGCGAGCGCCAGCAGCGCTTCGCGCAACCGGTCGGTGGTGGATCGCCGCACGGTTCGCAGCCCGCTTCGGGGCGGATGGAGGGGAGGTCCGTCACTCGACATGCGCGGCCTCCCGTCCGGCGCGATAGCCGTCCATGAAGGACAGCACCCGCGCCGCCATGAAACCGCGCGGCTCGCGCCCCATCCGCAGATCGAGCACGAAGCGCGGATCGCTCGCCGCGAGGCGACCGAATTTGGTGGCGGGCATCTCCTGCTCGCGGAGGAATTTTTCGACGGATCGGATCAGCATGGCACTCCCTCGGCTTGGCGATTCGCGGTCTGCGTTCGCCATTTGTTCCAGTCGAAATCCAACTTGTCTAGGAAAAATCCTATGGTATAGGAAATGTCGATGTCGGGTTCGACAAAGTGCCGAGGAACAGCTGTTGGTCGAAATTCATGACGACGCCGCACCCGAACGCACCCGCCTGCTCGAACTGGCGCAGGCCAGCCGTTCCAGCCTCGCTTCGCTCTCCGCCATGCTCGGCCGCAACCCGAGCTACCTCCAGCAGTATGTTCGCAAGGGTTCGCCGCGTCGTCTGGAAGAGCGCGACCGCCAGCGGCTGGCCGAATTCTTCGGGGTTTCCGAAGCCGAGCTGGGCGCTCCGGCGAGGATATTGCGCCGGCCGGCAGCCGAGGAATTCCTCGCCGTTCCGCGGCTCCCGCTCGACGCTTCGGCGGGTCCGGGCGCGATGGGGGCGGAGGAAATTTCCCTCGACAGTTTCCGCTTTTCGCGCCGCTGGCTTCGCGAAATGGGGCTGGAAGGCGCCGATCTCTCGGCGATCCGGGTCGAGGGCGATTCGATGGAGCCGGTGCTGCGCAGCGGCGACGAGATCTTCGTCGACCGTAACAAGCGCGCCGGCGAGGGCATCCACGTCGTCCGCATCGGCGACGCACTCCATGTGAAACAGGTCCAGGCCAGCGCTCCCGACCGTATCAAGCTGGTCAGCGCCAATGAGGTCTATCCGCCCATCGAGCTAGCGCGCGGGGAGGTCGAGATTATCGGCCGGGTGGTGTGGAAGGGCGGGCGAGTCTGAACTGCGGAACCAGGGGTCTCCCCGATTGTTGAAATCGGAGCAGGAACAGAAAGGCCGATCATGGGAACGGACAATTTGTTGACGTGGCTCGCTTTCGGCACATTGATCGCCGCTTTTGTGATTGCTTTGGTCCTGTTCCTTCGATTCATGCGGAAGCCCAAGAATCGACATCCCATGGATGGTCAGCGCGAACGCGACATTGAGGAAATCCGGGACGAAAAGCACCATTGATTCGTCTCCCGGTTTGCCCGTCGGCCAAGTTCCGCGACGCCGCGGAGTAAACGGGATAACGCTGCAGACCGAGCCTTCAGCCTCTCGCAGCTAGGGCAGGACCAGTTCCGAGACATCCCGGAAGCTGCCGATCTTGCCTCGGAGGAAGGTGTTGAACGCGATCGAATGGCGGGTCTCGCTCGATTGGTTCGGTTCGACGAAGTGCAGCAGGCTCGAAGAGAACAGGACCAGAGATCCCTTCTTGGGCTGCACGATATTCTTCGTCGTGTTGTAGATGTTCGCCTTGCCCTCCTCGGGCGACAGCGCCAGCTGCTGGTACATTCGATGCCGATCGAAGATCATGTTGGAGACCGGCTCGGGTAGGTCGCTGTAATAGAGCGATCCCGAGACGATCGAGTTGGAATGCGCGTGCCCGTGCATTCCCACACCGGGCGGATTGGCGAGCGCCCAGGACTGGGTGACATAGAGCTCCTGCGAGATTCCCATGATTTCGCTGGCATAAGTATCGAGCGACGCCTGCACAGCATCCGCGATACTGCGAAGCTCGGGCTGGTCGAAGATGTAGAGTTCCTCGGAGATCATGTTCACCTGATTTTCGAGCATTTTCAGCCCCTTGATGAACTTGATCTGCTCGGGCGAAATGGCGTCGGCGATACTCGTGATAAAGTACGGTTCGGCGAACAGCGGTTTCACGGTGTATTCGCAAGCAGCCATCGTCTTGTCTCCCCCCGGTGAGAAGACCACAATGCACAATAAGCGAGGCGTTGCAAATCGGCCCGCTCGGTCATGCGTTTCCTTGCAATCCCCCGGCCCCGCCGCCATTCTATTCCCATGACCCAGACCGCTCCCACTCCACCCATGAAAGCGGGCATCGTCCCGGTCACTCCGCTGCAGCAGAACTGTTCGCTGATCTGGTGCACCGCCACCAACCGGGGCGCGCTGATCGATCCCGGCGGCGATCTCGACAAGCTCAAGGCGGCGGTGAAGCAGAGCGGGGTCGAGCTCGAGAAAATCCTCATCACCCATGGTCACATCGACCATTGCGGCGAGGCGGGGATACTCGCCAAGGAGCTCGGCCTGCCGATCGAGGGACCGCACGAGGCCGACCGCTTCTGGATCAGCCGCCTCGACGAGGACGGCAGGAAATACGGCGTCAACGGCCAGGTGTTCGAGCCCGACCGCTGGCTGGTCGATGGCGATACGGTCACCGTGGGCGAGCTGGTGCTCGAGGTCTTCCATTGCCCCGGCCACACGCCCGGCCATGTCGTGTTCTTCCACCGGCCGAGCAAATTCGCGGTGGTCGGGGACGTGTTGTTCCAGGGCAGCATCGGGCGGACCGATTTCCCGATGGGCAATCACCAGGACCTGATCGACGCGATCACCGGCAAGCTGTGGCCGCTGGGCGAGGACGTCACCTTCATCCCCGGTCACGGTCCGACCAGCACCTTCGGTCAGGAGCGCAAGACCAACGCCTTCGTCAGCGACTACGCGCTGGCGTAAGCGCGGGTCAGATCACCCGCAGCGCCACCAGCGTGGCGGCGATCGCAAGGCCAAGCAGGGTGAGCAGAGTGACCACCGTACCGATCTTGCGGGGCAGAGTGGGGGTTTCGCCGTCCATCCCGATACCATGCGCCACCCGCGCGAGCATATAGGCCCCCGCCACGAGTGCGAGCCACTGGCCTCCTTTGCCAGCCAGTTCGATAGCGGCGATCAGCACCAGCACGAAACCGGTGTTCTCCACGAAATTGAGCTGCGCGCGCATTCGCCGGGTGAGCGGCCCGCCGGCATCATCGCCGTGGACGAGCTTGGTCTGGCCACGCATCTGCCCGACCCGGATCGCCAGCCACAGGTTGATCAGCGCCGCTGCCGCGGCGGCGGCCAGCGTCACCGGGAGGAAGATCGTCGTACCGTCCATGTCGTTTGGCCCCCTGTAGTCCAAGTTTGCGTTAGCCTATCTCCACCGCTGAACAATCCTTGGAATGGCGCTATCAACCGCTTGCAACCGCGTCGAATGTCGTTATAGCGCCCTTCTTCACCGTCACAGGTTGGATTTTCTGTCTGACGCACACTTGTGCGTTGCCGGACCGTCCTCTAGGGCGGCCGCCAACCATCTAGATTTATTGAGGAACAGGTGCCGCCATGGCCGTCCCCAAAAGAAAAGTATCACCCCATCGCCGCGGCAACCGCCGTTCGCATGATTCGCTGAAAGTCGAAGCTCATCACGAGTGCTCGAACTGCGGCGAACTGAAGCGCCCGCACAATCTCTGCACCCATTGCGGACATTACAACGGTCGCGAGATCGTCGCCGTCGGTCTCTGACCGTAACCAACCGGAGCACGTCATGAATCTTCCGCGTATCGCCGTCGATGCGATGGGCGGCGATGAAGGCGTGCGCGTGATGGTTGAGGGCGCGGCGCTCGCCCGGCGACGCCACGACCGCTTTCAGTTCCTCCTCGTCGGCGACGAGAAGCAGATCAAGGCCGCGCTCGACAACCATCCCGGCATGAGCGGTGCGTCCGAGATCCTCCATTGCGAGGATGTGGTCGGCGGCGATGAAAAGCCCAGCAAGGCCTTGCGCCGTGCCAAGACCACCAGCATGGGCCTTGCGGTCAATGCGGTGAAGCAGGGGCTTGCCGGAGCCGCAGTCAGCGGGGGCAACACCGGTGCGCTAATGGCGATGAGCAAGCTCGCCCTGCGGACGATGCCCGGGCTCGATCGGCCAGCGCTCGCGGCCTTGTTGCCCACGCTCACCGACGACGATGTCATCATGCTCGATCTGGGTGCGAACAGCGAGGGCGATGCCCGCAATCTCGTGCAATTCGCGATCATGGGCGCTGCCTATTCGCGGATCGTCAGCGGCCGCGAGCGGCCCCGGGTGCGCCTGCTCAACATCGGCACCGAGGAGACCAAGGGCACCGAGGACATCCAGGAAGCTGCCAACCGCTTGCGGGCGGCAACCGGATTGGCGATGGATTTCGAAGGCTTCGTCGAAGCCGACAAGATCAATCGCGGCGAATGCGACGTGGTGGTCTGCGACGGGTTCTCCGGCAATATCGCGCTCAAGGCCATCGAAGGAGCGGCGCGCTTCGTTACCGATCTGCTGAAACAGGCTTTCGCATCCTCGATCCGTTCGAAGGTCGGCTTCCTCGTCTCGCGTCCGGCGACCGAATTGCTGCGCCATCATCTCGACCCCAACAATCACAATGGCGCGGTTTTCCTCGGCCTCAACGGCGTGGTGGTGAAAAGCCACGGCAGCGCCAACGCCAAAGGCGTCGCCAACGCGGTCGAAGTCGCCGCGCGGCTGCTCGAGGACGATATCACCAACCGCATCGCTCATGATCTCGCCAAGGTCGGCGATCTCGCGGGCAGAGGCAGCGGCGTAACGGCCGGATCCGCGGCGACATGATCCGTTCGGTCCTGCGGGGTACGGGCTCGGCCCTGCCCAGAAATTGCGTCACCAACGCCCAGTTGGCCGAACGCGTCGATACCAGCGACGACTGGATCGTCGAGCGCACCGGCATTCGCCAGCGCTATATCGCCGGGGAGGGGGAAACCACCTCGACGCTCGCCATCGAGGCGGCGCGCAACGCGCTCGAAGCGGCTGGCGTCGACGCGAGCGAGATCGGCCTGATCGTCCTCGCCACCGCGACCCCCGACTATACTTTTCCCGCCACTGCGACGCAGGTCCAGCAGGCGCTGGGCTGCCGCGGCGGGATCGCCTTCGACGTCCAGGCGGTCTGCTCGGGCTTTCTCTACGCGATGGCGACAGCCGATTCGCTGCTGCGCACCGGAATGGCCAAAAAGGCCCTGGTGATCGGCGCCGAGACCTTCAGCCGCATCCTCGACTGGGAGGACCGCACCACCTGCGTGCTGTTCGGCGATGGCGCCGGGGCGGTGGTGCTCGAGGCGCAGGACGTTGCGGAAGACGGACCCGGCATCCTCGCCACCCGGCTCCACGCCGACGGCGAGCATTGCGACCTGCTTCATGTCGATGGCGGCCCGTCGAGCACCGGCACGGTCGGCAAGCTGCGGATGAAGGGGCGCGAGGTATTCCGCCATGCGGTGGTCAATCTCGCCGAAGTGCTGGGCGAAGTGCTCGCCGATGTCGATATGACAATCGATGCTGTCGACTGGGTCGTCCCGCATCAGGCCAACGCCCGCATCCTCGACGCCACCGCCCGCAAGCTGGGCCTCCCGGCCGAACGCGTGATCGTCACCGTCGACCGCCATGCCAACACCTCGGCCGCCTCGGTCCCGCTCGCGCTCGACGTCGCCACGCGCGATGGCCGGATCAAGCCCGGCGATCTGGTGATGTTCGAAGCGATGGGCGGCGGCTTCACCTGGGGCGCTTCGCTCGTCCGCATGTGAAGTTTTCTTCGCTTTTCGCGGCGAAATCAGCACTATCCGTTGCGCGGTTCCACCGCAGGGGCTAGTCCTGCCTGCGGGTTTCGTGCGGGTCGCGCTTGGACTTTAGGAGGATGCGATATGCGTTCGGTGGGTACGCTCACTCGCGCCGATCTGGCGGAAACGATCAATCGCAAGATGGGCTTGTCGCGCGCTGAATCGCTCGGGATCGTTGAATCGATTCTGGCGAAGATGTGCGGGGCACTGGCCGATGGCGAGAATGTGAAGATCTCCGGCTTCGGCAGCTTCGTGCTGCGCGACAAGAAGGAACGCGTCGGCCGCAATCCCAAGACCGGGGTCGAAGTGCCGATCACGCCGCGCCGGGTGCTGACCTTCCGTGCCAGCCAGCTGCTCAAGGACCGCATCGCAAAGGAATAGCGCAATGGCCGATTTCGACGATGGCAAGGAAAGCGGCGCGCTGCGCACCATCGGCGAGGTCGGGCAGGCGCTCGGCATCAAGCCGCATGTCTTGCGCTATTGGGAGCAGCAGTTCCCGATGCTCGAACCGCTCAAGCGCAGCGGCGGTCGGCGCTATTACCGCGCCGAGGACGTCGCGCTGGTCGAACGCATCGATCGGCTGGTGAACCGCGAGGGTTATACGCTCAAAGGCGCCAAGGCGGCGATCATCGGCGCGCCCGATCCGCAGGCGGCGGCGCAGCCTTCCGTTGCGCGGGCCAGCGGCGAAGAAATCCTGCCTCAACTCAGGGCCATACGCGACCGGCTCGAGCGCGCGCTCGCGGGCTGAAATCTACTCCGCCGCGGCGAGCAATTCCTCCGCTGCGCCGAGATCTACGCTCACCAACCGGCTCACGCCTTTCTCCACCATCGTCACGCCGAACAGCCGGTGCATCCGGCTCATCGTCACCGCATTGTGTGTAACGATCAGATAACGGGTCGCGGTTTCCTTCACCATCGCGTCGAGCAGGTCGCAGAAGCGGTCGATATTGGCGTCGTCGAGCGGCGCATCGACCTCGTCGAGCACGCAGATCGGCGCGGGGTTGGTGAGGAACAGCGCGAAAATCAGCGCGATCGCGGTCAGCGCCTGTTCGCCGCCCGAGAGCAGCGTCAGCGACTGTAGCCGCTTGCCAGGCGGCTGGGCGTAGATCTCGAGCCCGGCGTCGAGCGGGTCGTCGCTGTCGATCAGCGCCAGATGGGCCTGTCCGCCCTCGAACAATTGCGTGAACAGCTGGCGGAAATGGGTGTCGACCCGTTCGAACGCGTCGCGCAGCCGCTCGCGTCCCTCGCGGTTGAGACTGCCGATCGACCCGCGCAGCCGGCTAACCGCCTCCGCCAGCTCGGCCTGCTCCTCGGTACTGGTGCCGTGCTCGGCCTCGACCCGCGTGAGTTCGTCGGCAGCCACGAGATTGACCGGACCGATCCGCTCGCGGCTTGCGGTCAACTGGTCCATCGCCTCGCTCTCGGCCTCGGGATCGGCGATCGCCTCCGCATCGAACCCGAAGGCGCCGGGCAGATGCGGCGGTGGGCACTGGAAGCGCTCGCCCGAGGTCCGCGCCATCTCGATTCGGCGGGCATCCTGGCTCTCGGCGCGCGCCGCTAGGCCGGCGCGGTTCTCGCGCGCCTCAGCCAAGGCCTCGTTGGCGGTAGCGAAATCGCGATCGGCGGAACTGGCGGCATCCTGCGCCTTGGCAAGCACGGCCTCGGCCTGCGCCAGACCTTCGGCCAAGCGCGTGCGCACGGCATCGCCCTGTTCGATCTCGCGCATCAGCCCCTCGGGCTTGGCCGCCACGACCGCTCGCTCCTCATCGATCTCCTCGAGCCGCCGCGCCATATCGGCCACCCGCCGCGCAGCCTCGCTTGAGCGCGCTTCCCAATTGGCCATGTCCGAACGTTGCGCTGCCGTTCGCTCGCGCGCCACGGCCAGCGCCTGGTCGTGCGCGGCGAGCTCGGCCGCCGCAGCCTGTACGCCCGACCGCGCCGCCTCGTTGCGCGCGCGCGCGGTGTCGAGCGCTGCGCGTCCGGTTGCCGGATCGGGCAGGGCGGTGCGCTTCGCCTCCGCCGCTGCGAGTTCCGTTTTTGCCGCGCCGAGCAGTTCGCGCAGCTCGGTCTGCGCGCGTTCGAGCTCGCTGCGCCGACCCGCCATGCGTTCGCGCGCGGCTTCGGCCTGATCGAGCGCGCGCAGTTTCTGGCGCTCGTTCTCCGAGGCCTGACCCAGCTCGCGTTCGGCTGCGACGAGATCGCGCTGGAGCGCGGCGAGTTCCTCCTGCGCCTGCCGCTGCACGGCGTCGGCCCGTTCGACCGCGGAGCGCAGCGCCGGTAGCGCTTCGGCCAGCTCGGCGTGGCGGTTCTCGGCCTCGAGCCGCGCAGCCTCGGCAGCCCCTTCGCCCCGCGCGACGAACCCGTCCCAGCGGCGCAGCGAACCGGATGTCGTTACCAGCCATTCGCCCGGCGCGAGCGCGCGGCCGTCGTCGCTCTCCGCGACATGCACAAGCGCCAGCCGCGCCGCCAGTTCCGGGGGGCAGTCGCCGACCTGGTCGGCGAGGCTGTTGGCGACCGGCGCGGGGGCAGCGCGGCCGGTCCAGAACCGGCCTTCCTCGCTGCTGGCGGGATCGCCGAGCAGCGCCTTGCTGTCGCGCCCGAGCGCCGCGGCGAGTGCGCGTTCGTAGCCTTTGGCGGCACGCAATCCGTCGATCGCCTGCCTGCGGCCCTGGCGCTTCTGCGCCGCCTTCTCCCTCGCTTCGCGATCGCGGTCGAGCGCGGAGAATTCGCGTTCGATTCCCGACAGTTCTGCGCGCGCCGAGGATAGCGCACTCGCCGCATCGTCGCGTGTCTGTTGCAATTCCCCCTTGCGCACCTGCATCGCGGCGATCGTCTGCTGGCGCGCTTCGCGATCGGCGGTGGCGGCCCCTGCAGCCATGCGCGCTGCATCGACATCGGTGCCCGCATCCTCGCGTTCCAACGCTTCGCCCTGTTCGCTCAGCCGGCGGCGATCTGTCTCGAGCCGGTCGAGCCGCGCGCGCGCCTGCGCGATTTCCGCCTCCACCACGCGCCATTCGGCCTCGGTGCCGGCATTTTCCGCGGTGGCCCTTGCGAGCGCGAGTTCGGCGGCTCGAGCGGCGCGCTCGGCCTCCTCGGCGCGGGCAGCCAGCGCCGGTCGCCGCTCCTCGTCCTCCGCTAATGCCTTGCGGTTCGCCTCGAGCTCGGTCTTGAGCTTTGCCAGCGCCTCCGCGGCATCGCGGGTCAGACGGTCGGCATCGCCGCGATCTTCCTCCAGCCGGGTCTTCTGCCGGTCGAGGTCGCGCAGCCGCTGCTCCGCCGCTTCAAGCTGGCCGGTTAGCGCCGCCATCCGGTGGCCGTGCGCGGTGGCGTCGTCGCGCCGATCGGTCAGTTCCTCGCGCGCTGCGGACAACGCCTGAGCGGCTTCATGCTGCGCCTTTTGCGCGATCTCGGTGGCGCTCTTAGCTTCCTCG
>TARA_R110002072_G_scaffold116538_1_pt1 | contig 11068 bp, 9 predicted proteins | sample TARA_R110002072 | Tara Oceans TARA_R110002072 (sample SAMEA4397118) | marine metagenome | biome: Polar Biome; feature: [SRF] surface water layer (ENVO:00010504); material: water (ENVO:00002006), including particulate matter (ENVO:01000060) such as... | depth 5 m | reverse complement strand
GATTTTTTGAATCTCTTCTAAAATTTGTACTGCAGCTGAATCAGTCACAGCATTTCTAACACTGGCATATGCTCTAAATCTTGAAGGCACATATTTACTGTTTCCAATACTTGAGTACGATCCGTATGTGTAGGCTTTGTCTTCTCTTAAATTTTGAAACAATCTAGCAGAACCACCGCCACCTAAAATTCTGTTGGCCATTAAAGTGGGCAGATAGTCAGGATCTTTCATCTGAAGTTTAACCACATTCTGAACACTTACCTCAGACTGAACAGCATTAGGCATGTCAATAAAGTTAATTGTCGCTTGTGAGGCAGTTGCTGGATTTTTCCAATTGGTCAATACTTGAGCGCCTTTCTCCCATGAATTAAAATGCTTCTTCACTAACTTTTTTACGGCTTTTGTGTCTACATCTCCAATGATCACCAAATAAGCATTGTTTGGATTAAAGTAAGTTTGATAGAATTTTTTAGCATCTTCTAGACTCACTTTATTTACTGTTTCTTCAGTAGCAAACTCTCCATAAGGATGCTCTTTTCCGTAAGCAATGGCACTTTGAACCCTTCCAGCCATTGCAGAAACATCTTTTTCTTGAGATTTTAAGCCAGTGAGTAGTTTTTCCTTTTCTTTTTGAAACTCCTCTTCAGTAAAATTAGGGTTAATGGCAGCGTCTGCCATAAGTTCTAATATTCTAGGAAAGTATTTAGACAAGGAGCTGGCAAAAGCAGAAGACGCGCCAAAATTTAAACTAGCGCCTAAAAAATCTACTTCTTCGTTAAATGCATCCTTGGATATATTGGTGCTTCCATTACCCAATAATCCAGCGGCTAAACTTGAAACACCTGCTTTTTCTCCTTCTAAACTCGGTGGATTGTCTATACTTAATTGAATAGAGACCCTAGGTAATTTGTGGTTTTCTACCACCATCACTGTCAAGCCATTTTTAAGTTCAAAACGGATGGGTTCCTCTAAATTGATCGTTGGGGCTGGTCCAGCCTCGGGCATAGTACTTCTATCTATTTGTGCGTAAAGGCTCACGGTTGTAAGCGCAATGACTAAACTCAGTATAATTTTTTTCATAACTATTTAGTTTCTTCTTTAGGGGTAGGTAGGTAATCAATCACAACTCTTTGGCTAGGCTTTAAATAAGCTTCTGCCACTTGTTGAATTTCTTCTCGGGTAACAGATCTGTAAATATCTATTTCTTTGTTGATTAAAGAGGTGTCTCCGTAAAGCATGAAGTTTCTTGCCAAAGAGTTGGCAATACCCTCTACACTTGAGTTTGAGTTTACGAATTGGTTTTCGAATTTATTTTGAAGCTTTTGGTAATCACTTTCTGAGATAAGACCAGATCTTACAGCAGAAATTTCTGCTTCCATCTCACCCACTAAGGTCTCTAAGCTCACCTCTCCAAGGGGCAAACCAAAAACAAGGTACATGCCGTAGTCTTCTTGGCCTACATTAAAGGCGCCTACTTGAAGTGCTTGTTTGTTGTCATCTACCATTTTCTTGTATAGTTTAGAACTTTTTCCGTCGCTTAAATAAGATGAGATCATGTCCAAAACATAGGCCTCTCTTGTGGCAAAACCTGGTGTTCTATAAGCCACCACAGCAGCTGGAATTTGAATGTTGTTGTCAAAAGCTTGGGCCTTAATCTCTTCGGTGATTGGCGCCTCTTTAGGGTAGTTTCTTACGACTTCTTTTCCAGATGGAATAGGGCCAAAATAATCCTGAATCATAGTTTTTGTTTTGGCTATATCTATATCTCCAGCTACAACAAGAACGGCATTATTAGGTCCGTAATAGGTGTTTTTGTAGTCAATAAATTCTTCTAAAGTAGCGGCATCTAAATCTTCCATGTATCCAATATTTGGATCTTTGTAAGGATGCACTTTAAATAAGTTCTCACCCACTACATTGAGTAAGTTTCCATAAGGTGAATTGTCTACCCTTAAGCGTTTCTCCTCTTTGACTACTTCATTTTGAGTGTCTACACCCACCTGGTCAATGACCGGATGAAGCATTCTTTCTGACTCCAGCCAAAGCCCTAATTCTAAATTATTTGAAGGAAACACTTCGTAATAATAGGTCCTGTCTTGAGAGGTGTTTGCATTATTTTTCCCTCCTTTGGAAGAGACAATGTCAAACCACTCTCCTCTTTTAATATTCTCAGTTCCCTCAAACAATAGGTGTTCAAAAAAATGGGCAAAGCCAGTACGGCCCTCGCTTCTGTCTTTACCACCTACATGATACATGACAGATGTGGTTACTACAGGGGCACCATTGTCTTGATGTAAAATAACGTGAAGGCCATTGTCAAGGTCGTACTCTTCATACGCTACCTCTTGTCCTTGTACTGTAAAGGCCATCAATCCCAGGCATAGCCCAACTAAATGATTCTTTTTCATGCTTCTTTATATTTATATTTAATTGTAGGTATATTAAAACCTAAAAATGTTACACTAATATAGGTTAAAATGGTATTTAAAGTCAAATCTCTCTAACTAATTAAGACAATCCGTATATTTTTATCGATAATCAGTTAAATAAGTTGGTGATCTTTAGCTTGTTTTCTTTAAAAAAAGGATTTGCATATCAAATGATAAATCGTATATTTGCACCCGCCTAAACTTATTTAGGCCTTAATTAACTATTAAACATTAGCTATGTACGCAATTGTAGAGATAGCAGGGCAGCAATTTAAAGTTGCAAAAGACCAGAAGGTTTTTGTTAACCGTTTGCCAGAAGCAGAAGGAGAGAAGGTTCAATTCTCTAACGTGATGCTTTTAGAAGACGGAAAAAACATTACCATTGGCGCCCCAGCTATAGAAGGAGCCGCAGTAGAGGCCAAAGTAATTAAACATCTTAAAGGAGACAAGGTTATTGTTTTCAAAAAGAAAAGAAGAAAAGGGTATCGTGTTAAAAATGGACACAGACAATACCTTTCAGAAATTGTGATAGAGGGTATTACTGCCTCTGGAGCTAAAAAAGCTGCTCCAAAAGCCGCTGCTAAGCCAGCTGCTGCTAAGCCTGCTGCTGTAAAAGCAGAAGCGCCTGCAAAAGCTGCCCCAAAAACTAAGGAAGATTTGTCTTCTAAAACTGTTGCTGAGTTAAAAGACATCGCAAAAGCTAAGGGAATTGAAGGAATTTCAGCAATGAAGAAAGCAGAATTAATCGCTGCTTTAAGCTAAATAATAAAGTTAAAAATAGATAGATCATGGCACATAAAAAAGGTGTAGGTAGTTCTAAAAACGGTAGAGAATCAGAGTCAAAACGTTTAGGTGTTAAGATTTTTGGTGGCCAAGCTGCTATTGCAGGGAACATCATCGTGAGACAACGTGGAACAAGACACAATCCAGGTGAAAATGTATATGCTGGTAAAGACCACACATTACATGCAAGAGTAGACGGATTAGTGAAATTCACAAAAAAGGTAGACGGTAAGTCTTTCGTATCAATTGAGCCATTCGAGGCTTAATGTACCCTTTCATATTATGGTATAAATCCTATGTTGCTTATGCAGCATAGGATTTTTTTATAATCACTTTTCTGATCAGTTTCCTGATCATTAATATCAATACAAAAAAAACCCGCCATTGGCGGGTTTTTTTCTGCTGTTAAGCGTATAATTTAGTACCTGTAATACTCGGGTTTGAAAGGTCCTTGAACAGTAACACCTATATAATCTGCTTGTTCTTCATTAAGTGTTTCTAACTCCACACCCAATCTAGACAGGTGCAATGCAGCTACTTTTTCATCCAAGTGCTTCGGAAGCATATACACATTGTTTTCATATGCGTTAGAATTGGTCCAAAGCTCTATTTGTGCCAATGTTTGGTTGGTAAATGAGTTACTCATCACAAAACTAGGGTGTCCAGTGGCACAACCCAGGTTTACCAATCTTCCTTCTGCCAGTACAATGACGTTTTTACCATTAATGGTGTACATATCTACTTGGGGCTTAATCTCTTCTTTTGTGTTTCCGTGGTTTTTATTGAGCCAACCCATGTCTATTTCATTGTCAAAATGACCAATATTACAAACAATGGCTTTGTCTTTTAAAGCTTCAAAGTGCTCTGCACGAATAATGTCTTTATTTCCAGTAGTAGTGATTACTATGTCTGCATTTCCAATAACAGAAGCCATTTTCTTCACTTCAAAACCATCCATAGCAGCTTGAAGCGCACATATAGGGTCAATTTCAGTCACAGTAACTATTGAACCAGCCCCTTTAAAAGAAGCGGCTGTACCTTTTCCAACGTCTCCGTATCCTGCTACTACGACTCTTTTTCCAGCAAGCATGGTATCTGTGGCACGTCTAATGGCATCTACTGCAGATTCTCTAGATCCGTATTTGTTGTCGAACTTAGATTTGGTGACAGAGTCATTTACGTTAATAGCTGGCATGGGCAAAGTTCCCTTTTTAACTCTTTCGTATAATCTGTGCACCCCTGTGGTGGTTTCTTCTGAGAGTCCCTTTATAGCTTCTGCTAGGGCAGGGAATTGGTCTAAGACCATATTGGTTAAATCACCACCGTCGTCTAAGATCATATTGAGCGGGCTGCGCTCTTCACCAAAGAAAAGGGTTTGTTCAATACACCAATCGAACTCTTGTTCGTTCATTCCTTTCCAGGCGTAAACCGCAATTCCAGCAGCGGCAATAGCTGCTGCAGCATGGTCTTGGGTAGAGAATATATTACAAGAACTCCAAGTGACTTCTGCCCCTAAGGCTACCAATGTTTCAATAAGCACGGCTGTTTGTATGGTCATATGTAAACAACCCGCAATTCTAGATCCTTTTAAAGGTTGAGAAGGTCCGTACTCTTCTCTCAAAGCCATTAGTCCAGGCATTTCTGCTTCTGCTAAGGTAATTTCTTTACGGCCCCAGTTGGCCAATCCAATATCTTTTACCTTAAAAGGTACATAGGGTAGGGGATTTGCACTCATAGTCTTTTTTTATTTTTACTTTCGTAGTATTATTAAGTTGCAAAGATACAACATAGCTCAGAATTAAATGCCGCTGCAAAAGACAATTCCTATTGGCCATAATGGTTCCGTTTACCTTTGGGATGTAACTGAGCCTGAGCTTTTTCTGTCCCAGGGAATTTTTCTTGCACCCTACAGTGTAAAAAGGTTAGCGGAGATGAAGTCTGAATTACACAGAAGGGCTTATTTAAGTATTAGGCATCTGATGGCGCTTGCAGGTTACACAGATCAGGATCTTTTTTATGACGCAATAGGAAAACCACATTTAAAAGACGGTTCTTATGTGTCTATTTCACACTCTTTTACACAAACGGCACTAGTGGTTCACAAAAATATACCAGTTGGTATAGATGTTGAGCTGCAAAGAAAGAAAATTTTGAGAATTGCCCATAAATTCACTCCATTTAATGCCCATACATCAAAAGACATTTTAAACCTCACACATATTTGGGCTGCCAAAGAAACTATATATAAAATGGCCAGTACTCCTGGCTTGAGTTTTCTTAAAGATATCAGTGTTTTTTGGAGGGCTAAAAATACCCTCGGGGGTTGTATTCGCACGGCTCAACAAGACGTCTTTTATGATTTGAATGGCTTTGAAATTGGAGATTTTGGAGGTGTTTGGGGCATGGAAATTGAAAAGGCATCGGCCCGAGAGGGCCAATTAAAAGAGGCTTATGCAACAGCTTTAAAAAAGGCGCAAATTTACTAATGGTTTAAACCAAATATTACTAGAGTGATGGAGCAGGCATTTGAATTTTTTTTTGGAGCGTATTTTGGCGTTTCTCCTTGGTTGGTAGGACTGGAAATGACCGCGGTTTTTTTAGGCGTACTCTCTGTGTGGTTTGCCCACAAGGAGCGCATTTTGGTTTTTCCAACAGGATTCATCAGCACAGGTATTTTTGTGTATATTTTGTGGGTTTATGGATTGCTTGGGGACATGATTATTAACGGTTATTACAGCGCGATGAGTATCTATGGTTGGTGGTTTTGGTGGTATAAAAAAACAGTACAGCATGCGCCTCAAATATCTCGAGTTGCCAGTAATGAATGGCGTAAAGCGGGGTATTTATTTATTGGGGCTATTTTTTTTGTGGTCTGTGTGTACCAATACTTTGGAATGTTCCATGTCTGGACCGCCTACGTAGACACTTTAACCACAGCAATATTTTTTGTGGCCATGTGGCTGATGGCCAAAAAAAAGTGGGAACATTGGCATTTTTGGATTGTAGGGAACCTGATCAGCATACCACTTTATTGGTATAAAGGCCTTACCTTTACCGCCTTTCAATATATACTGTTTACTATTATTGCCGTTCTCGGATACCAATCATGGAAGAAAAATTTAAGCAACAGCCCTCCACACTCGTTAAAGTAGTTCTTTTTGGTCCTGAATCTACGGGTAAAACCACTCTGTCTGAACAATTGGCGAGACATTACAACACGGTTTGGGCACCAGAGTTTGCCAGAGAATATTTACAAGACAAATGGAATGAAGAGCGCAAGACTTGTGAGCCTCATGACCTTTTGCCCATTGCAGCTGGGCAGATTGCCTTAGAAAATAAATTGGCCCAAAAAGCGACAGATTTGTTAATCTGTGATACAGATCTTTTGGAAACCAAAGTATATTCTGAAGCCTATTATATTGGATACTGCGACCCTACACTTGAAAAATACGCATTGGAAAACACCTATGACTTGTATTTTCTAACTTATATTGATGTGCCATGGGAGGCAGACGACCTTAGGGATAAACCCACGGCAAGGGAGGAAATGTTTGCCTATTTTAAAGAAACCCTTGAGAAATATAACCGTCCTTATGTCCTTTTAAAAGGTGATAAGAAAACTAGATTGGCTACAGCAGTAGCACATATAGACGCTTTACTTGCTAAAAAATGATTTGGACCACTCAAGATATTCAACAATTTAAGGAGCTCAATATTTCGGTAGATAAGGTTACCGAAGACTTAAAAACATTTAGAAGGGGTCTTTCTAAACAATCTTTAGAGAGAGCGGCCACTATTGGAGATGGCATTTCTGTTTTAAAACCTAGAGCAGCACGTAAATTAGTGCGCTTTTTTGAAGACGCTCAAAATACTACCGAAGTAGTGAAATTTGTACCAGCTTCGGGCGCGGCAACGCGAATGTTTAAGCCTTTACTCTCTTTTCTAGAGGCTAGTGAAGTGAAAGATTTTTCTTTTTCTGCTTACTTAAAATCCCATGTAGAAGTATCTGATTTTATAAAGGAAGCCCATCATTTTCCTTTTCACGACACTGTTTTAAAGCAGCTTCCTGCAGATTTTTCATTTGACGTCCCGGCTTCAGTAATTTTATATCTCAAGGCGTTATTGCAAAGTCCTGGCCTTAACTTAGGAAACAAACCTAAGGCGCTATTGCCTTTTCATAAAAATGAAGGTCAGACGCCCTTGGTCTTGGAGGAACATATTTTAGAGGCTTTGCATTATGCCAAAAGTAAAGGCACAGCGCAATTACATTTTACCATTTCAGAGGGTCATTTAGCCGCTTTTAATGAGGCGATTAAAGAGATTTCAGCTTCAGATAAATTTCGTGATTTGGGGGCATTCAATGTTCAATTCTCCCATCAAAAAACAGAGACAGATACTTTGGTGGTTGGCTTAGATTTGCATCCGCTTAGAGATAATGACGGTCGTTTGGTGTTCCATCCAGCGGGCCATGGCGCTTTGTTGGACAATTTGGTGGCTTTACAAGCTAATGTAATTTTTATCAAAAATGTAGACAATGTATGTGCCCCTCACGGACTAGAAACCTCTTTAGAGTATAAAAAAATATTGGGGGGTAAATTATTACAGGTACAACAACAAATGTTTGCTTACACGGAGGCTTTAGATTCAGAGATTCCCTTAGATGCTACTGATTTGGCCTTTATGGTCACTTTCTTTAAAGAGACCTTTTCTAAAAATCTGCCGGAATACTTTGAAGAAATGGCTTTAGAAGAGCAGCGCACGTTCTTATTGGAATTATTCCACAGGCCTATTCGGGTTTGTGGTATGGTGGAGAACGAGGGTAAGACTGGAGGTGGACCATTTTGGATAAAGGACAGCTTGGGCCAAGAGAGCCTTCAGATTATTGAAGCGTCTCAAGTGGCTGTTAAGGATCCCGAACAATTGGAAATATTTGAAGCGTCTACCCATTTTAATCCGGTAGATATTGTCTGTGGAATTAAAAACTATAAGGGAGAAACTTTTGACCTTACTGCTTTTAATAACCCATCTGCTGCTTTTATTGCTGAAAAGAATCGATTGGGTAAAAGAGTCAAAGTGCTAGAACTTCCAGGACTTTGGAATGGTGGTATGTGGGAATGGAACAGCATTTTTATAGAAGTACCCAAAGAAACCTTTACCCCTGTAAAAACTGTTTTAGACCTCCTTGACCCTGGTCATATGCCAGGCTAGGAGCGTATAGAAAAGCCAAGCGATATTTCTTTAAAAAAAGATTGTGCCCTATGGATTTGCCCCCTATCTTTGCATTGTCTCAAAGGGGTGCGAACTTCATTTATTGAATAAGCTGAGATTATACCCATGGAACCTGGGCGGGTAATGCTGCCAAGGGACTGCTTAAAAGCTATTGTTGTTTTTTATTTGCGCATTTATTTTGTTCAAATAAGTCCAATTCATAAGCTTTAAGCGACCATTTCACTGAATTTTAACCAGAATAACAGCCCCTTTTATTCGTACTAATTTTATTACGAATGAAAATTGTTTTCACTACACTGGCTACTGCACTGCTCACAACAGCAGTCTGGGCCCAAACAAAGCAAACAGACAGTTTGCTCCAAAAAGAAATTGCCTTAAATGAGGTTTTTGTCAGTGCCCTCAGGGCCACAAAAGCCATGGGCGTTTCCTTTTCTAATGTAAAGGCTGAAGATTTTGAGGCTAGAAATTTAGGGCAGGATCTGCCTATTTTGTTACAGTATTTACCTGGAGTGGTAACCACCTCAGATGCTGGAGCTGGAATTGGATACACCGGAATTAGGGTGAGGGGTTCAGACGCGACAAGGGTCAATGTAACCATCAATGGAATTCCCTATAACGACCCAGAATCTCAGGGTACTTTTTGGGTGAACCTACCAGATTTTGGCTCTTCTGTCTCTTCTGTACAACTTCAAAGAGGGGTAGGTACTTCTACCAATGGTGCTGGCGCATTTGGGGCCAGTTTAAATATCTCAACCAAAGATGCGGTTCCGGAAGCTTCTGCTCAAATTAGAAGCGCTGTAGGTAGTTTTAATACCTTAAACAACAGTGTTCAATTTAACACAGGTCTTTTAAACAACGATTTTAGCCTTTCAGGAAGGCTGTCTCGTATTGTTTCGGACGGCTATATTGACAGGGCAAGTGCCCGATTGTCTTCTTATTTCTTACAGGGGACCTATCAAAAAGGGAGCACTACTTTAAAAGGACTTTTATTTGGTGGTCATGAAGTTACTTACCAGGCATGGAACGGAATAGACGCACAAACCCTTAATGAAAACAGACGGTTCAATCCTTCTGGAATGTATACGGATGCCAATGGATTCATGCAATTTCACGACAAGGAAGAGGACAACTACAAACAAGACCATGCACAATTACATTGGAATGAAGTATTAGCGGATGGTTGGAACGCCCAATTCGCCCTTCATTTCACCAGAGGCCGAGGTTATTTTGAACAGTATAAGTCCCAAGAAACAGATGGTTCTTACGGAATTGGTTTGCCTTCTGAAACCCCTACGGACCTCATTAGGAGGCGTTGGCTAGACAATAGATTTTATGGTTTTACTACCGCTGTAACCAAGAAAACCAATCAGGGTCAGGTGATTCTTGGAGGTGCTTTAAACAAGTATGAAGGGGCACATTTTGGAGAAGTTATTTGGGCACAGCATATGGGAACGGCTCATATAGGAGACCGCTATTACGACGATTTTTCTACTAAAATAGACGCGAATATTTACTTGAAATGGCAGCAGCAATTTGGCCAAAAATGGACTTCTTTTGTAGACCTCCAGTACAGGGGAGTAGGTTATACAGCCAACGGAGAAGAGACCGGATTAGTAGACGATGAATTTGGTTTTTTTAACCCTAAGATGGGCCTTACTTATCAAGCCAATCCAGCCAACAGTATTTATGTTTCCTATGCTGTGGCGAATAGAGAACCCAATAGAAATGATTACGAAAGCGGCAATCCTAAACCGGAACAACTCAGAGATGTTGAGTTGGGGTGGCGTTATTTATCGCCATCGTTTCAATTAAATACCAACCTGTTTTATATGCGTTATAAAGACCAATTGGTTTTAACAGGGGCTTTAAATGATGTGGGGGCGCCACTAAGGGCCAATGTAGGAGATAGTTATAGGTTGGGAATTGAAATAGACGCTCAAAAGCAAATGTCTAATAAGTGGTTGTGGCAGGCCAATGTGTCTTTTAGCGACCATAGGAATTTAGACTATTTTTTCAATAGAGATGGTGTGCTAACAGATTTAGGGAATACACAAATAGCCTTTTCTCCAAGATTTATTGCAGGACAAATGGTCCAGTACAATATAGATGAGCATTTTGTTTTAAGCATGCTCTACAAGCGGGTTGGTAAGCAGTATATGGGAAACATTGATTCAGCCGCCTCCGTTTTAAAAGGCTACAGCCATACGGATTTAAATGCCCAATACACTTGGAATTTATCGCATACTTTTAAGGAAGTTAGGTTGAATCTTTTGGTGAATAATTTGTTTAATAATCTCTTTGTGAGTAACGGTTATTTTTTCACCTACGACGACGATTTTTCTAACCCAGGGACCATAAGCACGGTAGAAGGTGCTGGATATTACCCCCAGGCAGGAACCAACTTTTTGTTGGGCGCTACCTTTTCTTTTTAAGCAATTTATTTTGGGTTATTTGGCTTCGCCGATGCCTTAATTAAAAACCCTTACTGTGTTTCCGCTGGCCTGCGTTTGGTAGGCCAGCAGATCATAGTTTCGTTCCGTGCTGTTGGCTGGGTTTAGTAACTGCCCTGTGAATAAACTGTAGCTTAAAGCGTCACAGTCACAAATTCCATTTTGACCATCAATAAC
>TARA_R110002072_G_scaffold91576_3_pt1 | contig 11070 bp, 7 predicted proteins | sample TARA_R110002072 | Tara Oceans TARA_R110002072 (sample SAMEA4397118) | marine metagenome | biome: Polar Biome; feature: [SRF] surface water layer (ENVO:00010504); material: water (ENVO:00002006), including particulate matter (ENVO:01000060) such as... | depth 5 m | reverse complement strand
GTATTTGTATTTGTATTGTTATTAGTATTTGTATTTGTGTTAGTATTGTTTGTAGTCGTAGAGTTAGTTGTGCCTAAAGTATTACCCTCACAATACTGAGTACCCATTGTACAATCACCTGTTTGTGCTGCTTGTATATTGTATGTTAATAGTATCCCTGCTATTAAAATTAACCCTCTCTTCATTATATCTCCTTGTTATTTTTTAACTAAACTCCCACCGAAATACATACCAATAATAGCTGACACTAAATTAGTATCGAGTTGTGTTATTACTAAGCCTTTAAAAGTTATCCACTCAAATGCTTCTCTGTCACTTGTAAAGAATAAAAATCCCGGATGAAAGACTGTATAGCCTACAGTAACATCGACAGCAGGTGAAAATACAGCTACAAGTTTAGGTAAGACTACTATAGCAAACACAGCTGTTAACGCTATAATCCTACGAGTCCATTGAAAACCTTTATCTTTATTATCTCTAGCAGCTTTAACTGCTTTCATTTCAAACTCACCTCTAGTAATAAGAAGTCTTTGTTGATCTTCTTTAGCTTTGCGACTGTCTGCCCATATGCTCATAACTCCACCAAGAACTGTAGAGCCCAACATAGTTATTATTTCAAAAGGAAAACCCATATTATTCTGGTATAAAAGTTAAATCGTTAAATAGTAAATCTTTGACAGAAGCAATAACAAACTCAGGAGCATCTTCCATATCTATAGAAGGGTCTTCTGCTAACTTAATCATATATATTTCTACAAGTTGTTCGTATATACTTCTAAATTCTTCTCGCATAACCCAAGGCATATTCTTTTTAGTTCTTGATTTACAATCAATTCTATATGCTTCGTCTAAATCTTTTTCTCTGTATAGTATCATTCTTCTTTTTTTATATTAAATCTATTTTTCCACATTTTTCTTTTAGAAGCTGCATCTTTTTCTTTTCCTGCCCAATGATATTTTAACCAAGCATCTTCAGAAGTTAATTTACCAGTAGCTAAATCATCTAATGGAATAGCACCTTCATTTTTATCAGCATAAAAAATATCATCTTGTAATCTTTCAGGAAGTGTAGAAAAATCTACATCTTCTTTATTTAATAAATTTGTATATTCTTTAGGAATTTCTAAATTATTATTTTTCATAAATTGTTTATATCTAGTAAGTGCAGTTTTATTTGAATTACTACCACCAGCATATTTCATTTCATATTGATACTTACCTCTACCCGGACCATCAGGTACAAATTCATTATTTCTTTTTATTAATTGTCTAGCTTTTGCATTATTTTTAGATTCTATTTCAGCTACTTGATTTGCATGACTAGCTAATGCATTAGCAACATTGTTACCTCTAGTATTTTTAATTACTGATAAGATTGTGGATTGAATAACTTCATCACCAGCATTCATTTGTTTTCTAGTTTTTAATTTATTTAATAATCCACCATTATTAACAAGCACTCTTTCTTCTTCATCTTTCATAATGCTACCTGCTTGTTCATCATAAGGTCTACCTGTCATCTTATCTATTCTTTCATCAGGCTCTTGAGGTACTTGAGGCACATCTGTAACTAAACCACCTTTATCATAGTTTATTCTTTGTTCATTTAAAATATATTTATCAAAAAATTCTTTTCGTGATTTATCTAATTCTCTACCTTTTCTTTTAATATTTTTAAAAGATATAGCACCTAGCTCTGAATCTTCTGGTATAGCTGAAGTTAATCCTACAAATGGTAAATTACTAGCAGCCACTTCTCCGATACCTTTTCTATATAAAAGCATATCTATTACATCTTGAGCTAAAGGACCAGTTGGAGTTTTTAAAGCAACACCTAAATCACCACCACCAATTTTATAATTTTCATACCATCTTCTACCATAATCACCTATACCTAAACCTCCCCATCTTTGTACAGCATCTAATACTATTTCTCTATTTACTTCAAAATTATCTGAATCAAATAGTTCTCCGGGTTTTAAAGTTTCTAAGTCTTCAAAGTTTTTAGCATCACTACGAATTGTATTAGTAAGTACAGCAGTAGCAGTCATTAACATAGAAGCAGCTAATACTTTAGGAGCTACAATTTCTGGTTTATCCATTTCATTAACAAATTTTTTTAATACAGTGTTATTAAATACAGTAGGATACCCAGCAAACTGAACTAATAATTGTCCTGCTGGGCTAGAAAACCATAAAGGTCTATTAGCTTCGGCAACACTTGGATTTAAAATAACTTCTTTAGTAAATCTATTAGCTGCTGGAATATATTGTTGAGTATAAAAATCATCTTCTTTAGCTAGTTCATCATTAAACTTACCATTTTTATAATACTTTTGATACCAAGCAGCTGCATCTTTATCATCAACTCCTAATTCATTAAGTTGATTAGTTAAATATTCTTTAGTTCGTTTATCGTTCATACCAAACATACTTAAAGATTTACCTTCAGATTTATTTAAATGTAACTTTCTAGCATTTTCTTTAATCATTCGCTTACCAGTAGTAAACGAAGCTAACTGTACAGCAGTAGTCCATTGTTGTAATAAATTAGCTTGGAAGAATCCTTGCGATAATCTTCTAGCTACACTACCTTCTAACGCTTCACCAGTTAAACTTTCTAATCTTTCCATGACAGATTGTTCTAAAGCTAATCCTGTTTTATATATTTCTGCCCATGTATCATCATCAACATCTTTTAAACCTTTTGTAGTTTTACCAGTAGTAACTCTGTAAGAAGCTCTAGCAGCTTTATTAACAGTTTTATAAGTTTCTTTACCTAAACCTACAAGTATATCTCCTATAACTTTAGGAGTATCTTTAACTCCTGTTCTTGATATTAAAATTAATGGTTCAGTTAAACTAGAAACCATAGCCAAAGGTAAGTGAGCCATTTGTTGAGAAAGTCTTCCCCATGTAGAAGCACTTTGTCCTGCTTTACTTTTAAATGTTTTACCATCTAATAGTCCAGTACCATTATCTAAACCAGTAACTTTATTATGCATTAGTTTAAGATTTTCTCTAATTGCAAAAGCATCTGCTCTATCCATACCAGCATCCATTAATTCTTTTTCAATAGGAAGTAAAAATCTTTCATTAAAATCTTGTGCAGTACGACCAAATTTTTTAGTTCTTTCAATAGTCTGAGCAGCACTGCTAAGATAATCAGATAAAACATCTTCAACATTATTATCCATAAATTCAACTAATTCTCTATCAGGAATATTATCAAAGACTCTGTGTTTTAAAAATCCATAACCACCAGTACCTGTTTCATATGCTGTATCAAATGGAGTGTATTTATATTCAATCATATTATCAACAATATCTGTAGCTTTTAATCTTCTAGCTTCTGGTAAGATTCTATTTTGCATTACTTCATCAGAAACATCATCACTAAATATTCTTAATTCTTTTTTAGCTTCTTCAATAAAGTTTTTTCCAAACACTTGCATATCTATTGCTACTGCATCTGGTAAAACAATATCTTCTACTTCCATATCCCCAACCGTTCCTTTTACTGTTGGTAAATCATTTAAAGGTTCAGCATGTTTATATTTTTTTTGAGATACTAAATTAATTAATTTTTGTCTGCCTTCTTTACTGGATATTTTATCAAAAGCAAACTTTCTAGGAAAATAATTTTCTACAAATTGACTAAAAGTAAATAAGTTTTCTTCTTTACCATCTTCAAAAACTCTTTGCAAAAGCTTTCTAATATCATTAGAAGCTTGTTGTGCATATTTGTTTATAGATTCACCATTAAGAGTTGTAAGTTTTGGGTTTAAAAGTAAAGCTCTTACTTGATTATTATCAGAAGTTGTTAGTCTTCCCCACCAACCTGTTCTATCTAAATTTTTTAAAGATTTTTTTAAGTCAAAAAGATAATCACCTTGTCTTCTTCCAACACTTAAACCATAAGAATCTTTTCTTACTCCGCCTTCACCTCTATTAAAAAATTGAGAATCCCAATCGTATCTAAATCTACGAAGTAATTCTTTTAAAGTTTCAGAAGAACCTGCTAGTTTTACATATCTAGCTGTTGGTTTTTCTGCCATAATTTGTGAAAGAAATTTAATTGGATTTTTACCAGCTTTAGAACTATCAGATAGTGAACTTAAATTTTCATATTGTGTTTGTCCTGCCCTACTCCAACCGTCAGTATCCCATTCAGATGTTTGTTTAATAATATCATCTTCATTACTATACTTAAATAATTTTTTAGCAAACTCAGAGTTAGATAATTTTGTTATTCCTGCAGCTGCTCCTCCACCTAAACCTGCACCTAATCCTGCTGTTAAAGCTACTTGACTCCAATTTATATCATCACCATAAACATCATAGTTAATAGATTGATTAAAGTAGTCATAACTACCACCCCAAACAGAACCTTCTGCTGCCCCGTAAATTCCTGCTTTACCTGTTTTAGAAGCCATTAGTTTTTTTATACCAAACTTAGCAGTCTCTGTAGCTACTTTTGCAGTGGCTGCAGCTCCAGCAGCAGGAGCAAACATTAAAGCAATAATGTTAAGAGGGTCAGCAACTACATCAATACTTAAATCTTTAGCTAAACCCATACGTTCTTTAAAGCCTCTAACTTCTGCATTTTGAAAAGCATTACTTAAGTATGCATAGTCTTCTTTTTGCTCATCAGTCCAGTTACCAGTTTGAAATGAACGAACCATAGCCGAACTTAAACTGTATTCAGAATCTCTAAGATATTCAAAAACATTATCGTTACTACCAACACCTTCTAAAAATCTTTCAGCTCTTAACTTAAACTCAGGAGTTCTTGCTAGTTGTGACATAGATTTTTTACGAGTTCCTCTTTGTTGTCCTTGTTGAAATGAAGGATTAAAAATATTTGTATTTTTATTTTGAGGTATATGAGAAGGTTGAGCTTCTTTGGTATCAGATATACTTGATGTATTATCCATAAAAAACATATCAGGCATTGCTTATTCCTCGTCTTCTGTTTTACTTCTTGGATTTACAGATAGTGGAGAGTCTGGACTTAATAAAGAAGCACTTGAACCAATAGCTGTACCACCTGCTAATATTCTTGTAGGTATTTTCGCCTTTTTAATTGTTTCTTTACCAACTTGTTCTAACACAGGAGCAATATATTGTGATGCATCTTTTGCTTTAGTACCTAATGCTCTTCTTCCTGCTGATTCAATAATTTTAGCTTTTCTAGCTTGGAACATTAAATTAGCTCCTCTAAAACCTTGTGTTGCTAATGCAGCTACTCTTGTAACTGCAGCAGATACATATGTTTGAGGTGTAGGAACAGCCATAAGAGCTAATGAAGCAGCATTTAAACCTAATATAATTTTTTGTGTAGTATCTAAACCTTTTGAAACTTCTATTAATATTTCTCTATCTTTTTCAGGTACCTTAGATATGTCAATAACTTCTTTTGAAGTATAACCATCAACTTCTGCTATTCTATAAATTTCATTAAGGTCAACTATGTTAGGATTATAAACAGATTCAAAGCTTTTAATTTGTGCTAGTTTTTCGTCTTTAGTTAATGAAGTATTAACAACAGTAGATTGATTAGGTTTTTCCATATTAGAAAGTACAACTGATGTTGGTTTTTCAATATTATCATCTAAGAGATATTTTAATCTTTCAAAGGTTACGGTTTCTTGGTCACCTAAATCTGTTACTTTACCTTGTTGAGCTGCTTCCATTAATTTTATTGTTCTATCTAAAGTTGCTGTTTCAATTTCTTTAGCTCCAACATCTAATAATTCATCATCTTCAAACTGGTCTGCTTTTCTTTCTTGAACATTTTTAAATTTTGTAAAATCATAACCTTCTTTAACAGTTTTATTAAATTGTTCACTAAGATTATTTGTAATTAAAATATCAGCTTTTGTACCTTCTAATTTAGCATTTTGTAAATAAGCTGTATTAATAATATTAGTCATAGTTAAATTATCTTTATTATTTAAACCTGTTGAAATATTTTGATAAGCAGCTATACCGGTAGAATTAGTTACTAAATCTTCTAAAGGTTTATATTCTTTACCTAATTCACCTTCTATTAATCTATTACTTAATAATCTATGAGCTGTAGCATCTAATTCTTCTTCAGTTGATAATCTTAAATTTTCATTTTCACTTTGAGCATACTCTTCAGAAGATCTAATTATACTTTTTATTTTACCAAAGTCATTAGCATATACAGTTATTGGTGATGAGTTTTGTTCAGCACCATCAACATCATAAATTTTAAATTTATTTAAATTTCTTGCACTAAATTGTGTATTTTTTATTTCACCATCTAAGTTTGTATATTGTAAATCAAGACCTAATGATTGTTGAGCTCCACTACTAGTAGGATTTATTTTCTTTTTAAAGTCTTTAGTATATTGATCGGCTAATTTTGGGTCTGTACCAAAAACTACATCAGTGTAATACTTTTCAGTAATGTTTCCATCTTTAGGTAATTTTAAATTATATTTATTAAATACATTATTTTTAAAATTATTTTCTTTTTCTTTTATACTTTGATAAAAACTTAAAGGTTCTTGTAAAGCTACTTCTAACACAGCATCGTCTACAGCTGCTGGATACTCTTTAGACTCTGGAGTTCCTTTCCACCATTTTTTAAGACCATTAACTGCATCGCCAACAATAGTATCTGGTTGTGCTTGAATTTTAGTTATTTCTCTAACTAAGTCTTGATTTATTTTTGTACCAAAACTAGCTTTATTAGGAGTAGAAATAAAAGGACTTTCAGCATATCTTTCTAAAGCAAATATTTCTAATTGTTTTTGATTTTCTTTCCATTTATTAATACTATTTAAAATATCTTTTTTATTAGTTTTAGTATAATCAATTCCTTCTGCTGTTAATTTTTGAACTAAATCAGAATTTACTAATTTTTTATTTACTAATTCATTTAATAAAAATTCTCTTTCTTCTGGCTTTTGATATCTTTGATAAAGTTTTCTTTGAGGGTCTGCTGCTGCAAACTCTTCATTAAGTTCTGCAAAAACATTTTGATATTTATTTGTTACTGCATCTTTTTGTCTATTCTTTTCATCAACTGTAGCTTGATTGTAATTAGCAATATAATTAGGTAAACTTGATAGTATCATTATACCTACATCTTTAGCAGTAATACTTTCTTGTTCTCTTTTTCTATTAGCTAATATAGAATTAACGACATCATTTGTTTGAGCATTTTTAAAAAAATCAGACATTATATTTTCCTCTCTAGTAAGCTTGGTACTTCAACGCTTTTTAATTTTTCTCTTAAGTTTTCTGGTACAGTTTCTTCTCTAATAGGTTTAGATGCTGCTGTTTGTTTCATTGAATTTATAGCATTACCTATTTGTAAAGAAGTTTCTTCACTATCTGTTTTAATATTTTCTTCGTCTTCTCCTTCACCTAAATTATAATCAATGTTAGCTTTTTCACCAATACCCATAACTAAATACATAGTGGGTTCCATTAATAACATTAATACATCTGGATTATATTTACCTTCAGTAAAATCAGTATATAAGATTGTAGTTGTAATATCAGATACTGTAGCTCCAGCTTTTAAAGATTTAGCTATAGCAGCAGTAGCTTCTGGTTGTAATAGTCTACCATATAAATCTTCAATAGCATCTTTAGGATTAGCAAATTGTGTTTCCTTTTCCCAAGGATAAGGACTTTCTGGACTATTAGTTAAAGATTGTCCGGGAATAGGTGCTTTAGATTGTAACTTAACAAACTCATTAATTTTTTCTTCATCAGCAATATCAGAAGTATCATCAACTGGAATCTTAGATTCAGGAGCATTAAGGTCTACACCTAACTGTCCTACTAATTCTTCCACACTAAGACCATTAGCTTCTGCTAGTTTAATTGCATCCATAGTAGCTGTGGTTAAGCTATTAGATTTTAATTTACCAGCATCTGCTAAAACATCTTTTAATTTATTTTCTTGTGACATTAAACTATTCCTAATTTTTGAGTAATATTAATTGGTTGAGCACCTACACCGTATTCTAAAGGTCTTATAGGAGTTATACCTGCATTAATATCAAATTGTGTTTGAGTTGGAGTATAGCCTATGCCTTGAGTACCTGCAAGAGTTTTTTCTTCTTGCATTAATCCAGCCATAGTACCATATTTTTTTTCTTCTGGTTCATCTTGTAACTCACTTAAACCATATTGAAAAGCAGTAGTACCTATCATACTAGCTCCTGTACCACCACCAACAGCTACAACTTTTTGTAATGTAGTTGGAACTATAGGTGCTACATTAAATGCACCACCAGCAGCAGCAGTAGATGAAAGAGTTTTACCTCCAGCACTAGCTAATTTTCCGGGAATATTTGTAAGAATATTTCCACCTGATGTACCTAATATTTTAGTACCAGTTTTAGCAGCTTCTGTTGCTATAGCTTGTAATTCAACATTACTTGCAAGAGTTTTTGCAGCAGCTGCATAACCTTCAGCACCAGCACCAGCATTAAAAGCATTAATAGTATTAGCTTCTGCAATTGTAAGACCTGTTCCTGTTGAAGTGGTTGCAGTTGAACCAAACCAACCATTCATAGCTCCGCCTGTAAAGATTGCCAAGCCTATTAAAGCAGCAACTTTAAACCATTTTTTACTAAAAAGTTTTTTAATACCTCTTCCGATACTTCTAACACCTTTAGCTACTTTTTTAAATATTTTTTTTATAAATTTGAAGTCACACCTCCTGTAAGTGTATTACTATTAAAATTAAAATTATACGCTATGAATATCCAGCAGTTCCACCAATACCATAATCAGGTACAATATTTGTTTCTGTACCAGCACTACCTATTATTGAGTTTACTAAATTTTTTAAACTATCAACACTATTAGCATATTTTCCGGGGTCAGCTGATAAAGCTGTTGAAATTATTTGTGATGTTCTGTTCTCAGCATTTTCTGCTTCTCTAAAAGCAAAGTCTGCTTGATCTCTAAATTCTTGCCATAAAAAAGCATTAGCAGAAGCAGTTAAATTAAAAGCATTTTGTGCATTCTGCATATTAACTGCGTTTTGTGCAGCTGTAGCTGCTGTATTAGCTTGTCTTCGCCATTGTACATTAGCTGCTTCTACTTGAGCAGCATTGTTAGCATTAAACTGTTCTCTTTGAAAAGATAACTCAACATTATATTTATCTGCTTCTTGTTTTAACTTAGCATTTTCTTTAGCTATATCAGATGCTATTTGTGTATTTCTAGCATTAGCTGCATTTTGAGCTGCTACATTAAATTGATTTGTTGCATTTTGTTGTGCTATATTAGCTTGTGATATTTGTGCATTTAAATTAGCAGTAAATTGATTTACTTGATTTTGACTAGTAGCATTAAATTGTTTAGCAGCATTTTCTACTGCTTGATTACTTAATAATCTTTGTTGTTCTGCTTGAGCATTTAATGTTATTATTTGTTGTTCGTTACTTAAATTAGTCATATCCATAGCTAAAAATGATTTTGCATTTTGAATAGATAGCTGTGTATTGTAGTTAGCTTCTGCTAAATTAGCTTGTGATAATAAAGCAGTATCTTGAATAATTCCTTGTTGTTTAGCAGAAGCATCTGTTAAACCAACTGTTTGTAAAAATTTACTATTAGATAATGCTGTTTGTTGGTCAGCACTAAACTGAGCCATATCTAATTGAAATACATTATTAGCATTTTGCAAAGCTGTTTGTTGAGAAAACTCAGCTTCTTTAATATTAATTTGAGCTTCAATACTTCTTTCTTGATTTATAGAAGTTTGTATAGCTTGAGCATTTGATTGAGCAATAGGTAAAGCTGATTGAATAATTGCATTAAATAAATTATCTCTACCGACTGTAGAAGCTTCTAAACCTCGTTCAGCTAACATTTGCTCTACAGAAGATACTGCAGGTCTTGCCCATGTAGGTATTTCACCACTTTCAATTCCTGTTAGTAAAGAATCCATTTGAGTACTAACTAAAGCTTCTTTTGGTAATCCTTCTATTAATCCTCTTTCTTCTTCTGAAACATCCATTAAAGCATTTTCAAGTGCTTGTGGGTCATTACCTAAATTACTAATAGTTTGCGAAGATATACCTGCTGTTTCTAATTGAGTTTTAGCTCTACTAACTCTTCTTAAATCTACACCAGCTACTTTAGTTGCATTAGATAATGCTGCTGGGCTAAGTGTTCCTGTAATTCTTTCAGTTAAAGCTCCTGTAGGAATTTCTACAGTAGCAGTTTGAGTAGTAGGAATTTTTTCAACTTGTAAAGTATCAGCTATAGCTTCGTCACTAACAACACCTGTAGCAGCTTCTGCTATAGGAGTAGTTGAAACTAAAGAAACATCATCAATAGTTGCTGGAGTCATAGTAGGTACAGCACTTGTTTGTGCTGAATCAGCCACAGCACCTGCTTGTTCTACTGGAAGATTAGTAATAGTATTCTGACCCATTCCTGCAACTGTTGGAACTATAGGTGTTTTAGTTCCAGTTATATATTGATTTTGTTCAGCTATAGGTTCTATAGGTTCAGGTTTAACATTACCTGATATTATGTTTTCAGCTCTATCTTTTGCGTTATTTGTTGCCATTTTTGTATTATCTTCTGTTGTTGATGAAGTATTTGATGATTGTGTTTCTAATTTTTTTAGTGCTTCTCTATATTTTCTATTTAATTCAGAATTTGCTACACCAACAGATTCACTATATAATCCGGGTAATTTAGCATTATATGCATCTAAATTTTTATAATTACCTCTAATAGGTTTAGGAGCAGGATTATCTTTTTGATATTCTGAAAGCCATTGTTCATAAGTTTGATAACCACCTTCATTAGCTTGAACTCTACCACCTTCACGATAATCTTGTCGTACTGAACTAGTACCTGCTCTATAACCTTTGCGTTTCTTCATAACCTATTTTACTTAGCCTCAAAGAGTTTGTCAAGTTTTTCGTCAAGTTTTTGAAGCCTGTCAATTAATAAATTAAAATCGTCTTTAAGTTCTATTTTAGTTACATACTCTCTAGCAATCTCTTCACGAGTCTTGTTTAAAAGTACATCCAAGCGTTTAGCTTCTTTAGC
>TARA_R110002072_G_scaffold241046_1_pt1 | contig 11070 bp, 14 predicted proteins | sample TARA_R110002072 | Tara Oceans TARA_R110002072 (sample SAMEA4397118) | marine metagenome | biome: Polar Biome; feature: [SRF] surface water layer (ENVO:00010504); material: water (ENVO:00002006), including particulate matter (ENVO:01000060) such as... | depth 5 m | reverse complement strand
GCTATTGATTATTAACTTTATTTTACGTAACCTACCCTAAATTTTAATGTTTATATAATTTGAAAAAATCATCAACAAAAACTAGAGTCCGTTATTCAGAAACCGATCAAATGGGTGTAGTTTATCATGGAAACTATGCACAATTTTTTGAACTTGGCAGAACTGAATGGCTAAGAAAATTAGGTGTTACTTACAAAGATATGGAAAATAGTGGAATTATGTTACCAGTAATTTCTTTAAACTGCAAATTTATCAAATCTGCAATTTATGATGATGTTTTAACCATCGAAACTTTTTTAATTAAAAAGCCAATGGTTAAAATTGAGTTCGATTATAAAATTACCAATCAAAATGATGAATTAATTTGTACAGGAAATTCGGTATTAGCATTTATGAACATGGAAACTAAAAAACCAACAAGATGTCCTGATTATTTGTTAAAAAGTTTGGGATTCTAGTTTGATGAAATTATAACGAATAACGAATGTCAGTTCGAGTACAATTTTTCTTAAAAGAATTAAAAATGTCAGTTCGAGTGATTTCGATTTTTCATCGAAATTGTATCGAGAACTAAGTAAGATTCGAATTTTTTTTTTATTTTCAAACTTGATAATATTTGTAACAGAAAAAGAAGTTATAAACTAGCTTTTATCATTCTGTCATTTCCAAATAAATCTTTTTTTAAGCTGATGTTTTTAAAGTCTTTATCCTCTAATAAGTCACAAGTTTCTTTGCCTAAATATTGGTTGATTTCAAAAAACAACAATCCGTTTTTGGTCAAATGATTTTTTGCCAAATCAGCAATTTTATCATAAAAAATAAGCGGATTTTTATCAGAAACAAACAAAGCTAAATGTGGCTCGTTTTGCAAAACATTATTCTGAATTTCTACCTTTTCTAATTCTCTTACATAAGGTGGATTTGAAATGATAATATCGAACTTTTGAGGTAGTTTTTCAGCTTGTAGAATGTCAACTTCAAAAAAATCAATAGAAACATTATGAAGTGCTGCATTTTTTTTGGCAATTTTTAAAGCCTCCACAGAAACATCAATTGCAGAAATTTTTACTTCGGATAAATTTTTAGCCAAAGAAATAGGAATACAACCTGAACCTGTGCCAATATCTAAAATTGATAAAGATTTGTCATTTCCAACTTCCAACTTCTCACTTCCAGCTTCAAACTTCCAACTTCCAACTTCTTCCAAAACCCATTCCACCAATTCTTCAGTTTCCGGTCTTGGAATTAAGGTATTTTCATCAACCCAAAAAGGCAAACCATAAAACTCGGTTTTACCAATTATATATTGAATAGGTTCTTCTTTTTGTAATCTTGCTAACGCTTTTTTTAAGATTGATAAATTCTCTTCATCAATCTTAAAATCAGGTTTTAAAACAGTATCAATTCTTTGTAAATCCAAATATTCTTCCATCAACAAAAAGAAAAAAGAATCTATTTCTGTAGTTGGATAAATTTCGGAAAGTGAATTTTTGAAGTGAAGTTTAAAATCTAAAAGTTTCATATTTACTTACAATAAAGGACTAAAAAAACGCGATAAACGCTCGAAAGTTTTTTGTTTTATAGATCTTTTTCTGAACTCATTATACTCAATTTTATGTGCTTTGTTTTTACGCTCATCAAATTCTTTTTTTACTTCCTTTGTTATTTTTTCATCATAAAGAATGGCATTCAGCTCATAATTATGCTCAAAACTTCTACAATCGAAATTTGTAGAACCTACAGAAATAATTTCATCATCTATAAAAACAACTTTACTGTGCGAAAAATCATCTCTTAAATAAATGTTTACACCCGCTTTTAACAAGTCTTCAAAATAAGAATACATGCTATAATTTGCTACTTTAGAATCGCTCTTTTTTGGCAATAAAAGCGTAACATTTATACCACTTAAAGCTGCTATTTTAAAGGCTTCTAAGATTGAAAATGTAGGAATAAAATAAGGATTTAAAACGCAAATACTTTTTTCGGCTAAATTTATAAAGCTTAAATATTGCTGCATTACCACAGATTGTTCGTAATCTGGCCCACCAGAAACAATTTGAAGTTTTGTTTCGCCTTCAAAATTACAAGGAGTACTATATTTTTTATCTTTTGTTAAATCCTGATTGCTAGCATAATAAAAATCCTTTAAAAAAGATTTGTGAATGCTATTTACTGCACACCCTTTTATTTGCAAATGTGTGTCTTGCCAAATGCCCAAAAACTCATCATCTGTAATATATTCATCAGAAATATTTACACCTCCTGTAAAACCAATTTCGTTATCTATAATGGCAATTTTTCTATGATTTCTAAAATTTAAAGAAAAGATAAAACTCCCATATTTAAAAGGGGTTTCTGGATACAATTCTACACCAATATCTTTTAATTTTCGCTTGGTACTTTTCTTCAATTCAAAACTACCAAGCGTATCATAAATAACTCTAACTTCTACATTTTCCTTTATTTTCTGTTCTAAAATAGCCATAATTTCCGACAGAATTTCTCCATCTTCAATCATATAATATTGTAAATGAATAAAATTTTTCGCGTTTTTTAAAGCTTCATTTAATGCTTTAAAAGTTTCTTTTCCGTTTTTTAAAAGAATTACATCATTTTTATCTTCTACACCAATGTGCGTCGTTTCGTAAATTAAAGTAGCAATTTTCTTTTGTTTGATTGTTTCTAATATTTCAACATTAGAGCTGTTTTCAGAACTTAAAGAATCTTTAATAAAATTTTTTCGTTTTTTGGTTTCTTTCAACTCAAAAAACTTAATTTTTCTTCTGTTGATCCCAAATAATATGAATGCAACAACGCCAATAAAAGGGAAGAAAAACGTAATTAAAACCCAACTTAAAGATTTAGATGGTTTTACACCAAAATATAGGATATTATAAAATGCCCAACTAAATAATATAAGGTGTAAAAATCCTAAAATATAGTAAATCATTATTCGTTTATTTCTTTAAGCATCCAAACATCACAATTAAAATGACTTGTATTTCCCATTGGTTTATCTAAATTCACAAAACCGTTTCTTTTATATAATTTTACTGCAGCTTCCATATAAGGTAGCGTTTCTAAATAGCAATTTTCGAAACCAAAATCTTTTGCTTTCTCCAAACATTTTGTAATTAGTTTTGTTCCCAAACCTAGACCTCTAATGGTTGGTAAAAAGTACATTTTTTGCAATTCGCAAGTATTTCCCTCAAAATTATCCAATTTGGCAATGCCAGCACCACCCACAATTTTATGATGATGTTCCACCACATAATAAATTGCTTTTTCTTTTTGATAAGTTTCAAACATTTTATCGGTTGCAGTATCTGCATAAGCTGTACCAACTTTTGGTGCGCCCATTTCTACAATTACATCTCTAATAACTCTTGCAATTTGTGAATTATCTTCGCTCGTTATTTCTCTAATGATAAAATCTTCACTTGTCATTTAATACTGTATTTTTGCAAGAGCAAGTTACCTAATTTTTTAAAGAATTTTAATGAAAAAAGCATTCTATTTTATAGGTTTATTTTTATTGATATATAGTTGTACTGTTCATAAAGAACCTATTTTTGTTAAAATTGATAACATAGAAGTAATGAGCTATGCAGCAGATACTATAAAACTTAAAGCCATGGCTTTTTTTGAAAACCCTAATGATGTTGGTGGTAATATTTCTACTGATAATCTAAAAATTTTAATCAACGATTCAGAAGTTGCTCAGCTTTTTTCTGATGATTTTAATGTACCAGCAAAAAAAGAATTTTCAATTCCATTATTGGCAAATATACCAACTAAAAACCTTTTAAATTCAGACAAAAACGGACTTTTAGGTGGTTTAATCAATTCGCTTTTAAGTAAAAAAGTAACTGTTAGAATTCAAGGAGATTTGGTGTATTCTTTTCTTGGGTTTCAAAAAGATTTTTTAGTAGATAAAACTCAGGATATAAACATAAAATTTTAACGAATTATCAATCACGAAACATACATAAAACGCTGTTTACAAATTGCCAAAAACGGACTTGGAACAACAAGACCCAACCCAAGTGTTGGTGCTGTAATTGTTGTTGATAATAAAATTATTGGCGAAGGTTTTACCAGTAATTATGGTGATAATCATGCAGAAGTAAATGCCGTAAATTCGGTTAAAAATAAAGCCATTTTAAAGGAAGCTACAATCTATGTTACTTTAGAGCCTTGCTCACATTTTGGCAAAACTCCACCTTGTGCAGATTTGTTGGTAAAACATCAATTTAAAAATGTAGTTATTGGTACTGTAGATTCAAATAGTTTGGTTGCTGGAAAAGGAATTGAACGTTTACAAAATGCAGGAATTAACGTAATTGTTGGTGTTTTAGAAGATGAATGTAAGAAACACCACAAACGTTTTTTTACAGTTCAAGAGAAAAAAAGACCATTTATTATCTTAAAATGGGCAGCAACTAAAGATGGTTTTGTTGCTCCATTGAGTAAGGATGAAAAAAAGCCAGTTTGGATTTCCAATAATTATTCGCAACAATTAGTACATAAATTAAGAGCGCAAGAGCATGCTATTTTAGTAGGCACAAATACTGCAATTGCTGATAATCCTAAATTAGATGCAAGAAGTTGGACAGGAAATAATCCTGTAAGAATTGTATTGGATAGAAATTTACGAATTCCTAAAAATGCAAATTTGTATGATGAAAGCGTAAAAACCATTTTTATTTGTAATGTTGGAAATCCGAATTTGAAAGTTGGAAGTAAAAACACAATTTTTGAAGAAATTAATTTTGATAAAAAAATCCCTGAACAAATTTGTGCTGTTTTACAAAAACACAGCATTCAATCCGTAATTATTGAAGGTGGCACACAAACTTTACAAACTTTTATTGATGCCAATCTTTGGGATGAAGCTATGGTTTTTACAGGAGATAATTCTTTCGAAAACGGAATTAAAGCACCTGTTTTATCAGCAAAAACTAAAGCAACAAAAAATATAAAAAACGATATTTTAAAAATATATACAAATGATTAAAAACATCATCTTCGATTTTGGAGACATATTTATCAACCTAGATAAAGAAGGAACTTACAAAGCCATGGCTGCTTTAGGAGTTTCAAAAATTACAGACGAAATGATACAAGTGTATCAGAATTATGAAAAAGGTTTGATGACTACTGATGCATTTCTCAATTTTTTTCATGAAAAATTTAGAATTCCTAAAGAGAAATTAATTGTTGCCTGGAATGCTGTTTTGTTAGATTTTCCAAGAGAACGTTTAGGTTTTTTAAAAAAATTATCAGACAGTAAAAAATACCGATTATTTTTATTGAGCAACACAAATGATTTGCACATTAAATGGGTGCAAGATTCTTTGGGTTATGAATTTTACAATGATTTTAAAAGCTCCTTTGAGCAGTTTTATTTATCGCACGAAATAAATTTCAGAAAACCAGATGCAGAGATTTATAAATTTGTTTTAAATGAAAATAATTTAATTGCAGAAGAGACTTTGTTTGTTGATGATTTAAAAGAAAACACAGATTCAGCAAATACTTTAGGCATTAAAACTTGGAATTTAATGCCAGAAGAAGATGATGTTACTGAATTATTCACTAAAAACGAATTCTTTTGATTTATCTATTTTTTAGCATTTTAATTTCTACAGGTTTATTTGTTATTTTTAAATATTTTGGCATTTATAAAGTAGATATTTTAAAAGCAATTTTCATCAATTATATTGTTGCTTTTTCGTTAGGATTTGCATTTGCAGAAAGAGAATTTTCTTTTGCAGAAATACCAAGTCAACCTTGGTTTTTTGGTGCTGTTTTTTTAGGAGCATTATTTGTGGCTATATTTTTTGTAATGGCAATGACAGCTCAAAGAAATGGAGTTTCTGCAGCTTCTGTTGCAGGAAAAATGTCAGTAGTAATCCCTGTTTTTTTTGGAGTATTTTTATACAATGAATCTGTTACATTTTTAAAAGTTATTGGAATTATCATTGCTCTAATTGCTGTGTATTTAGCTTCTGTAAAAGAAGATAAAATAGCCACCAAAAATGCAGGTTTACTCTTCCCTATTTTACTTTTTTTAGGTTCAGGAACTATTGATACCACTTTAAAATATATGGAAGTTATGTTTGTGCCAAAAAGTGACGTTTCCATTTTTTCTGGAAGTTTGTTTGGTATTGCAGCCATTTTTTCGCTTTCTATTTTATTGATACAAGCATTCAAAAAAAGAGAGGCTTTTGGTTTTAAAAATGTGATTGCAGGAATTGCATTAGGAATTCCGAATTATTTTTCGATTGTTTTTTTAATAAAAGCTTTGCAAACAGAAGGCTTTGAAAGTTCTACATTATTTACCATAAATAATGTTGGGACTGTAATTCTGTCTACTTTGGTGGGGATTCTAATTTTTAAAGAACAATTTAGCATCAAAAATAAAATTGGAGTCACTTTAGCAATTGTAGGAATTGTAATTGTAGCTTTAGCCTAATGGAAAATGATAGTTATAAAACAATTTTAAAACCCTCAGAAGAAACGCTTTTTAAAGATAGAAATAGTAAGTTTTTTGGCTACGCTTTTCCTGTGCTTCATGAAGATGATGTAAAAGATTGTTTAGAGGAATTAAAGAAAAAGCATCACACAGCTCGTCATTTTTGTTATGCATATCAAATTGGTATCGAAGATTTAAAATATAGAGCCAATGATGATGGAGAACCCAACAATTCTGCAGGAATGCCTATTTATGGGCAAATTCAATCTTTTGATGTTACCAATATTTTAATTGTTTCTGTACGTTATTTTGGTGGCACAAAATTAGGTGTTGGTGGTTTGATAAACGCCTACAAAACTTCTGCTCAACTTACTTTGGAAACCTCAACCATCGTAGAAAAAACCATTGATATCTTTTTTCAACTCAACTTTGAGTACGATATAATGAATAAAGTAATGCGAATTATCAAAGAGAAAAACATAACTCTCGAGAATCAAAAAATGGAATTGGCTTGCGAGTTTATCATTTCTATCAGAAAAAAAGAAGCTGAAAACATTTTTGAAATTTTTGATACTTTGTATAAGGTTGCTATTAAAACTTTAAATCAAGTTTAGGTAAATTAAATTATATTTACAGACTAACAGTAACTTAAAAAGTGCCATATCAGGTTAAATTTACGGGATATGTGTACTAAAAGTTGTTATATAACGAGTTGCCATTAATTTGAAATGAAGTCATATAATTTAATTTTCTTGAGAAATTCGAAAGTCATTTTAAGTAAAAAAACTTATTCTGACTGGAAAGAAATTCAAACCAAATTTGATGATTATATGTCGTCTTTAGATTTTGAATCAACAGAAGATTTGATTGAATATTTGAGTTTTAACTATAAAATTTCACTTGATCAAATCAAAAGTCAAATCAATAAAATTAATACTGCTGAATCAAGCCAAATCGAAATAAATTTATGATTTCAGATGTAATTGAAATAAAAGCAAAACTAACTTTATACTCGACTGACAGCGGAGGAAGAAAAACAGGAATAAAATCAGGTTATCGACCAAATCACGTGTTTGAATATAAAGATAACGGAACTGATTTCAAGGCTGGTTATATGGGAGAAATATGCTTTAATGAAAATCATATTATTAAACCGACCGAATCTAAAACTGTAAACGTTGAATTTGTTAGCGGACAGAATATTGACAAATATATTGAGATTGGAAGAATTTGGTGGATTCACGAAGGACAAAGAAAAGTTGGAGAAGCAGAAATAACGGAAATAGTAACTGAATAAAAAACTAATGGCAACAAAGTATATAAAAAATTGCTATTTTAGACTTAACCAAAGTTTGTTGCTTTGTTTGCTAGCTTCTGATTTTCCTTCGGAAAATCCTCGCACACAAACACGCAACATTTCATATACATAAACGTTAGCATACATTACCCAAAATACGGAAAACTGAAAACAAATGGCAAGAGAATTTCATTTAGGACACTTTTTAAAAGAATATCATTTTGAGAAAGCAGTTCTTCTTTTAAAACAACAACTAAAACAAACAAGTCCATTATATAACAATTTAGATTTCACACTTTATAGACAATCTGAACTTGACACAATTAATGTTTCGGATTTTTATAATAATTACATTAAAAGAGATTCTCTTTATTATTTTGAGAATCAGTTTTATTCAAAAAAATATTTTGGTGTTCAAAGAGCATATAAAACAAGAGAGTTTCATTATTTATCTCTTTCCTCACTAATAACATATTATGCTCTAGGAATGTATGTTAGAGAGTTATTGGATAAAAAAATCGGACTTGATAGAGAAATCTTTGAATCTAAAAATATTGATGTTTTCTATGGAGGTAAACTTAGTTTTGAAAACCCTATAAATTCAAAAATATTCTACTATGAAGATTATAAAGAGTTCATTGGATTAAAAGAAAGCTTAACAAAACCAATTGAAGGAAAAGTAAAATATGCTATTTCTCTTGACATTAAATCATTTTTCTATACAATTGACCACAAAATACTATTCGATTTAATAGATACAAATTGCACACCAACTTTAAAACAAAAATTGAATTTCAATGAAATAACAAAAGAATCTATTGTAACACTTCTTCGGTTTTTTCAACATAATAATTTAGGCTTACCTGTATCTAATCAGAATTTAATTTCAAGTTTTTTAAGTTCTATTTACTTCTCTAGATTTGACCAATATGTTACTGACAAATATCTTCAGGATGAAAAAGTTAGCTATATAAGATACGTTGATGATTTTTATTTAATTTTCGAAGAAGATGCATCTACACCTTTAGAAAATGTCAGACAGAAAATTTATGATATTGAAAATGACTTTTCTGAATATCTAATTAATAAACTTTCCCTTTCTGTTAGTAGTTCAAAATGTGATAGATTTTGCATCTCTGACGAAGAAAGTCAACTTGAATTCTTAAAGGCAAGTAGTTTAGATAGTCCATTTGACCTTGAATTTGACCTTGAGGATTTATACAAGGACTCTATTTTGAGTATGGAAATTCAGGATAAAAAAACACCTGAAATATTTGATGAATGTATTTCTATAATCCAACGATTGAAAAATCAATCTACTGAATTACCACAATTAAATATTGATACAAAAGAATCTGCTTATTTGAATTACATACTAATACTTAAATCTTGTTTATCATATTCAAAAAGTCCCGAAGCTATTTTAAAAATTCAAGAATCTGGAATTTTTAATAATATACAAGCACTAGATTTTATACTTATTAAACCTAAAGTATTTTTCCATTTAATGACTGTAACACAAGAAGGAAGGAATTCATTATTTCAATTCATTAAATCAAACTTAGAAACAAATAAAAGTATTACTCAAAAACTCACTATTTTAGATAAATTCTTTCATCAAATAACATTTCTAATTTCAGAATCTAAAAATGAAACAAAAGACAACTTAATAGTAGAATTTACAGAATATAAAAATGAAATACTTCAAATCCTGCTTATAATTAAAGAAAATGATATTTATGATTTAGAGTATTTGAATTTAATAATTAACTCACTTGATTCTAGTAATCATTTATCTACTTTTAATCCAGTCTATAATACTAGCTTTCTTAATTCAGATGATTCAATACCATTAACACAACAAATAAAACTGAGAAAATTAAATGAATTACTACTTAATTATAATGTATGCTTTAATCATTTATTAAACGAGTTTCAATCTTTATTTGAAAGAGCTTATTTTTCAGGAGAATCTAAAACAGCATTAGCAATTACTCGTAAAATGGCTCAAGAAAATTATAATATTGACGAAATTCAATTAATCTCTAATTTTTTCGAAAGACGAAATCAAAATTCTATTTCACACACAAATCAAAACGATATAGGAGTTTGGGGAGTAAACTCAATTGAATACGCTGAATATAAAAATAATGTTTTACCTATATTAACAAAACTGAATATATCGCTAAATTAAAACGTATGCTAACACCGTATATAATTTATTGCTAGTTCTAGCCTACTTACGAAAATCCTCGCGGATTTTCTATTCGGTTTTTATTTGCTAAATTTAGTGCTTAAAACACGCAACAAACCATATACAAACACGTTGTAACACATTTGACGAAACCAACAAAATGAAGATATTTAAATTAACATTTCTAACAATTTTATTATTAATTCCAATATTTTCATTTGGACAAATTCCGAAAGGACATTTTTTAGATGCTGACGATTCTGCCGAAAAAGGTTATAAACTAAAACCGTTTAAGCAGAAAAAAGAAGGAATTTATCATTATGCAATTCTGACGGAATTGCCATTCGAAAATAATTGCGGAAAAAGAATTTCAGAGAAAGAGCAAATCACTTGTTCAGAAAAAAAATTGAAAAGTTTAATAAGTGAAAAATTAAACTCTAAAACGGAATTTAAAGGAAGTGTTTATGTTTATTTAACTGTAACTGAAAAAGCTGAAATCATTGATATTAAAGTCAAATCTTATCCACAATCTGACAAAATAGATAAATTAATAAAAGAGGCGACTGAAAAAATTAATATAAAAGCTGGGAAATATAAGAGAAAAACTGTGAATTCGCGGTTGTGGACGAATTTCAAATTTGAATAAAAATAATTTCGAAAAGAAAAATGGAATATCTATTTATTACTATCATATCTGCATTCATTATCTATGTTACATACAATCAAATAAGAGTAATATATTATAGAAATTTCAAATCATTTGATAAAGAAATAGAAGAATTTTTAAAAACGAATAATTATGAATTTATAGAAAAGAGAAAACCCAATAAAGAAGATTGGAAAAAAAGCCCTTTCAAGAAACCACCGAATTTTGAAGTTAGTCTTTCTTTAATTAAAATTAATGGAATTCCAGTAACTTGGACTGACTTAAAATACAAAGTCATTATTGGAAAGAAAAATGAAAATAAAACAAAGAAAATTTGGTTAGAAATCAAGACAACTTATTTCCAAAAACCGAAATTGAAATTTAACATTAATTGAAAAAAAACGTGTTGCCAACAAAGAACTGAGTTAAAAAACAAACATTTTCTTCCTTAA
>TARA_R110002072_G_scaffold300571_6_pt1 | contig 11072 bp, 9 predicted proteins | sample TARA_R110002072 | Tara Oceans TARA_R110002072 (sample SAMEA4397118) | marine metagenome | biome: Polar Biome; feature: [SRF] surface water layer (ENVO:00010504); material: water (ENVO:00002006), including particulate matter (ENVO:01000060) such as... | depth 5 m | reverse complement strand
AGCTAAAGAGAGACATATTATCTTTCGATATGCTCTGTCAACTCTCTGAACAACTCCTCCAGATTCTTATTCTTAGTATTGAGTTGCAAAATTTTGAGTCCGTTGTCATGGGCAAAGTCAAACACCGCAGAGCGCATGTCTTTCTCAGTATCAAAAGTGAGTGAGTAGATAAAATCGTGAGTGTTATTCACCTGTTTAATTTTGGGAAGTTGTTGTAAGGCCACCTCTTCTAGCCGGTAGTCAAATTCTACTTCTATGATTTGAACTTTAGAATCTTTCAAATCATTCATTTTTTTATCGGCTACAATAGTTCCCTTGTTAATAATAATCACCCGGTCACAAATGGCTTCGACTTCCTGCATAATATGTGTGGAAAGAAAAACTGTTTTTTCCTTACCGGCGTTTTTAATGAGGTTTCTTATTTCAACAATCTGGTTGGGATCCAGACCGGTGGTGGGCTCATCGAGTATCAAAACGTCAGGATTGTGGAGAAGTGCATTTGCAAGTCCCACTCGCTGGCGATAGCCTTTGGAAAGCGCACTAATTTTTTTATGGGCTTCAGAGGTGAGTCCGGTTTGTTCAATGACTTCTTCTACATTACTTTTTGAGACTTTATAGATTGAAGCATTAAAACGCAGGTACTCGCGCACATACATATCGAGGTACAAGGGGTTGTGTTCCGGCAAATAACCAACACTTTTTTGGACTTCCTTTTTGTTTTCGGTTACTGAAAAACCATTGACAGAAGCACTGCCTTCAGTAGCTGGAATATAAGTGGTGAGGATTTTCATCAGGGTCGATTTGCCGGCACCGTTGGGGCCCAAAAACCCAACAATTTCTCCTTTTTTGACTTCAAAGGAAACACCAGTCAAGGCGTTTTGATCGCCATATTTTTTTGAAATGTTTTCGACCTGTATTGACATAGTGGCTTTTTGACAAAGATAAATTAATTTCGCTTGAAGATATATATATATAAAAACTACTTTTTTTTTGAAAAAGTATTTTTGAATTCTATTTTTTCTATATTAGCCAAATCAAATCATAACAGCTAGATGGCGACATATCATTTCTTTTATTATAACAGCTTCTTTACTTTTTTCTACTGGAAAAAAGCGGGATTGTTATTGTGTTATGATGAATAAATAAAAATCAAAAAACTAACAATACAATCCCGAAATTTTTTCGGGATTTTTTTTTGGATACAATTATGATAGACGTTTTACAAAAAGTGGCCATTCAAGGCATATTGGGTTCTTTTCACCACCAAGTGGCTTTGGAGGTGTTTCCGGGTTTACAGGAAGATGCTTTAGAGGAGTGTATGTCCTTCAGGCAACTTGTTCAAGGATTGGCAACACAAAAAACTCAAAAGGCGGTAATGGCCATAGAAAATTCCATTGCGGGAGCTATATTGCCCAACTTTGCATTGATTGATCAAAACAAATTACATATAATTGGTGAGCACTACATCAATATTGAAATGAATTTGATGGCATTAAAGGGCCAGTCATTTTCTGATATTAAAGAAGTGCATTCTCACCCTATGGCTTTATTGCAATGTGAGGGATTTTTCAGAAAACAGCCTCAACTTAAATTGGTTGAAAGTGAGGATACCGCTGCTTCTGCCAAATACATACAGGAAAATCAACTCAAAAATATCGCGGCTATCGCCGGAAGTCATGCAGCCAAATTGTACGGTTTGGAAATTTTATCCTATGGTATAAACACCGTAAAAAACAACCAAACCCGATTTGTAGTGTTGAGCAATTCGCCGGGAGCGATCAAAAACGAAACTATTAACAAGGCGTCTTTAAAATTTAAGTTGGAGCACACACAGGGAAGTTTGGCAACAGTTCTCAACGTGATGAACAATTGCAATATGAATCTCACAAAAATACAGTCGCTTCCCAATATTGAAATACCTTTTCAGTATGTATTTTTTGTGGATGTTACTTTTGAGAACTACACTCATTTTGAAAAAGCAAAACACGAATTGGAAATTTTAACCTCCCAATTTAAGGTACTGGGAACTTACAAAAGTGGAAACCGATGATAGAAACAGCAAAACGATTAAGCACTTTTGAAGAGTACTACTTTTCGCAAAAATTACGGCAAGTGAGACAAATGCTCAACGCCGGTAAGCCCATTATCAATTTAGGTGTGGGAAGCCCAGATTTGAGCCCTCCAAAAGAGGTTATCACTGCTATGCAACAAGCACTTTTTGATGAGCAGGCACATCAGTACCAAAGCTATCAAGGGATACCTGAGTTGCGAGTGGCGATGGCCGATTTTTACCAAAATCACTTTCAAGTAACATTGGAACCCAACTCTGAAATTTTACCTCTCATGGGTTCTAAAGAAGGGATTATGCACATCTCTATGGCATTTTTAAATGAAGGAGATGCCGTTTTGATTCCAAATCCAGGTTACCCTACCTATGCATCGGTGACAAAACTCGTTGGAGCCACCCCTTTGTACTATGATTTACATCAGGAACAAAACTGGTTGCCAAATCTAGAGGAAATAGAGAAACAGGATTTGAGTCGGGTGAAGTTGATGTGGTTGAGCTATCCTCATATGCCCACGGGTGCCCTTGCAACAAATGAAATTTTTGAAGAGCTCATTGCTTTTGCAAAAAAACACAACATACTTTTGATCAATGACAATCCTTATGGATTTATTTTAAATGAGAAAAAGGGTTCTTTACTTTCTATGCCCGGGGCAAAAGAGGTTGCATTGGAGCTTAATTCATTGAGTAAAACGTTCAACATGTCCGGATGGCGCATTGGAATGGTTCTGGGAAAATCAACATTCTTAGATGCGATTTTAAAAGTAAAGAGCAATATGGATAGCGGTATGTTTTACCCTCTTCAAAAAGGTGCTGTTGCAGCATTGAAACTTAATGAAGAATGGTTTGCTTCTCAAAATGAAATCTATAAAACAAGAAGAGACTTGATTTATAATTTAGTCACCCTTATGGGTTGCACTTATGAAAAACACAAATCTGGATTATTTGTATGGGCAAAACTACCCTCATCAAATAAATCTGCAGAGGTTTTTATTGAAAAAATTCTCATTGAAAAAAATATATTTATCAGTCCGGGTACCGTTTTTGGAAGTCTGGGAGAGGGATACATTCGGTTTTCCTTATGTGTTTCTGAAGAAAAAATAAATGAAGCAAAAAGTAGATTTTAAAAAACAATAAATCAAATGAATGTATTTGTAATTGGAATTGGATTGATTGGCGGGTCTTTGGCAAAAGACATTAAAATGCTTTATCCACATTCCAAATTATTTGGAATTGATAGTAGTGAGATACATTTGAAGCAAGCATTTTCTTTGAATATCATTGATGAAATGGCTTCTATGAATGATTTAAACAAAGCCCATTGGGTCATTGTTGCGGTTCCTGTCGATGTTGCAGTTTTACTTGTACCTGAGGTACTTGATAAAATTCCTTCTCACGCGCTGGTACTGGAAGTGGGCTCCACAAAAGCAGTACTCTGTAAAGCCATTTCAAAGCACAAAAACCGAAGAAACTTGCTTGCAACACACCCCATTGCAGGCACAGAATTTTCCGGACCCAGGGCTGCTCACACTGGCTTGTTTAAAGGAAAAACAAACATTATATGTGAAATAGACAAAACCGCTTTTCCCATTCAGGAAATGGCATTGAAATTATTTGCAGCCTTGGAAATGCACATCAGGTATATGAAGCCTAAAGCGCATGATAAACACATTGCTTATGTTTCTCATTTATCGCATATAAGTTCGTTTATGCTCGGTAAAACAGTCATTGAAAAAGAACAAAATGAACGGGATATATTTGACTTAGCTGGTAGCGGATTTGAAAGTACGGTACGCTTGGCAAAAAGCTCACCGGCGATGTGGACACCTATTTTTAGACAAAACAAAAAAAATATACTAGGCTGTTTGGAAGAGTATATAAAAAACCTCAAACAATTTAAAAAATTAATTGAAAATGACGAATACGATTCCATTTTCAATGAGCTGGAAAGCACTAATAAAATCAAAGAAATTTTAAACGGGTTACAATTTAAACAGTAATTTTATAGTCATGGAAAATACAATAAAGATGCGAGAGTGGTTAAATGCATTCAATCTAAACCACCCTCTAGTTATCGCAGGGCCTTGCAGTGCCGAAACAGAAGAGCAGGTTCTTAAAATAGCCCATCAATTAAAGGATAGTGATGCTACTGCTATGCGCGCCGGAATTTGGAAACCGCGCACACGCCCCGGAAATTTTGAGGGCGTGGGTGCCATTGGTTTAAAATGGATGCAGCGTGCAAAACAAGAAACAGGCTTGTTACTGGCCACTGAAGTTGCCAATAAAAATCACGTCGACCTAGCTTTGGAAGCCGATTTTGACATCCTATGGATAGGTGCCCGCAGCACCGTGAGCCCTTTTATCGTTCAGGAAATAGCAGATGCCCTCAAAGGAACCAATAAAATTGTACTGGTCAAAAACCCTGTAAACCCCGATTTGTCCCTTTGGCTGGGAGCCGTAGAACGCTTGCAAAGTTCTGATATCAAAAATTTGGGGGTCATTCACCGAGGGTTTTCTACTTATGAAAAAACAAACTTTCGAAATAATCCTGAGTGGCAAATACCCATCGACCTTCAAAGTCGTTTTCCGGATTTACCATTGTTTTTGGATCCATCGCACATTGCCGGTCGAAGAGATATTATTTTTGACCTATGCCAAACCGCGTTGGATTTAAATTATGATGGATTTATCATTGAAACGCATAATGACCCTGACAATGCCTGGAGTGATGCCGCACAACAAATACTACCAAAAAGGCTTATAGAGATCACGGAAGAATTAAAAATAAGAAAGGAAAAAGAAGAATCACTCGCTTTCAACAACAAACTCAACACCTTGCGCACACAAATCGACTTGATTGATATGCAATTGATTGCCTCTATGGGAAAAAGAATGAAAATCGCTGACAAAATTGGATTGTTGAAAAAAGAAAATAATGTCGCTATCTTGCAAGCGCAGCGCTGGAATAAAATTTTAGAGCGAATGAACGCTCTGGGCAAAGAGGAACATTTAAGTGAGCAATTTATTGAAAGAGTCTTTAAGGCCATTCATCAAGAGTCAATAGAGCATCAACATAATATTCTCAGCAAAAACAAACATTAAATATGAAAGGAACCGTTTATAAATCTACCGGAAGTTGGTACACGGTCAAAGCCGAAAACGGTTTGTTTTATGAATGCAGGATCAAAGGAAAGTTTAGGATTCAGGGTATTAAGAGCACTAACCCCATTGCAGTTGGAGACAAAGTAACCTTTAAATTGCAAACCAAAGACGAAACAACTCAAGGGATCATTTCTGAAATAGATGAAAGAGAAAATTATATCGTACGACGATCTGTTAACCTATCCAAACGCACGCATATTCTCGCTTCAAACATTGATCAGCTTTTTTTGGTCATTACTTTAAACAATCCACCCACATTTACATCATTTATTGATCGTTTTTTGGTAACAGCTGAAGCATATCATATCAAAACCGTTTTGCTGTTCAACAAAATGGATACATACAATGAAGAGGAAACCTACGAAATTGAATACCTCAAAGCAATTTATAGTGATATTGGTTATGAATGTTTGACCCTTTCGGCGCAGACCGGTAAAAATTTAGACCAGTTAAAAAAACAAATGCAAGGCAAAGTAAGCATCTTTGCCGGGCATAGCGGAGTGGGAAAATCAACTTTAATCAATATGCTCGAGCCAGGTCTCGATATAAAGACAAAAGAAATTTCTGAACAACATCTGCAAGGACAGCATACCACCACTTTTGCAGAAATGTATGATTTGAGTTTTGATGCAAAAATTATTGATACTCCAGGGGTGAAAGGTTTTGGGGTGGTTGATATCGAAAAAGAAGAACTTTCAGATTATTTTCCGGAGTTTTTTAAACGAAAAGAAAATTGCAAGTTTAATAATTGTCTGCACTTGAAAGAACCTCAATGTGCTATAAAAGAAGCACTGGAAGCGGGAGAAATACCCTGGTCCCGTTACCGAAGTTATGTACAAATTTTGGAAGGTGAAGATGAACATTACAGAACCGATAATTGGGAAGAAGAAAATTAATAGAAATACTTGTTCCCCCTTTCCAAAGGAGAGGGGGTTAGGGGGAGAGGAATGAGAGCAGTAATACAAAGAGTCAGCAAAGCATCTGTCGCTATTGAGAATAAAATGGTGGCTCAAATAAATCATGGTCTTTTAATTCTTTTAGGTATTGAAAATCAAGATACTGATGAAGACATAAACTGGCTGGTTGCAAAAATCAGTAAACTTCGTATATTTGCTGACAATACAGGAGCGATGAATTGCTCTGTTATAGATACAAATGGTGACATACTCATTGTGAGTCAATTTACATTGCACGCATCCACAAAAAAGGGCAATCGCCCTTCTTTCATAAAAGCCGCAAAACCGGATGTTGCAATTCCCCTCTATGAACTATTTGTAAGCACTTTTGAAAAAGAACTTGGAAAACCAATCAGTACTGGAGAGTTTGGTGCAATGATGGAGGTTTTACTCGTTAATGATGGTCCGGTTACGATTGTAATTGACACCAAAAATAAAGAGTGATTTTAATTAAAATTACCTTGGCTCTGTAACTAAAGTTTTTATTTTTGATTTTTTATAAAAATGTTAATGCGGCTACTCTATTTATTTGTTTTTTCTTGCTTTTTTGGCTATGCACAAAATCAGGATTTCTCTGTTACTCAAATTCCAAAAGAGTTATTGGAAAATGCCGATGCAGTTTTTAGACAGGATTTTATGGAAATAGAAATACGCTCTTTAAAAGAGATGGTTACAAGAGTTACCAATGTGTGGACAGTTTTGAATAGTCAAGGAGATAAATTAATCAACCCTTCAATTTACCACGATAATTCTATAAAGGTAAACAAAGCAGAGGTAAAGATTTACAATGCATTAGGTAAGGAAATTAAAAAATACAAGAAGAAGGATTTTAAGGACCGAAGTAGCGTTTCAAGTGGGACACTTTATAGCGATTCCAGAGTGATGTATCTCGATTATGTACCTACATCTTACCCTTATACTTTTGAGATTTCTTATGAAACCAAATCTAAAAACACCGTGGTTTTTCCAAACTTCTATTTTTTGAGTGCATATAGATTAAGTACACAAAACAGTGAAGTGTCTATTATTTATAACCCCGAAGAAATTCAAATCAATACTGTAGAAATGCAGCTTGATAATTTATCTGTTATTAGAGAACTAAAGCCGGGATTCGTTCACTATAAAACTCAAAACTTAAAAGCAATCAAAACCGAAGCATTTGGTCCTTATTTTTTTCAAATAGCACCTCAAGTCAAGTTCTCTCCACAAAAATTTATTTACGAAGGCATAACAGGTGAGGTTAAAAGTTGGAACGAACTTGGACAGTGGTTCTTTAACAATATTTTGAAAGACCGGGACGAAGTTTCTGATAAAACATTGGAGGAAGTAAACCAATTAGTTAAAGGTATTGATGACCCAATAGAACGTGCCAGAATTGTTTATGAATATGTTCAAAATAACACACGTTACATTAGTGTTCAGGTGGGAATTGGTGGAGTGCAACCCATCACTGCTAAAGAGGTTGACCGTGTTAAATATGGGGACTGTAAAGGTTTGTCAAATTATACCAAAGCACTTCTGAAGGAAGTTGGTGTGACAGCCTATTACACACATATAGAATCTGGCAATTATCAATACAATTTTAACGAAAACTTTCCATCATTATCCGAAGGTAACCACGTGATACTTGCAATTCCCAATGGTGAGGACTATGTTTTTACAGATTGCACGAGTCAAACTCACCCTTTTGGGTTTATTGGTGATTTTTCAGACAATCGTTATGCACATATCATTAAGCCTGATGGGGGTAAACTTGTAAAAACAACAGCATACCTCAATGAAGATAATCACGAATCATTCTCAATAAAAGGAGCATTGAATGATGAAGGCCACTTAACAGCTTCTCTTGAAATTTCTTCCAGAGGGCTTGATTATGATAGAAAACAATATCTTCCTATTTATTCAAATACTGAAATTGATACTCATTACAAAAAAAGATGGGCAAATGTTAGAAATATTCAGGTAAACAATATTCAATTTGAAAATGATAAACGAGAAGTAGTTTTTAAAGAACAGCTTGAAGTTTCAGCAAAAAATTATGCCTCAAAATCTGGCGATAGGTTTATTGTAGAACTAAACCCTTTTTCAAAATATACTTCTGTGCCTCCCCGATATGAAGAACGCACTCAGCCCATCATTATTAAACGAGGATTTTATGAAACGGCCACTTTTAATTTAAAATTACCTGAAGGTTTTGAAATTGAAGCATTACCTAAAGGTATGAATACAAGCTCTCCTTTTGGCGACTATGTTTTGAGTATTCAAGAAAACGAAGACCATTCTTTAACCATTACAAGAAGATTTTTATTAAAAGCCGGCATCCATTCAAAAGAGTTGTATACAGATTTTAGAGAATTTTTAAGCAATACCGCCCTTCGAGATAATTTAAAGATAGTTTTAATTAAAAATTAAGTCAATTATGAAATTGCATTGTACTCTTTTTATTTTACTTTTTAGTATCCTATTGAATGCACAACGATTTGATTTTGGAAAAGTCTCAGAAGACGAAATTATACAAAAAGAACATTCAAACGATCCAGAAGCAGCTGCAACTTATATCTATAAAAAAGGGAAAGTGACTTTTACACACGATAAAATATGGCGCTATGTATATGAAGTTGAGGGTCGCATAAAGATATACAATAAAAGGGGTTATGGTTATGCAACTATTTATGTTCCCTTATTTAGAGAGGGAGTTGGAAAAAATGAAATATTCTCTAACTTTAAAGGTTTTACACACAATATGGAAGGTGGTAAAGTTGTAAAAGAGCGAGTTACAAATGAACAAATTTTTGATTTAGATATTAATGAGTTTTGGGGTCAGAAAAAAATTACTTTCCCCAAGGTAAAAGAAGGGTCTGTACTAGAATATTCGTTTACGATAACTTCACCTTATTTTCAAGCACTACCAGAGTTCTATTTTCAAGACCAAATTCCGGTTGATTATGCAGAATATACTATGGAAATCCCTGAGTATTTGGGTTTTAAAACCCATATAAGAGAGCATGTAGAATTAAAAAGAGAGTCAAGTTCACGTCTGCAAGGTTTTATGTATTCTTATGTGCCAGAAAATCTACAAATTAAAGCTTTAAATGCAAATAAAACCCATCACGCTTCAGAAACCATACTTTTTACTACCGTTAAGTACAGTTCACAAAATGCTCCAAAAGTATCACAAGAGGAATATATGAACAGTTTTAAAAATTATTTGACTTCCATAAGACCAGAACTAGAATGGGAAAAGTACAGTGAAAATACTCCTGTAAAAAAACATAGTACTTCCTGGGAAGACATAGCTAAAAAAATAACTCGTCATAGATCATTTGGGGAAGAATTAGAAAAAAGAAATTACTTTAAAAGTGAGTTAACATCTGCACTTCAAGGAACAAAAAGCCAAATGGAAAAAGTAAAGGCAATCTATAACTATGTGAATAAAAATATGGTTTGGAACAAATTTTACTCCATTTACTCAAATGATGGTCTTGAGAAAGCATTTGAAAAGAAAACCGGTAATGTAGCCGAAGTTAATTTGATTTTAACAGCAATGTTAAAGGAAGCCAATTTGGATGCCTATCCTGTATTAGTTAGTACAAAATCTAATGGTATTCCATTGTTTCCTACTAACACTGGATTTAACTATGTGATTTGTGCAGTAAAAATAAACAATGAACTTCTGCTTTTAGATGCCACCGATACCTATGCCTCACCCAACATTTTGCCCGAACGCACTCTAAACTGGTATGGAAGACTCATCAAAAATAACGAGGAGAGTGAGCAAGTGGAGATAATCCCTAAGACACCTTCACGTCGCATTGTGAACCTGGAAGTCAAACTAAATGAAGGGGGAACCATAGAAGGAAAGTTAAGAAATACATACACAGACCATTTGGCTCTGGAAATTAGAGACTCCTATGCGTCACTAAGTGACGAAAAATATATTGAAAACCTGGAAAATCATTATTCAAGTTTTACTGTTTCAAACTTTGGTTTTCAAAATAAAAAAGACCCCTATAAGCCATTAGTCGAGAGCTATGATTTTGAAAATGCAAATGCATTTGATCAAATGGGTGATAAACTATTTTTTCAACCCTCGTTTTTTTTAATCTCTACTAAAAACCCTTTTACCGCAGAAACTCGCAACTATCCCATCGACTTTAAATATCCATTACAAGAAACATATATGATTAATATTTTTATCCCCGAGGGATATCAGGTAGAATCATTACCTCAATCAGAAATTTTTGAACTCCCGGGTGGTTTGGGTGATTTTAAATATATGATTTCACATTCAGATAATAACATACAGCTTAGAATCAATACCAGTATCAACTCGACACTTGTTCCTGCAGATTTTTACGAGCCTCTCAAAGCCTTCTATGAAGCCAAAGTGACCAAACTAAATGAAAAAATAACTTTAATAAAAATATAAGGATAAACATTAAAAAATCAAAAAAAAGATCACTCTTTATACTAATAAAATACTTTTTGTGAATTACATTGAAAACAAAGTACTGAAAAGAACCTAAACACTAATTTTATAAAACATATAAAATATGAAAACGCTTTTTACCCTTTTTATTTTACTATTTAGCACCATAATAACTGCACAACGATTTGATTTTGGAAAAGTCTCAGAAGAGGAAATAATTGAGAAAGAACACCCCACAGATCCCGAGGCTCCGGCAGCTGTACTTTACAAAAAATCAAGAATCTATTTTGAATATGACAATCAATGGCAGTATGTGCAAGAGGTCGAGGCTAGGGTTAAAATTTATAAAAAAGAAGGTTTTGATAAAGCGACAGTTGAGGTGCCATTGTACAAGCCGGGTGCAGGGAGCAATCAAATATTTTCAAATCTAAGAGCATTCACTTATAATCTGGACGGTAAA
>TARA_R110002072_G_scaffold4245_12_pt1 | contig 11085 bp, 8 predicted proteins | sample TARA_R110002072 | Tara Oceans TARA_R110002072 (sample SAMEA4397118) | marine metagenome | biome: Polar Biome; feature: [SRF] surface water layer (ENVO:00010504); material: water (ENVO:00002006), including particulate matter (ENVO:01000060) such as... | depth 5 m | reverse complement strand
TCGGATCCACCAAATGCCTGGCGCCACGCGGGTGGACCAGCAGCTGCGCATTCGGCAGCGCGGCCATCATGGTGCCGGCGCCGCCGGCATGATCCAGGTGCACGTGCGTGGGAATCACATAGCGCACCTGCTCCGCTGCGATATCCCGATCGCGCAGCACCTGCCAAAGCGCGGCGGCGCTGTGACTGGTACCTGTCTCCAGCACCGCATAGTCATCGCCCTCCTGCATCAGGTAGAAGCACGCCATACCCTCACTGACGTAGGCTGCATCAATACAGGTGATGCCATAATCCAGAACCGTGTATGCGGATGTGTTCACTGACTGTCGCTCCAGACGCTTGTCGGGCCCAGGCCCTGTCGAACCGCACTGTATCAAAGGCGGATATTGGATTGCACTTGCAACTGAATGGCCTGCCCCAGTTCCCTGCTGACGAGCGCTTTCAACTCACTGACCTGCGCCGCATTCAACTGTTCCTTCGCGCTCAGTTCCAGAGTCACCAGCGGCGGGTCAACCAGCGTGACGTCGGCGTGATCCACATGCACCTGCAGGCCCCGCAACTGCACCTCGCCCGTTGAGATGCGCTCCAGAATACGCTGGCGTTCGACCAGGTGGGCGAATGACAGTGACAGGGGAACACTGATTGCCGCCAGCAGCAACAGCGAAAAACCGAGACCGGCACGCGCGCGTTTGAACGGTGAGAATCCCAGCACCAGAAAGGTAATACTGGCAGCGAGTGCGATACCGACCAGATTGGTAATCAGCAACAGCGACGCGCCTGCCGCCATGGCCCAGTCACCCCAGCCCACACCGATACCCACCACGCTCAGTGGCGGCACCAGCGCCACCGCAATCGCCACACCGGCCAGGCTTTTGGCGATCTCCTCCTTCGCATTGGCGTAGGCGCAGGCGACGCCGGAGATCACCGCCACCAGTAAATCCAGCAGGTTTGGCGCCATGCGCATCTTCATTTCATCGGTCGGCAGAGCCAGCGGCATCAACCACGCCATCAGGATGCCACACACCAGGCCCCAGACCACTCCCAGCGCCAGTGTTTTCATCGCGGTGCGAATCAGGCCGAGATCGGACCGCGCCAGCCCCATCGCCAGCGACACAATGGGCGACATCAACGGCGCCAGAATCATCGCGCCAATAATCACTGGCGCCGAATTGGCATACAGGCCGGCCAGCGCCAACAGCACGCTCAGGACCATCAGTACCTGGTATGAGGGCGTCACCCTGGCGTTGTCGCGCAGCGACACAAACAGCTCCCGGTACTCCTCTTCAGTGGCGTGACTGAACAGTGGCAGCGGCTGCTGCAGCAGCGGGCCCGCCTCTTCCTGCTGCGGGATATGGTTCAGGCGTACCGTCTCCTTGGACACTGTCGTCGGCGTCTCAGTGCGCAGCACCATCGCCGGCCCGGGCAGGAGATGAAGGCGCCCCTCCAGCACGTTGAACTCGATCTCGGAGGTGTGCACGGGCTTGCCATCAAGCAGGTACTCCATGCCCTGCGGTGCGACAATACGCAACCTGTCGGTCTGGATCAGTCCGAGTGACGCCGGCAACCGTCCCAGACTGAATTTTTGCGGCCACAGCAGTCGCAGCAGAAACCACAGGTAGCTGGTGATGCTCCTCGGCGCCAGTGCCAACAGCGACAGTCTACGATCACCGACGCCCAGTTCCTGGGTGAAAGAACGACCGACCAGCGCACTCTGGGTCTGTCCCATCACCACCATGCCCAGTGCGGCAAGATGAATTTCTTTTTCCTTGCCGGTGGTCAGTTGATACAGCGCCAGCTTCAACTTGCCAAGGCCCCTCAATGCGCCGACCACCAGATTCCAGCGCGTCTGTGGGCGGTTGATATCGAAAGGCCGCAACGCCAGTACGCGCCCGATAACCACCGAGGAAAAAACCAGCTCGTCATTGCAGGTGAGCGCATCTGCCTCGATCACAGACGCGCTGAGATAGTGCTGGAAAACCTGCTGCAATTCGCCGCGCACGCCGAGCGCGATCATTGCCTGCCTGGCCTCGGCGTGCGGCAGCACCCCAACCTCCCACTGCCGCTCCACGGCCATGGTTGCCGCCTCGCGGATCATTTCATCACCGAGGCAGAACAGTACCCGGGCCTTGCGCGGCGGTGTCTCACGCTCTGCCCAGGTGAGAAATGTCACGCTGGCCAGCGCAGCCAGCTCCGCAATTGCGCCGCCCTCAAGGTTTGCGTCATGCAGCAGGAACAGCGGATTCAGTTCAGGTGCCAGTGCCGCGTCTTCAGCCATCCATCGTACTCCCCGTATCAACCCCAGCGGCAATGTAGCGTTCAATGCACTGTTCCAAAGTGCAGTCCCGACGGCGCCTATCGTGCACTTGCGCTGCGCTGCCGGCCGTCGCCTGCTTCAGCCGGCATTAGCCACCAGGCCGCCATCCAACACGATCATTTGTCCCGTCACCCAGGCCGAGGCGCGGGAACACAGATAAATCGCCGTGCCCGCCGCATCCTCCGCATTGCCGAGCCGGCGGCATGGGATTCCAGCAGACATCTCGGCCTCGTGGGGCAACATATGGGCGGTCATTTTGCTGGGGAAAAAGCCGGGCGCGATGCCATTGACATTGATGCCGTGCGGCGCGAGGTCGGCACCGAGATGCGCGGTCAACTGGTGCACCGCGGCCTTGCTTGCGGAGTAGGCGTAGTTGGTCATATGAGGGTGCCTCATACCATTGACTGAGCCGATGTTGATCACCCGCGCCGGATCGTCTGTGCTCCCCGCTTGCCGCAGTGCGGGCAGCATTTTCTGCGTCAGGAAAAACAGCGATTTGACATTCAGATCCATTGTTTTATCCCAGCCGCTTTCCGGAAACTCGTCGATCTCGGCCCCCCAGGTCGCGCCGGCATTATTGACCAGGATATCAACGCGCGCTTCCTGCGCCATGACTGCTGCGGCAAAAGCGCTGACACCGTCCAGCGTGGAGAGATCGGCAGGAATGGCAATGCACTGGCCCAACTCACTGAGTTCGCTCTCGGTAGCGCGCAACTCTTCCTCCTTACGCGCTGTTATATAGGTCTTCACGCCATTCTCGACGAACCCGCGCGCGATCATCGCGCCGATGCCGCGCGACCCCCCCGTAACGATTGCCACCTTGCCTTCGACACTAAACAGATTTTTCATATCCCTTCCCTTACTGGAGTGAATTCAAACCGCGACAACTCACGGCTGTGTTGTTGCCGCTCAAGCTCGGCGATTGTCCCATCCCCGGCCACTGTCGCCAACTGCGTAACCGGGGAACGTTGATTTCCTCATTCCCGGCGCCAACTTCAACGCTGCCGGTACTCGGTGGGAGCACAGCCGCACCATGACTTGAACGCATTCGAAAACGAGGCCTGATCGGAATATCCCAGCAACAGCGCAATCTCGGTTACCGCAAGTCGCGGATCATCGAGGTAGCGACGCGATTGTTCCTCGCGCACATCCTGCAATATCGATTTGAAACTCGACCCCAGTGCGCTGAGTCGACGCTGCAAGGTACGGCGGGAGATACCCAGTTCATCAGCGAGGCTGTCGATGGTCAGACCGCCACCGGGCAGCGCCCTGCGTATCGCGACCCGGGTATCGCGTAGAAACGGTTCAATACTCGCGGGCTCCTCAAACACCGAGCGCGCTCCCGCCCAGAAGTCGTCACCAGCATCGAGTTCGACATCAATCAGCGGATAGCGCACCACCTCGCGTGAGAAGTACAGGCAGCTGACCTCGCAGCCAAATTTGAGATTGGGACCGAAGGCACGCTTTAGTGCACGGGTGTCATCGGGTGCGGGGTAGGTAAACTCGGCCGCGCGAACGGGTACCGGCAGCGCGCAGATCCCGCTCACAATCTCGGCGGACGATTTCAGCATCTCGTCAATCAGCGGTCGCCAGGATGCGGTACCCGCCGTCAGCGGATGCCATTCCAGTCGGATAAAGTCGCCCAGCGGGCGGATGAGCACGCGCCCCATATCGCCACGCAAGCGGATGGTGCTGGGAATAACGTTGAAATACTCTTTCAGGTTGCGACAGATCGTTGTCATGTACAAGTGCAAGTTCATGCCGCTGAAGTATGTGATATGCCCCACATGCAGTCCGATATCGGCATTGCCGCTGCGCTCCCGCGCCATGCGATAAACATCCAGGTAGCGCGTCAGCGGTATGCGCTCTACAGGGGTGCGCAGCAGCTCCCTGTTGATGCCCGCATCGCGCAACAGCTCAGCGCTGTCCACACCCAGCGCCGAGGCAGCCTGCAGCACCGCCTTCAGGCACGGTGTGGTAACACTGCCGTGGCTAGCGACGGACACGCGGTTTAGCGGCTGCCAGCGCCCGCAGAATAGCTGCACGGGTGTCCGCCGGATCGATCACCGCGTCCAGTTCCAGGTAGGAGGCTGCTTCCGAAGCCTTGCCTACCTCATACATACGCGCCACCAACTGCTGGAACAACTGCTCGCGCGCCTCCTCGTCCTGCTCTGCCTCCAGCTCTTTTTTGAAGCCCAGGCGCACGGCGCCCTCCAGTCCCATGCCGCCAAACTCACCGGTCGGCCAGGCTGCTGCATAAACGGGTGCCACAAAAGTACCGCCGGTCATCGCCATGGCGCCGAGACCGTAGGCTTTGCGCAGGAATATCGCCACCACAGGGACACGCAGGCGGGACCCTGCCAGAAACAGTGATGACATACGCCGCACCGCCCCCTGCGCCTCGCTATCCGGACCCACCATAAAACCGGGGGTATCGGTGAGCGACACTACGGGGAGTGAAAAGGCATCGCAGATTCGCAGGAAGCGCGCCGCTTTCTCCGCCGAGACAGCATCGACAGCACCGCCCAGTTGTTGGCAGTCGTTTGCGATCAGGGCGACAGGTTTACCCTCCAGACGCATAAAACCGGTGATGATGCCGCGCCCGTAAATTCGCTGCAATTCAAGGAATGAGCCGGTGTCGGCGATCGTTTCGATGATGCGACGAACCGGGTAACCCCAGCGCCTGTCCTGGGGAATGGCATCGCGCAGAGTATCCTGCGACACCGTCGCCCACGCTGGCACGTCACCCTGGAAATAGGAGAGCAGCTGGCGCGCCAGCGCTGTCGCATGCGCCTCGTCCTCGGCGACAATATCAACCACGCCGTTTTTTTCCTGCACGTCAATCGGACCGATGGCTGTCGGCTCATGCTTGCCCATGCCGCCGCCTTCGATCATGGCCGGGCCGGCCATACCGATCCAGGAGTTGCGGGTGGCGATGCAAAAGTCGGCGCAGCCGAACAGGGCGGCGTTACCGGCGAAACAATAGCCGTTGTTGACCGCAATACGCGGCACCACACCGCTCAACCCGGCCCAGCTGGCGAACGATCGGGTATTGAGGCCAGCGATCTGTGTGGTGACATCGGTGTCACCGGGCCGGCCACCGCCGCCCTCGGTATACATCACAAGCGGCAGTGTATGCTGCTCCGCCAGTTCACAGATGCGATCCAGCTTGCGGTGATGGAAAAAACCCTGGGTGCCGGCGAGCACGGAGTAATCATTGACGATAATGCCAGCGCGAGCGCGCTCCGACCCCACCAGCTCCGTATTGATGGTGCAAGTGCCGGTGATGACACCATCGGCAGCGGTGCTGATTTGCAGATCCTGGTAGTCGCGGCGACTGCGCTGGGCGGCAACCGCCAACTGGCCGTACTCCTGGAAAGATCCCTCATCGGCGAGGTCGGCAACATTTTCCCGTGCCGTGCGATACCCCTTGGCGTGGCGTTTGCGGCGGGCCTCATCGCGCGCATCGTCTAGGGTGTTTGCCAATCGCTGCTGCAGTGCCTGCAATTCCGGCCTGGTCTCACTGTCCATGGTTATCTCCGCGTCACTTCAGCGGACTACTATAGCGTAGATGGCGGCTCCCGGTGCGGGTTCAACGCCCCCGCCAAACAGGGGCGCGCTTTTGCATGAAAGCCAGTACACCTTCCTGCGCATCCTCACTGGTGATACAGATGTGCTGGAGTTTCGCCTCTTTGGAGATGGTGTCACTGACCGAATCCTCGATCGCCGCATTCACCGCCTCCTTGGCATAGCGCAACGACAGGGGCGCCTTGCCGGCGATTTCAGTCGCCCACGCCAGTGTCTCATCCATCAACGTGTCAGCGGCCACCACACGATTGCACAGTCCCCACTGCTGGCATTTATCGGCGCGAACCTTTTCGCCGGTGACGATGACCTCGTAGGCGCGTTTTCGGCCCAGTGTGCGCACCAGGTGCCAGGTGGCACCGCCATCGGGAACCAGGCTGATCGCGGCAAACGCCTGGTAGAGATACGCGTCATCCGCCATCACCGTGAGATCGCAAACCATCGCGAAGGCGCTGCCGATGCCGGCGCAAGCGCCATTGACCGCACTGATCCAGGGTTTGTGCGCCTCGTGTATCTCCATCAGGATGGGCTTGTACTCGCCGTTCAACTGGTCTTCCACGCGGAAGTGGGTTTTATCCTCCGGCATATCACCGAGGTCCGCGCCGGCGCTGAAGGCGCGGCCAGCGCCGGTAAGTACAACCGCTCGCACGCTGTCATCGCCGTTGACGTCGCGCACCGCCTGCAGCAGTTCACGGCGCAATTCGCCATCAAAACTGTTGAGTTTGTCGGGTCGGTTCAGGCTGACGACGGCCACCGGGCCGTGTTGCTCAATCAATACTGTGTTGTACTTACCCATGCGAACAAACCTCTACTATGTGTGTTTCAAGTAATGGAACCGGCACTTCTGAGTCGCTCAAGTTCCTGCTCCGCGAAACCCATCGCCTTCAACACGGTGTCGGTATCCTGTCCGGCTTCGTGAGCGCCGTGCTGCACCCTGGAAGGGGTGCGACTGAAACGGGGCGCAGGGGCTGGCTGCGTCACACCGTCGATTTCTATATAGGTCTCGCGAGCAATATTGGCCGGGTGTTTCGGTGCATCCATAAAATTCAGTACCGGCGCAAAACAGACATCGGTGCCCTCCATGATCTCACACCACTGGGCCTGGGTTTTCTGCTTGAAAATCGCCGCCAGCTTTTCTTTCATTAACGGCCAGGCCGCCTGATCGTGCTGCGCGCCAAAGTCCGCGTCGGGCAATTGCGCCAGAGACATCAACAATGCATAGAACTGCGGCTCGATAGAGCCGATTGAAATGTATTCTCCATCGGCGCATTCATAGACATCGTAAAAGTGCGCTCCGCCATCGAGCATATTGGCTTCTCGCCGCGTCGCATCCCAGAGGCCGGATGACTCGAAGCCGTGGAACATCCACATCAGCTGTGCGGCGCCGTCCACCATCGCGACATCAATGACCTGCCCCTTGCCGGAGTTGGCGGTCTCCAGCAGTGCCGCCAGAACGCCGTTGACCAGCAGCATTCCGCCGCCGCCCATATCACCGACAAGATTCAGGGGCGGTACCGGTTTCTCGTCCCTGCGCCCCATGGCGTAGAGTGCACCGGTGATTGAAATATAGTTGATATCGTGTCCTGCACTCTGCGCCAGCGGGCCCTGCTGGCCCCAACCCGTCATCCGTGCGAACACCAGTTTGGGATTGCGCGCCATGCAGACATCCGGGCCAACACCCAGTTTCTCGCAGACACCGGGGCGAAAGGGATCGATCAGGACATCGGCGTTTTCCACCATGCGCAAAAGTGTTTCCAGCCCACCGGCGTCCTTGAGATTAAGGACTACCGATTTCTTGCCGCGCGCGCTGACATCGTGCAACCCCGATGCGCCAGCCGAGCGATCAATTCGAATGACCTCGGCACCCATATCAGCCAGCATCATGCCGCCCATTGGGGCCGGACCGATACCGGCAAGTTCGATCACTGTATAGCCGTGCAGTGGGCCCATACGGTTTCTCCTGTGAAGTCGTGGATGAAGGCGCCCGATGGTTCGGGCGCCTCACGGTAGGACAATGCCCTACGCGGGACTACTTGGGCTGCATGCGGATGCCGCCGTCCATACGGATGCATTCGCCATTGATGTAGTCGTTTTCAACCAGTTGTTGCGCCAGCTGTGCAATTTCGTCGGCCCGCCCCAGACGCTTGGGGTACAGCACCTGGCTGGCCAACGGCTTCAGGTATTCAGCGATTTCAGGGCTCATTTCCTCAGCCCCGCCCATCATGAGCGGGGTGGCGATGAGGCCGGGGACGATCGTGTTTACACGGATTCCCAGCACCGCCAGATCGCGGGCTATCGGCAGCGTCATGCCGACGACGCCACCTTTGGATGCGGAGTAGGCAGCTTGTCCAATCTGGCCCTCGTAGGCAGCGATAGACGCTGTATTGATAATCACGCCGCGGCCACCGTCATCATTGAGCACAGCGTTGTCGGCCATTTTCTCGGCGCACAACCGCAGCACGTTGAAGGTGCCGACCAGGTTGATCTGGATAATGAGGTTAAATTCATCCAGCGGAAATGGGCCATTCTTGCCCATGGTGCGCTTGGCGTTGCCAGTGCCGGCAAAGTTGCAGCAGATGTGGATCGCGCCGAAGGCTTCCATGGTGGCCGCGATACCGGCGGCGACAGAGGCCTCGTCCGTCACATTGACATTGCAGAAAATGACCTGGCCGGGAAATTCCTCAACCAGCTGATTGCCTTTTTCCTCGTTCATATCAAAGATCGCCGCCTTGGCACCATTGGCCACGAAGCGCTTCACAGTGGCGCGACCCAGGCCTGATGCACCGCCGGTGATGACAGCTACTTTATCTTTCAGATCCATATCAATTCTCCTAGATTATCGGTTGGTTTACTGTTGAACGTCAGTTAAAAGTTACGGGTGTTAAAGGGCGTGTAATCCTCACCCAGAAAGTCTCGGCTGATGATGATTTTCATCACCTCGGAACTGCCTGCGTAGATGGTGGATATCTTCGCGTCCGTATACTGCCTGCTAATGGGGTATTCGTCCATATAGCCGTTGCCGCCATGAAGCTGCACCCCGAGATCCGCCGCGGCCACCTGTAATTCGCTGCTGACGAGTTTGGCCTTGGCGGCATCGACCGCAGTGAGCTGTCCGGCGTTGAAGGCAGCCACACACTGGTCGACATACACCTGCGCGAGATCGAGTTCGGTTCGCAGTTCGGCGAGCTTGAACTGCGTATTCTGGAATGCGGACAGGGTCTTGCCGAAGGCCTTGCGCTCTTTCACGTAATCCAGCGTCAGGTTCCACGACAACTGCGCCGCGGACAGATAGCCGGCGGCACCGATCAGGCGCTCCTCGGCCAGGCCCTTCATCAGGTAGATAAAGCCCTGCCCCGGCTCTCCCAGTACGTTGGCCTTGGGTATTTTCACGTCGTTGAAAAACAGCTCGGCGGTATCCTGCGCCTTCAGGCCCATTTTTTTCAGGTTGCGGCCGCGCTCAAACCCCGCCATCCCGCGCTCGACGATAAACAGCGTCATGTGGTGCGGGTTGTTGTCGGGATCGGTTTTGGCGGCGACGATGATAATATCGGCGTTGATGCCGTTGGAGATAAAGGTCTTTGAACCGTTCAGTACCCAGTGATCACCCTGCTCCACCGCTGTGGTACGCATGCCTGCAAGATCACTGCCGGCATCGGGTTCCGTCATGGCGATGGCCAGTATCGCCTCCCCGCTGACACACTTCGGCAACAGGCGCTGGCACTGCTCCTCGCTGCCGAAACGTGTCAGGTAGGGTCCCACCAGGCGACCGTGCAGCGTGTTGTACCAATCGCCGGCGCGGGCGTAGCTGGTTTCCTCGATGATAATTTGTTCAAAGCGAAAATCGGGATCGCCCATACCGCCGTACTTTTCATCCGGCCAGACCATCAGAAACCCCTGCTCCCCCGCTTTGCGGAATGCGCTGCGATCAACAATTCCGGCCTCACGCCAGGCCTCCATCTGTGGCACAATCTCTGCAGCGAGAAACTTGCGATAGGCATCGCGAAACATGTGTTGTTCTTCAGTAAAATCTCGTTGCAGCATGGTGCACCCTCCAAAAAGCTGATAACTGAGCGGCGGACAGTATGGTGAGCACCGGTAAGGCCAACAATGACCCGTCCTGACAAATAAATTGACTGGACATGACAGCCGCAAAACGCGGCAAATCTGGAACGGCTATGGAGCAAATTCATCCCGAAAGCTGGGTTGTGATGTACTTTGGGTTGATCTTCGTGATCACCTGCGCGCAGATGCTGGTGGTCTACGTACTGAGCGATGCCAGCAACCCCTCTCCGGGGCTGGGGCTATACACCGTCTATTTCATGGCCGCCCTGCTCGGCTGGATCGCCTTCGCCCTGCAACAGGGGTCTGCGATACCGATGGTGGTCGATATCCCGTCCGTCGCCTCCATCCTCAACAGTTACATCCTGTTTATGGCGGCAGGACAGCGGGCCGGGTTCAAGCGCGGTCGGATCGTTATGGGCATCATCTGCCTGCTCGCCTGCCTCAGCGTCTTCTTTTTGCAGCCGCGAGCGATGTTCGCAGTGCAGCTGGTCAGCGCGGCATTCTTTTTCATCGCCGCAGCGCTGCTGTGCGCATGGCGCTGCTGGAAGAAAGGCAATGTGGGCGACGCTATCATCGCCACGGCTGGGCTGACGATGTTACTCGGGGCCAGTGGTGCGCTATACCAATGGCTGTTGCAGGACAATTTTGCACTGGCACAGGCGATCAGTTTCGGTATGTACAGCGCCGCCTATACCCTGGTCGCGATGGGCTTTATGGCCAGCATGCTGATCGAGTACCAGCAGAGCCTGTCACATCTGGCGACTGAAGATCGGCTTACCCAGTTGCTCAACCGCCGCGGCCTTGAGAATGCGCTGCACCTGACGCTGGCTGAAGCCGCCCGCGGGCAATTGCCTACCTCAGCCGTCATGACCGGCATCGACCATTTCCGGGAACTGAACAGTAATTTTGGCAACGAGGCCGGCGACCAGGTGATTCGGCTGGTGGCGCAGAGCCTGCAGCGCGTGTCTCGCGCCAGCGATGTGGTGGCGCGCACCGGCGGTGATGAATTCCTGCTGATACTGCCGCACACAGACCTCGATGGCGCCCGGGTATTGGCCGAACGCCTGCGCCAGGATATCGCGGACCGTCCACTGGTGGTTAACCAGCAGCGGATTCCGGTCACCG
>TARA_R110002072_G_scaffold230670_2_pt1 | contig 11089 bp, 5 predicted proteins | sample TARA_R110002072 | Tara Oceans TARA_R110002072 (sample SAMEA4397118) | marine metagenome | biome: Polar Biome; feature: [SRF] surface water layer (ENVO:00010504); material: water (ENVO:00002006), including particulate matter (ENVO:01000060) such as... | depth 5 m | reverse complement strand
AATATATATTTGAAGAAGGAATTACAATAGAGCTATATCCTTTTGCATCTTGCCCAACAGACTGTGAATTAGCTTTTACATTTAAAACTAAGAAAACAACGATAAATAATATTTTTTTGGTTTTCATAATTTTAGTTTTGGGTATATACTGTTACAGAATTTTCATCTGTTGGTGATGGCTGAATCGGTGTTCGTTCTCCTTCACCATAAACAAATATTCTATTTATGTTTATTGTCCAATTACCTGGTCCGTTATTTACCTCAACATCAAAGCTATAAGTATTACTTAATCGAGCAGAAAATACAGTCCCTGAAGGTAAAGTACCATTATCAGAACCTACCCAAATACCATCAACATTGCCACCTGTAACTGTATAAGCTATCTCTGCCAATTTAATATTAGCATCAAAAATTATAGAATCGTTATAATTGATTTGGGTAGAATGTTCAGCAATAGATTTAATAGTACTTAAACTTGCTCTATTTTTAAAGGTTTGTTGAAGTTTTTTTATTTCATAAACTTGTTCAGTTTCAAAATGTTTTATGATTTCCTTTTCATAATTTTGAAGCCTAGTAGAAGCTTTAAATTCTGCGTTTGTGTATTTCATAATGAATTGTTTTAATTGTTGTTTGGTTTAGACCTTAAAATTAAAACAAATAACACCCCAGCACACTACCTATAAATAGGTATTTTAAAGAAAATCAACACTTTAGTGTGTTTTTAAATACAAGAAATCCATGGATATGGCTAAGAAGAGATGATGAAAACCAATGCCAACACCCAATTTTGTCGAAATGCAAACTCGTTAAAGGAAGGTTAATTTGTAAGTTATTTTAAGTTCACGTTGTAATCTACATCATATCATATCTCAATAAAAACTCAGAAGGTCACATTGAGCTTGTCGAAATGCAAAGTCGTTAAAGGAAGATTAATTTGTTAGTTCGATTAAAAACTTGTTATAATACATATTGTTATTGCAAGATTGTATGTCGAACTCTATACGGTAACGAAGCATCTTTTAATTCGCAATTGGTCCTATGTATGACTAACGCTCTAAAATATTACATACCTCTCTTTTGTTTTTTTACAAGAATTTTATATGACGAAGTTTATTCTCAAAATATTATTTTAAATAAATTTATAACTTAGTATATATACAATACATCCAATTCAAAACTTAATTTTGTTTATTTTTTATTAATTGTTCCTCTAGTTCTGAGAGGCTTTCCTTATATCTATCCATCAATGAGTTTCTTAAAACTGAGAATTTTTCCAAATTACTTATTCTATTTTTTAGGTTTTCTATTTCTTCTAGATGCCTCTCAACTTCTTCATCTTCAATTTTTAATGGTTTATTATGGTTTCTGAAAGTTATAATGATTCGGCTTTCTAAGGAATCTATACTCTCAATAGATTTTCTTAATATTTCTTCTCTTTCTTTACTTATTTCTAATTCGTTAACTGCCTGACTTAATAAATCGAAAATTATTGATCTAGCTATTTTATCTACTTTAAGAGCCATTTCAAAGTGTGTTTTAGTTTTTTTATCTTCATCATCAAACCCATCTTGAATAATTGGATTATAAAAAAAAGGTCTTTCTCTATCTGGATTAAGTTTTTCTAATGTTTCTATTAGTGGCTCAAAGTCACTAAAAAACGGTTTCTTGTTTGGAATTGACCATCTACGATCCCACAATTTTAAAATGATTTCAACACACTCTTTGTCAGCATTCTTTTTTTTCACACCTTTTAAGGTTTTCGCTAACTCTATCTTTTCAGCAAGGTAATGAGACATCCATTTTGAAAGCGTATCTACACCTGGATCTAGTTGTAACTCTTTTACTATTTTTTTACCTAATTCTATAATCTTCTGTTGTACTTTTAAGTCTTCCATTTTCAGAGAGTAAATAAACTTTATGATTTGTTATATATTCATATTTGTCTTTGTTAGATTGATATTTATATTCAATATCTCTACTTATATTAACATCGATAATCAAATTACAATCGTAGACCTTACATATTTTTTTGAGCGTAACTAATGACGCACTTAAGCGCATACCAGATTGCTCAGGCTCTTCATCGTACCCTTCGAGGTTGCTACTCCAAGCATCACATTTTAAAGCAACTTTGCCATCACTAGAAAACCATGTTTTGCCTTCACAATCAGGTGAAAGGTTAAGTTTTTTTATAAATTCTTCACTTAATGAAAACTGAGGATACATTATGTTCTCACCATATGGGTCGAATTTATCAATACCTCTTGATGGATCTGGGTTGACTATGAAACCTTCAAGTTTAAAAATATTATCATCAATTTCTACCCTACTTTCTTCGTAGTCAGGAATTTTATAGTCATGAGAATTACTGCAAGTTGATAGTGCTCTAAGTAAAGAACCGGATACTTTTTTAGAAACTAAAGCAGTCGAAACTGAATATGTTTCATACCTTGAATCATGTCTTTCTGTCCAACCACCTTTGATATTAAGCCAAGTTTCATTGTTTGTTTGAACCTTAATACTATTTAGAAAGTCTATTTCTTTTATATCTTTTCTCCAATTCTCATAATTACTCTGAGCTAACCATTTGGGCCTAATTAATGGTAATGGCTCTCTGTTATCGGCTAACCACTTACCATCTGATTTAGTTAAAGTATGACGAGATAGCCAGTCCTCAAATGCGTTTTCTTCATACCAATCTCTAGAAACGATTATCGGCATATTTTCTATCAACTTTGCTGCCGTAACTAACATCGAATGATATGATAAATAAAAATCTAAATTATCAGTTTTCGGATAACGTCCATGGTCATGCGATGTCTCTCTATCTTGAGAGCTATTCCAAAGATTAACCCTTGGGTCATTATTATATCCTCCTTTTGTTTTTCGTTTCCAATCTTTGACAATTACATTTGCGCATATGTCCTGAATCTGCTTTCCTGATATTCCAAAAACCTTACCTAAAGGTTCATACCAATATCTATCAAAATCCCATCCAAAATTATAATCTAGCGATGTATCTATTAATCCACTTTCGTGTAAATAACTATTACCTTTAAATCCATATTTCTCATTCCTTGTTTGCTGTTTACTTTTACTAATTTTTTTTAATAAGGAAGTTTTAGTGTTGCTAAAAGTTTCAGAAATAGCTTTTTCAATATTCAGTGCAATATCAGCTGAAAATTTTTGTATTAGAACATGAGGCTCTAATTGAGCATAATTAACAAAAACCTCTTTATTAGCTATTAGTAAGCTTGGTTGGTCAACTGAAACTCGTCGTAAAGCAATCAATAAGTATTGCCTAGCATGTAAATTATAGAATGGATATTGATTACTACCAAAGGCATCAATATTATTATGTTTCAACCAATCTATCAAGGAATCTAAGATTTGAGTACAATTGAAATCAGCTAGTTTTTTAACAACATGACATCCTTTCCAGCGAGTTTGTGATTTTGGAGAACCTAAAGCAGACCATATAAATCCAGCAATATTATTATTAATGTCATTTGACACATGTAGCCATTCATTCCAAGTCCCATCTCCAGTATCATCATCAATGTGTAACTCAAATCTATTTAAAGCATAATTAACTAACTCACAACTGTCATTTGCCTTAATAATGGTTGAGGCATGTTTAATAAACCCAAAAAAAGCACTAGCATCTGCAAAATCTTGGCCTTTAGATAGGCCTTTAAAAACCCCCTTTCTTAAATCAATTGCCAAACTATTATTTATATTTAAATCTCTTATAACTGAATTGAATGAATAACTATTGACAAGATCATGAGCATATCGTTTACCGAAGTTAGAAATGATAGATGGCCACTTTTTTTTAAAACTCACCTTATTTTTCCAATCTATAGGTATTGATGCAAGAACTTCTTTACACTCATAATAGTTTATTTCATCAGAACTAAAAAGAATATCAATGAACAGATATATTTGATTTACTTTTATTCGATTGAGAATTTCCTTGAATAAATGTAATAATCGTAAATGTTGATAATTCCTATCTTCGATAAATTCATTTGAAAATCTATCTATCAAAATTGCTAATCCTTCTTGACTTAAAACATCAACTTCTTGGAATATACTATCCCATTTTTTTATTTCTTTGGTTGGAGTCTTTTTTGTACTTATTATTTGTGAAGTTTTCGGATTTTTGGTCTCCTCTTGATAAAAACTCACAACGTCATTCAAGTCTTTGACAATTATTTCATGCTTATCTGCTATAGACTTCATTTGTAGCCAATGACTAGAACCAGCCCCCTCTTTCCTATTTAATTCATAGGCATCAATGAATATTTTTTCTCTTAAGCTAGAAGAAGATTCGTTTTTTAGACATGTTATCAAGAATTGATTGGAATATTGGTCAGATAAAAAACGAGCCATTGCCCATCCTTCAGTAGGATTAATTGTTTTTGACCTTACCAGATAATCTAGGAGTGATTCTAGTTGATACTCAAACCTTCCAATTTCTCTATCGCGCCATCTACTTAATGCGGAAATTGCAATGTGAGGAGACATTTTTGCACAAGTAACTAAAGCTCCTGACCTATCCCAATGCTTTTCTCTGTATACATTTTCACCCACTAATTCTGTACAACGGATGAATCTATATGCCAATTTATCCGAGGATTCTGATGAAACTCGCTCACCTAAGGCTACTATCGCTTCCCAACGCTGGACAATTTCGTCTCCAAATTTAGAAACAATATTTATTGCCTCTTCAAAATATATTGTAGCATCATCTTTTGAACTTGTTAACACTGCTCTTGATAACAAAATGTAGTGGTCAGCAATTTCTTCAGGTCCAACATCCTTCAATTTTTTAATCAATTGATATGTAGAATCTTCAAGTTCTGTCAATATGGAATCGAGATGACTTGCTCTATTTCCAGTTCTAAGTAAATCTATTCGTTGACAAATTTTAAAATAAGCATTATTACTGATATAATTATTATAATACGACTGTACTTCTCCAGCATTCTCTTTTTTATAATAAACGAGAATAGATGATGAAACATCTGCAATCTCATTAGGAAAATTATCATGAGATCTATATCTGTTTGCATATGCCTTTTTAGAATTTAGACTTGTTTGTTTTGTTCTTTCATCTAAATCAATATTATCACCATAAATTAACTGCGCTCTTAGTAAAAACCATGGATATAAACCTCCTACTATTTCTTTAAAGTCACGAATTTCATCAGAATGATTTCGCTCTTTATCTTCAGATAGATATACATCAGGCATTAATCTATCCAAATTGAAAGTGAAATTTTTTGAAATAATTTTTCTAATTGACAAAGCTTTTAAAAACACTGTTCGTTCTTTTGAGTTAAACCTTGTACCAACTTCTCTAGAAGCCTTATCCGGAACATAATAATCTAGTATATCCAAAATTAATATAGTGTTCATCTTTCTATTAACGCACGCTTCTAAAAAAGCTACTATGGAAGAAGAAATATTATCGTGATAAGGACTATTTGGCTTTTTAATACGTGTTTTGGGTTGTGACAATAAAATTAAACATCTTTCAATATCGATGGACTGAACAAATCGACCAACTTTCACTAATTCGCTTACAATTGCTATTACATGATACTTGTTTTTTCTTGCATACTTGAGAATTTCATCTATTTCATTAAATCTACCTGCATCAATTAGTTGACTAATAAGTCGTTTCATTATTGGAAATATAGCCTCTTTTGGTTTAAAGCTATTAAGAAATTTCAAGCATAGTCTTGCTCCTTTAAGGTTTAAATGAACAACTGCAATTTCTAAGATATCATCTGGGGTGACTTCGTTATTTTGCTCTCTATGTCCTTCTTTCTTAGGTACTTTAAAATACATATCCAGCCAATTCAAAGCAGACCTTAAATAGCCACTTGCTTCGCCCTGATATTCTTCTATTTTACTGAGTAGAGATGCTGCGTATACATTCTCAGAACCTTCCCAACCACTTTTTATAGTACCTTTAAAAGCAATTTCTTGAACTTTAAGGTTATCTTGTAATTTGGGTAAAAGGTCTATGTTTTTTTGAAATAGATGTTGTTGTCTTTGATCTCCAGCGACTTCTTCTCCAGCCCTAAAAGCTAGTTTAATGGCATCTTCATATTTTTCAGATCTTAGTGCTGCTTTAAACGCGAATTGAAGACGATATACCATTACATTCCTAGTGTCTATGGGGTTATTTATAGGCAATAATGTATCTGACAAAGCAATATTAATTAGTTTATCGTATTGTCCTGCTTGGTGGTAAAGTTGAGGAAGTACTTCTGCTACATAGGTAAACTTAGCTGCTAATGGTTCCAGTATTTTTATATAACTAATGAATTCGTGCTCTAAACCTAAAAAGGTGTTTCGGAACCAAGTCTCTGTTGGCTCATCTCTAAACTGCACCGAAGAGTCTAAAAGCCATAATGAGCGACCTATATCTGATACAAAACTTTTTACGTCCTCTATTTTTACACCTGAGGCTAGTGCCAAAACATGAATAGGAATATTTGGAGGTAAACTTGCCAATCCTGTGCATATTTTATTAATACTGGTTTGATAATCTTTAGGTAACGTATCTCTTATTTTTTTAACCGCGTAATTTAGTTGCTGTTCTATTTGTTTTTCTACAGTTACGCTAGAAGGTCCAAGATATATAAGTAGTTCATTTACTGAAGAATTTGCAGCAACTATTGAGTTCATCTGTACTCTTGGATTACCGTTCGTTAAACGATGAAATTCAAGTGCCTCGTTCCTGTTTACTTCTGGAAACCATTTTTTTAGATTTTCAAAAGTTTCTTCTTTCGTGAATGGCTGAAGGTTCAATATTGGAATAAAACTCAATGGTTTCAGCAAATGTGTTCGCTCAGGTCTGCACAATAAAACAAGTTTACAATCTTTCGGAAACTGTTCTCTTAATAGTTCATTCGCAAAACAAGTGTCTCCAAATTCATGAGCTGCCATTTCTGAGTTGTCTGCAGCATCTATTAAAATAAACAACTTAGCAGAACTTATGTTTTTTTTCAATGTTTTGATTGAAGCCTCAATTCGACTTAAAAAGTCTCTCATTATATCACTTTCCTGAGTAGTGTCTTTTACAAGCATCCTCTCGCAGAGCCCTATAGATGCTAATTCATTTATTATTTGAACAAGTGCGTCTCTATGCCTGTGCCTTGGTTCACTTCTACTACGATACTTTCCTGAACCAAAACAGTCATAAGCTATTCCCAATGAACCTTCTGGTAAAGCGCTAAGAATATACTGGCTAAATACAGATTTACCAACACCTCCTTCAGCATTAATAATTTGAGGGTGTTCTGAATTTGTAATGCTTTCTAATAGAGTCTGATATTGGTCTCTATTAGTTATTTTGTCTAACTCTTCGAACATTGGAGGTGCAGGAAACAACTGTTTTTCAGAAGTTACACCAAAACGTTTTAAAACTTCTTCTTTAATTATTTTTCCATAAGAGTGGGGCAGCACCTTTTCTTGGACTAATGATACTATGTTAGCAACCTGAGCTGGATCAATAGAACCAGGCTGAAACATAGCCATTTCAGCCCTTAATTGTTCTTTCTGAATATTATAATTTCCTTCGCTATCTTCTAAATTTAATAACTTACAAAAAGCGATTAATTCTTTGCCATCAAGATTAGTATACTTTACAATAGTTTGTCTAAAAGACTTATTTACCTTTTTATCTTCAATAATAGCATTAAGGTTTTGCTTAAAAGTTTCGTCAACTTTTCGGTTTGTAATTAAGGTAAATGAAACTCCATTCAAGGATTTCTCTTTTACATGTTGCTGATATCTCTCAGAAAAACCAATAATAGTATCTTTCAAGCCACTTAGAGTGAAAGGCTTGTTTTGTTGAACTGATGTATGTTTCAATTGATAATACTCAATTTTCATTTTTAAATCTGCATCTTCGTAATATTCGGAAACATCAATCACATCCTCTCCTGCTTTTTCTTTTTCTTGAGATCTTTCAATAACAACCGATTTCATATTTGATTTTGGTTGTATTAGTTTAAGACATCGTCTAGCAGCCCAACGATAATGAAATACATCTCCTGCTCTCGAGTATGATACTAATTTGTTCGTATTTCCTTCTAATTTCATTAGGATTTTTGTTATAAGTTTTATTTTTCAAAAACGAGTAATTAAGGGAGAATCTAAATGTAATAAATTTCGTGAGAATTACTCTTTTAACAATATATAAATAATTGAAAGTTATTAACTTCTATATTCATTCCATAAATATTAGCTTCCTTTTAATTTTTTTCATAAAAAGTGTTTCTATCAAAATATCACTAACTATTTTATAAAGTTTAATTTTTGTGTACAGAAAGATTTCCAATATATATTACTACTAACTCTCCTACTTCTCTCCTAGTCTCCTCCGAGTTTCCTCCTAAAAACGTCCATTTTTTAAAAATACACCCCTAGCGTACTCGAACAAAACCCGAACAAGACTCGAACAAAACATCCCAAAAGTGCTGTTTTTGTGTCACCATGTGTCATCGTGTGTCATCCTGTATCATTGTGTGTCAGGATGTGTCATCGTGTGTCAGGGTGTGTCATCTTGTGTCAATTCGTATCAGGGTGCGTCAATACGGATCACGGTGTGTCAAGTATTTGTTTATCAGTATATTAGTTTTTAGATTTGACCAATATTAATCTTTTAAATACATAAAATTATGGCAACTTTTGAAAAAGGCATACTTGGTGGATTTTCTGGCAAAGTAGGCAATGTAGTAGGCTCTAGATGGAGAGGTAAAAATGTAATGCGTAGTTTACCACAACGTGGTAAGTACACTCCATCTGAGAAACAGGAAGAACAGCGCGATAAATTTAAAACTGTAATTAGTTTTTTAAGTCCGCTAACAGACATTTTAAATGAATATTTTGGGAGTCCGCAGGGCGATAAATCGCGCTACAACTTGGCAACTTCCTATCATTTAAAAAATGCTGTAGAAAGTACGACTTTGGGTATGGTCATGGAATACTCCAAAGTATTAATTAGCAAAGGCGATTTAAGAGGAATTGATGGTGGTACTGTAGCAGCTGCAGCAGCACAAACGTTAAATTTTACTTGGCAAGACAATAGCGGCCAAGGAAAAGCAACAGCAACCGATGCGTTTATGGTGGTAATATATGTCCCCGATTTGGGGATGTATTATACCAATTTAGACGTTGCTACTAGAGATGCTACCACAGCAAGCATCACCTTGCCCAATTATATGGCAAGTTTTGAGGTAGAAGTTTGGGCATCATTTTCCAAGCCAGCAACTAATTTTGCAGCGAATAGTACCTACCTAGGTGCAGTGACAGTTCTATAATAGAAGGCGTTCTAAAACGCTCACTATTAATAGGTTCTTTAAAAAGCGTGTTTTCGTACCACAGTAAATGTAGTACGTAAACATGCTTTTGTTATTTTAAATAGGTCTCTTTCAACTTCCCAACAAAGTGTTATCCGTATTAATTTTTATTAAAGGGCGATTTCTAAATGGAAATCCATTGTTTAAACATCCCTTAAAAATAAAAAATAGGTTCTGTATGTTGTTGAAATTTTATGGGCTTTTTCTTAAGAAATAAAACCAATTCCATATCCTTATTGAGATGTATTGGGATTCTTTCCATTTATCTTGCGGATGCCTTTTAATAGGAGCATTTTATTCATTAAGCTTTTTGGAAACATAGGACTACTGCCTATTTTAACAGATATAATTTGATGTTTTTTTCGTAAACGAGATAAGGTGCTTCTACTAATGTTTAAATACTCTAATACTTGTTCTGTAGTAAGCCATTCTTCATCTTTAATTAATTTTGCATCAATCTTTAAATGTTGGTGTACTGGTGTCGGTTTTGATTGTTTTTTTCCTTTTTTCATACTATTTTTTTTTAATTATTTACATGCTTGCAATAGCGTGTATTACATACAATATAGTGATTTTTTTTAAAAGCACCTTTTTTGGTGTGAGGGGAACGAGTTATATTGCTGTGTTAGGTTTATTGTAATTACGCTAACTTTCTTGCACTACTTTTATTTTTTAACACATAGGTACATAGAGCACATAGAGTTGCACATAGCTTTTTTTACAACGCGTCATTGCGAGGCTTTTTTAGCCGTGGCAATCTGTTGGTTAAAACGTTCTGCTTTTTTTGTTTTTACTCTTTATTCTTTTCTTTTTTCCATTGATGAAAAAAGAAACAAAAAAATCTAGACTTATTTTAATTTTCTTGAATTCTACAAGCTATTCCACTATCGTGTCCAGACCGTTGCACTGCGTTTCACTCTTTGGACACTTGCCGTTTCATACCTTTTGAATTGCTACGAAAATGAAAAGTATGTCGGGTTGAGATTGTAATTTGGTTTTTTGATTCTTAAAATCATTAAAGTTGATCTTTATTATGAGGTATGAAGTAAACTGTTAATTACTAATCTCTTTGCTCTTTACTCTTTACTCTTTACTCTTTACTCTTTACTCTTTGTTCTTTGTTCTTTGTTCTTTGTTCTTTGTTCTTACTCTTGTGTGCTTACTCTTGTGTTCTTACTCTTGTGTTCATACTCATACGTGGGTTTGCCGCGTCGTACCTCCTCGCAATGACTTGTACTAACAAAAATATCTGAATACTCGTCATTGCGAGGCTTTTTTTAGCCGTGGCAATCTGTTGGTTAAAACGTTCTCCTTTCTGTGTGCTTGCTCTTTACTCTTGTGTGCTTACTCTTGCGTTCTTACTTTTGCGTGAGTTTGCCGCGTCGTACCTCCTCGCAATGACTTGTACTTACTAAAATATCTGAATATTCGTCATTGCGAGGCTTTTTCAGCCGTGGCAATCTGTTGGTTAAAACGTTCTGCTTTCTGTGGGTTTACTCTTTATTCTTTTCTTTTTTCCATTGATGAAAAAAGAAACAAAAAAATCTAGACTTATTTTAATTTTCTTGAATTCTACAAGCTATTCCACTATCGTGTCCAGACCGTTCCACTACGTTTCACTCTTTGGACACTTGCCGTTTCACACCTTTTGAATTACTACAAAAATTAAAAGTATGTCGGGTTGAGATTGTAACTTGGTTTTTTGC
>TARA_R110002072_G_scaffold727_6_pt1 | contig 11094 bp, 10 predicted proteins | sample TARA_R110002072 | Tara Oceans TARA_R110002072 (sample SAMEA4397118) | marine metagenome | biome: Polar Biome; feature: [SRF] surface water layer (ENVO:00010504); material: water (ENVO:00002006), including particulate matter (ENVO:01000060) such as... | depth 5 m | reverse complement strand
CTCGATGTGATCGACAGCGGCGCAGCGCCAAGCGCTGCGCCGCTGTCGTGACTCGCCCGCCTCGGTCGGCGCTGCGCGGCCTGCAGCCGCTTTGGGCGGGGCTTGGCGCGGGCCAGGTCGGGAAGTTTGCCGAATTTGCGCCGCGGCGCTTCTTTTTCATTTCTTTTTTATCGCCCGTCGCCGGTCAATTTTTGTTTTCGCCCCGAAAACCGGCGCAAACGTGGGGTTTTCCGCTTCATCTCGGATTACCGGTCGGGCAAAAACCCTGTTGCCGGCTAACCCCCTGTTAACCATCTTCGCGCTAGGCTCCGGCTCATTGGAAACAGGCACTGCCGGAGTTGATTTATTTATGACCGATATGGGTCTCGATGAAGATCTGGGCGACGACGTCGAAGCCCAACCGAAGAAAAAGGGCCTGAGCGGTAAAAAGATTGTTCTCTTTATCGTTCTTCCCTTGCTTCTGGTCGCCGTGGGCGGCGCCGGCGCCTATTTTTCAGGTATTTTGGACGGCCTGTTGGGAATTGAAGAGCAGGCGACGGACGACCAGGGTGCGGACGGGACCGCCGACGAGGAAAATAGAACTCCGACCACGGCGCTGTTCTTTGATCTTCCCGAGATGCTGGTGAACCTCAATTCAACCGGGCGCAAAGCCAGTTTTCTTAAGCTGTCGGTCAGCCTTGAGGTGGGGTCCGACGCGGATCGCGCCGCTTTGACACAGTTACAGCCCCGGGTGATTGACAATTTTCAGGTGTATTTGCGCGAACTGCGCATTGAAGATCTTCGCGGGTCAGCGGGCTTGCAGCGTTTGCGTGAAGAACTGCTTATGCGCGTGAATGCCGCGACCTATCCAACGGTCGTCCGTGACGTTCTCTTTAAGCAGATGCTCGTGCAGTAGGATATCGCCAATGTCGGACGCACTGGATAAGGGCAAGGCTGGAACAGACGAAGAAGACCAGGAAGCGCTGCTTGCTGAATGGGAGGCCATGGCCGAAGAGGGCGACGGCGCGGCCGAGGATCCGTTTGACGCGCTGGACAAGGAAGACGCCTCGGAAGACGACTCGGAAGAGGCCGAAGATCGGTTTCGCGGCCAGGAAACCCGGGTTCTCGACCAAAACGAGATCGATAGCCTGTTGGGCCTGGATGCCGACGGTGACGGCGAAACGGACACCTCTGGCATCCACGCCATTCTCAATTCGACCAGCATCTCCTATGAACGGCTGCCCATGCTGGAGGTGGTTTTCGACCGCCTCGTGCGCATGATGTCGACCTCGTTGCGTAACTTTACCTCCGACAACGTCGAGGTCAGCCTGGATTCCATCGCGTCGGCCCGCTTTGGCGACTACCTCAATTCCGTGCCGCTGCCGGCCATGCTGGCGGTGTTCAAGGCCGAGGAGTGGGACAATTTGGGATTGATGGTGGTCGATTCCTCGCTGATCTACTCGATCGTTGATGTGCTGTTGGGCGGCCGCCGCGGCATGGCGCCGATGCGGATCGAAGGCCGTCCCTACACGACTATCGAAAGAAATCTGATCGAGCGGATGATGCACGTGGTGCTGGCCGATCTGTCGGCCTCGTTCGATCCGCTGTCGCCGGTGACGTTCCGCTTCGAACGGCTGGAAACCAACCCGCGCTTTGCCGCCATCGCGCGGCATGAAAACGCGGCGATTGTTACCAGCCTGCGGATCGACATGGAAGATCGAGGCGGCAAAATTGAACTGTTGCTGCCCTATGCCACGCTGGAGCCGGTGCGCGAGCTGCTGCTACAGATGTTCATGGGCGAGAAATTCGGGCGCGACTCGATTTGGGAAAGCCATCTGACCGCGCAGCTTTGGCGCACCGAGGTGAAGGTGGAAGCCGTGCTGGACTCGACCAGCGTGTCGCTTGGCGAGGTTTTGAACTGGAAGGTCGGCAGCCACATCGAATTTAACGTCGGTCCCGAGGACGAGGTCGTGATGCGCTGTGGTCAAGCCGAAATGTTTTCCGGCTTCATGGGGCGTCGAAACGGCAAGATCGCCGTTCGAATTGCCGAAAAACGCGCCTCTGAAGGAAAGGAAGACATGTGAACTGGGGGCTCTTGATCGAAGGAATACTGGCGGCTTTGTTGCTCGTAACCATCGCCTACGCGTCAATCCTCAACACCAAGCTATCGGTGTTGCGGGACGCCAAAGATGAGATGGAAGCGCTGATCAAGGAGTTCGCCGAGGCCGCCGACCTGGCGAACCGGGGGGTCAGTGAACTCAAAGAGCGCGCCTTGGTCTCGGGCACGGAATTGGAACAGCAGGTCAAGCAGGCCAACGAAAACCTGGAAAAGGCGCGCAGTTTAACCGATGAGCTGTCCTACCTGGTGGAGCGTGGCGAGAGCCTCGCCGGGCGGCTCGACCAGGGAATTTCCGCCAATCGCGCGCCAAAAAGCGCCGGCAGTGGATCCAAGGCCGCAAGCCTGACGAAGGGATCGCGCGGCGCGCGCGGGGCGGTTCAAACCGCCGGCCGAACCGCCGCGCGGGAAACGGACCCGGATGACCCGGAAAGCGGGGCGAAGTCGGCGCTGTTGAAGTCGCTCGAGTCGCTGCGCTAACCGGGCAACCGGCCGGGGCCACCAGATACGAGACTTGAAAGGTACGTCGTAATGCGTTTCCGTTTGCTGCCCATCGTGATTTTGGTCACCGCCATCAGCTTCGGCTTGAAGGTGGAGGGGCTGTGGAGCGGCGTTTCGACGATGATGAAGGAGCGGCAGTCCAGCACCGTCGGCAATCGGATATCCGAGGTGATCCAATTGGCGGGCAATGAAGCCCAGGCGCAGGAAGCAACCGCACCCGAAGAAAGTCCGGCGCAGGCAATCATGGAAGACCGCCCGGACCCGGTCGAACCAGCGGCCGCCCCGGTGAGCCAGACGGCGGATTTGCCGGCCGATCCCTTTGCCATGACCGACGAGGAGATCGAGCTGCTGCAGGCGTTGTCGCAACGGCGCAGTGAAATCGATCAGCGCGAGCGCGACGTCAAAGGCCGCGAAGCGCTGTTGGCCGCGGCGGAAAAGCGGGTCGATGAGAAGGTAAAGCGACTCGAGGATCTGCAACGCAAGATCGAGCGCCTGCTGGTGCAATACGATGATCAGGAAGAAAAGCGCTTCGCCAATTTGGTGGCCATCTACGAGAAGATGAAACCCAAGGAAGCCGCCCGGATTTTCAACCAGTTGGAAATGGATGTGCTGCTCAAGGTCATTGAGCGCATGAACCAGCGTCGATCCGCGCCGGTGCTGGCCGAAATGGCCCCCAGCAAAGCCAAGGAAGTGACCATGGAGTTGGCCAACCGCCGCGACCTGCCACTGCCGCGCGATTGACCTCAACCACCGTCAATTGCCAACCGGGTGGCGAAATCCAGCCGGGCGGCGCGTGACGACAGCGACGGCGCAAGCCGGGCGTCTTTCCACGTTGACCGCACGCGAAAGCATCTGATTTTACGGACAATATAGAGGTTTTTTACGGTGTCTTAACCCTCTCTTTCTTAATCTGCTGAGAGTAAATAAAGCTGTCATTTGACAGTCCTTAAAGATCAATTCCGGAGAGCTAGATGTCCAGCGTCGATATGAATATGCCAATCCTGATCGTGGATGATTACAAAACCATGCTCCGGATCATCCGCAACCTGCTCAAACAACTGGGCTTCGACAATGTCGATGAAGCCACGGACGGCGCGGCGGCTTTGCAGAAACTGCGGGACAAACCCTATCATCTGGTAATCTCTGACTGGAACATGGAACCGATGAGCGGTCTGCAGTTGCTCAAGGAGGTGCGCGCCGATGGCAAGCTGAAGGCGCTGCCGTTTGTGATGATCACCGCGGAAAGCAAAACCGAGAACGTGATCGCCGCCAAGCAGGCGGGGGTGACCAACTACATTGTGAAACCCTTCAATGCCGCCACCTTGAAAAATAAGCTCACCGCAGTTTTGGGCGCCTTCTAGGAACCGCAGCCATGCCAACAAACAGCGCGTTGCGACATGGGGACTTGGAAGAGCGTCTGGACCGGTTGGTCAAACGGCATGAAAACCTTGATCCCAATGATCTGATTGAAGCCGTTGAGAGCATTATGCAATCGGCGCAGGGGGATCTGTCTTCGGTCAACCTGAAGCTTTATTCCGAAATTGAAGATTTGGCTGATTATATCCAGTTGGCGCGCGCGGAAATTGCTTCCCTGCGCCCCGACGAGATTACCGCCGAACATCTGCCGGTGGCCGGTGAGGAGTTGGAAGCCATTGTCGGGGCGACCGAACAGGCCACCAATTCCATCATGGAGGCGGTGGAGGAGATCGAAGCCGTTGCCGAGGAGCTGGATGGCGAGGTGCAACAAAGGGTGATCGACGCGGTCACCAAGGTTTACGAATCCTGCGGCTTCCAGGACATCACCGGTCAACGGATCTCCAAGGTGGTGATTGCCTTGCAGCACATTGAAATCAAGGTTCACGCCTTGCTGTCGGCTTTTGGGCAGGAAGCCCTTGGCGCAGGGCGAGACGCCGCCAGCGACGGCGACGGCAAGCCGGGCAAGGCCAGCCCGAAAGACGATGGCCTGATGAATGGCCCGCAATTGGACGGCGACGCGATCAGTCAGGACGACATCGACAAGCTTCTTGCGTCATTCGACTAGCGGCGGATCGGTTTAACCGGAATCGCGGTGATTTGACTTAAACCGCGACAGCACCGCTTATCCGTCCGTTGGCGAATGAGGCGCGACAGATAGGCCGCCCGCCGCGCTTCTTTCCCAGTCGATTGCATGCGAAAGTCGATTGGCGTCGGGCGCAACGATCTCAGCGGAGACAGCAGCTCCAAGAGGGTGCAGATGAGTTTGTTAGAAATCGGCGAGACCAGGAAAGACGGCGACCCCAATGTCGTCGCCCTGCTGTCGCTAAATCTCATTCTGCTGGCTTTCTTTATCCTGCTGACCGCCTTGGCGACCTATCAGGAAGATAAGGTCCTGGCGGTTTTGAGCAGCGTCAGCGACACCTTCGACGGCGAGCTGCAATCCAGCCGCAAGTTCGGCAACCGGTCCGGCGCACTGGGGGACCTGGACGCCAGTTCGTTTCTTTTGAGCGACACCGGAAGCCTTTTTAGCTCCACCTTTCCCGCAACCGAATTGGACATGGATGTGGGCGGCGGCGAATTGCGAATGGACGTTCCCGCCGACACCTATTTTTTCAATGGCGCGGAGCTTCGCGCCGGGCCGGTGTTGCTGCTGGAACGTTTCTCGGCGCTGCTGAACGACGAGCGCTTCAAGAACCTGCATGTGCAAATTGATATTTTAAGCGGCTTTCCCGCCGCCGACTACTCGGACCTGCGGCAAAACAGCGAGCTGCGGACCTCGGTGATGCAGGCCGGTGTTCTGGTGCGCACCTTGGTGGAAAAGGGCGTGGCCGCCGACCGCTTGAGCGCCGGCTTGCTGCCGAATAAGCCGGGCGTCATTCGGACAATTCTGCGGATCTATGAGCAGCGCCCCTTGACGTTCGGCGCGCAGGAAGTGCAGGCGAAGTAATGGCCAACAGCCCTGTGACCAGTTCGGCCAGCCCCCCCCGGGCGCCCCTGACGAGCCAATCGTTCAAAGCCGAAAGTCAGAAAACCCCGAGCCCCAAGAGCGATCCGCAGGCCTGGATGCTGACCTTCTCCGATTTGGTCGCCTTGATGCTCACCTTCTTTGTGCTGCTGTTTTCGATGATGAAGGTGGAGGAGCCGGTCTGGCAGCAATTGACCCGCAGCCTTTCCGATCAGCTCAATGCGCTGTCGGTCTATGACAAAACCTCAACCAGCTTTGAGATGGACCTGGTTCCCACCGCCGTGCAGCCGGGGATCGATCTGGACTACCTGTTCAGCCTGTTGCAAGGGCAGCTGGCGGAACATCCGGCGCTGGCCGATGCCGAGCTGCGCCGCGAAAGCGATCGGGTGATCATCTCTCTGCCCGGCGACCTGCTGTTTGCGCCCGGCGCCTTTGCGCCGAACCCCGATGCCGCGGAAGCGGTCTATGCGCTGGGGGGGCTAATTGCCAATTTCAACAATCGGGTTGAGGTTACCGGCCACGCCGATCCCACCCCGGTTGGCTCGGTGCTTCCGTCGAATTGGGAACTTTCGCTGATCCGCGCCTCGGTGGTGGCGGAGGTCCTGCGCCGTTCGGGCTATGACAGCCAAATCATCGTGCGGGGCTATGGCGACAGTCGCTACGACGAGATTCCCGACGAATTGGGGCACGCGCGGAAGAAGGCGCTGGCGCGGCGCACCGACATCGTTATTCATGAAACCGCAAGCACCCCGAACCGCCCGTGAGCCCCATGCGCTTTGTCCTCGTCCTGCTATTGTCCCTGCTGAGCACCTCGCTGGCGCAAGCCGCCGAGAAAGTTATCGTGCGTGGCGGCCAGCACGAGGCTTTCGCCCGCATGGTCTTCGATTGGGAAGCACCGACAGGCTTTCAGGCCCGGGTGGAAGCCGATCGCTTGATCGTGACCTTTGATCGCCCCGCCGACTATGATTTCACCGATGTGGTGCGTCGACTGTTCGCCAATCTTTCCGAGCCCAGCCTATCGCCGGACGGTCGGGTGTTGACCTTTCCGGTAAAGGGCATCGCCACCGCCAAGGCCTTTACCCTGGGTCCAAAGGTCGTGGTCGATTTGGCCAAGGCCGAGACGGTCGCATCAGCGCCGTCTTCGCCCGCCGCCACACCTGCCGCCTCGCCTGCCGCCCCGTCCGCCGCCAACCTGGCAACCGCGGCGAAAGCGCCCGAGGCCCAGCAAGGGCCGCAATCCCAGGACAGCACAAAAGCCCAGCCGACACCGAAGGTCCAGGAAACTGGGAAGGCCGAAGCGGCCTCCGCCGCTGCGGCCTCGACCGGCGCGACGGGCCCGACCTTGCCGGTGATCCCCACCCGTCTGGGCGAGCATCCGAAATTCGATCGGCTGGTTTTCGATTGGCCGGAAACCGTCGGCTACCGTCTCAACCGAAAGGGGGATGAAGTCGAGGTGCTGTTTGACCGGCCCGCGCGCCTGGATTTGCGGGTCATCGAACGGGAAAGGCCGCAGCGCTTGACCGCCGCCAGCAGCCAACTGCTGGACAAGGGAATCAAGGTCACCTTGCGTATCCCGATCGACAGTCAGGTAAAGGGCTTCACCGACGGAACCAAGGTGGTGGTCGACGTCTATTCCGGCGACCAGGTCCGGCGCGATCCCGACGCCAACAAACCGGTGGCAAGGCCGGCGAGCAAGCCTCCCGCGGGCCAGGAGGTTGCGGCGACCCCGCCGCCCGCGCCGGAAAAATCACCGGCAAAGACTGTCGCAAAGACGAAGGACGCCCCCCCGGCCGAGCAGCCCGCGCGCGCGTCAAACAAAACGCCGGCCAAGAGGCCCGCAGTTCCCACGGCCGCGCCGGCCAAGCGCCCGGGCGACCCAGGGCCGCCCACCGCGTTGATACCGCCGCTTCCGCCTGGTGGTCTGGCGCCGCTGACGCCGGCCGAGGCCGTGGCGGAGGGGCTGCGTCGTGATTTTGCGCGGGTTGGCAGTCTGGGTGAGCCGCCCTTGATCACCGGCGAGGCGGCGGTGCCTGCCCCGGTGGCAAGCGGCTTGGATCTGGTCCGAACCAGCGGCCCGGCCGGCTTGAAGATCCGGGTCGAACAGCAATTCGAGGAACCCAATCTGGCCCCGGTTCCAGGCCAGATCGCCCCCTGGCCCGATCCGGTGAAAGTCTATTTTGACTGGGATGCCCCGGTCGGGATGGCGCTGTTTAAGGTCGGGCGAGAGATTGTTCTCGCGTTTGATCAACTGGCGCCGGTTGGCGCGGAAAGACGGGTCAAGCGGGACGCCGTCGAATTGGCCGAACTGACTCGCAGCGACAGCGCCAACGGCACGATCTTTCGGCTGCCGGTCTCCGGCTTTATCGTGCCGTCGGTCACCCGCGAAGGCGACAGCTGGGTTGTTGACCTTCGCTCTCGGCCTTTGCAGCAGGACCAGGAGATTCGGATCTTTCCCGATACCAACAGAAAAAGAGTGATCTTCGATGTTGTCGGCGCCTATCGAATTTTGACCCTGTTGGATCCGGCGACCGGCGAAGACCTTTATATCGTCCCGCTGATGCGGGCCGGACAGGCGATCTTTACCTCCCGCCGGTATCCGGAATTCAGTGTGCGTCCCACCTCCCAGGGCTTGGTTCTGCAACGCCACACCGACGGCATCGAGGTCGCGGTGGTCAAGGGCGGTGTGGAGGTCTCCGGCCGTGACGGGCTTGTTCTCGCGCTGTCCGAGAGAGGGCGCGGCGATGCGGACACAGCCAGCGACGCGGAGGTCGACGGCAGCGTCGCGGCGCTCGCGCCGGTGGGACCTCGGCTGTTTGATCTGGAAGCCTGGCGAGTTGGTCCGGCCTGGAAGTTCAACGAGATTCGCCAGGAACTACAGTCGGCGGTGGTGCAGGCCGACCGGCGGCAAAAGGGACTGGCGAGGCTCAAGCTCGCCCAGTTTTATTTCGCCCAGGGGTTCGCCAGCGAAGCGCTTGGGGTGCTGAGCCTGGTCAACAAGAACGATCCGGAACTCTATGGGGATCCCCAGGTGATCCTGTTGGAAGCGGCGTCGCGCACGCTCAACGGCGACTACGACAAGGCGCGCGAGTTGCTGGAAAAATCGGTTTTTGTCGGCGAGGTGGAGGCCGAACTATGGCGGGGCGTGCTGGCTGCCGCCGCACAGGAATGGGATGTCGCAGCGCCGAAACTGGCCGCCACCGAGGCGTTGTTCGGAAGTTATCCGCGGTCGGTTCGCCAGAAGCTCCGCCTGCTTTCCGCCGATGCCCAGATCGCCGTTGGCGCGCTTGATGACGCGGAACGCTTGCTCACCGGTGAAACCAAGGACTTTGTGTCGCGCTTGGAAAAGGCGGAGCGGGCTTTTCTGCTGGGGCAGTTGGACTATGCCAACGGCAACAGCGACGCGGCGCTTGAGCGGTGGCGGTCGGTTGCCGGCCGCAATGCTGGGGCGGCCTCGGCGCGCGCGCGCCTGGCTTTGATCGACAGCGAGATCAAGGCGGGGAAACTTTCCGCCAAAGCCGCCATCGAGAAGCTGGAGCAGCTCCGTTTCGCCTGGCGCGGCGATGACTTCGAGTTCGCCCTGCTGATCCGCTTGGCCAATCTCTATACCGAGGACGGCCAGAATCGGGAGAGCCTTCTGGCCTTGCGTCGCTCGGCCACTTATTTCCCCGGCCGGGCCTCGTCGGAGCGGGCGGCGCAACGGATGAGTCGCGAGTTCGAACGGCTGTTTATCAAGGAAGAGGCGAAAAGCATGGCGCCCTTGGCCGCGCTGTCGCTCTATGAGGAGTTCCGCGAGCTTACCCCGCCGGGCAAACCGGGCGACGACCTGATTGCCAATATCGCCGACCGTCTGGTGGATGTCGATCTGCTCGACCGCGCCGCGGCGCTGCTGGAGCACCAAATCAAATTCCGGCTGACCGGACCGGAAAAAGCGCTTGTCGGCAGTCGGCTGGCCGTGGTGCGGCTGTTGGATCGGAAGCCGAGGAAGGCGCTGGCCGCCCTGGAAAGCAGTCAGTTTTCGCCGCTGTCCGACTCACTGATCCAGGAAAGAAAGTACCTGTCGGTGCGGGCGCTGGCCGATATCGGCCAAACCCGAAAGGCCTTGGCCTTGTTGGGCGACGATCAAAGTCGATCGGCGGCCCAGCTCAAGGCGGAAATTTTCTGGCGCAGCAGTCAGTGGCAGGAGGCCGCCCAGGCTTTGGCGGCAACCCTGCCGCCACCACCGGCCGAGGACCAGGGGCTGAGTGACTATGCGTCGGCCCAGGTGATCAACCTGTCGGTGGCGCTGACGTTGGCGGGGCAGGAAAAAGCCTTGAAGGAGTTGGCGGGTCTCTATGGCCAGGCAATGCTGCAGGGACCGCATGCCGACGCCTTTACCCTCTTGGCGGGGCAAGGGGCGGTCACCGGGGGAACGTCGATCACCGCCGAACTGGCAAAGGTCGAGCGGGTTCAGGCCTTCATGGCCAACTACCGCGCCAAGCTGACCAACACCCCGCTCAGCGCTATCAACTAGCGTGGTCGGCGGGGAGGCAAGCGCCCTGCGCTGCGGCTCCGTCGTGACGTTTCCACCGTGATGTTTCCGCCGTGACGTCGCCTTTAGGAGGCCGCGACCAGGTCCATCCCGGCTTTTCCGTGAAGGAAACCGTTCGCGAAGGACATTTCCGGATAGTAGCTGGCCACCTTGGACTGGGCCTCTTCGACGGTGCGACGGCCCTGCAACAGGTCGTCGAACAGCCGGATGATCTCGGGCGTGTTGCGGCTGTGCGGTGAGATGCGCAGGGCTTTCACCCCGAGCGCGGTCAGCGTCGGCAGGTCGGACATCAGGTTCTGGAACTTGTCGGACAGGGTCTGGATGCCGTTGACCGCCATGAACTCTTGCCCGGCCAGGGTTTGCAAGGTCAAACCGTCGGGGTCCTGATCGCAGACGAAGCGGCAGCTGTCCTTGGTCAGGCCGTGGATTCGGGCGTGGTAGCAGCGCGCGGACAGGGCCAGCGGAAGGCGGCCAAAGGCCTGAATTTCCATCTCGCAATCCGGTCGGGCTTGAATTATTTTGGCGAGTTTTTCGGCCGGAAGTTCCGGCGCGACGACCAGGCGATAGGCCCCCCGTTTCATCAAGGCGCCCAGGCTTTCTTCATTGTAGATGTTCAGATAGGGCCCCAGAATATGGCGACGCCCGGCCAGATGCCGATGGGCGGTCAGGTCATTGACCTCGACCTCGAAGTCATCCTGACCGCAGAGTTCCGCCAGCGCGCGCCGCTCACTCTTGTTGGTCACCATGGCGAGTGACGAGAAGATCACCTGCTTGCCGCCGGCGGCCAGGCGCTCGATCACCTGCGGGAAGACCTCGGTGCGGAAGGGCAGCCGTTTCGAGCAGACCACTTCGCCGATATAAACACGGGAGATCGGGGTTTCGTCGGCGATCTGATAATAAAAATCGCGGACTTGATCGTTGCTCCAGTTGAAGAGCAACGGGCCCAAGGTCAGTTCGACTTTGCTGTTCATGGTTCGCGTTCTTTCGTGTTATTCGGCCTGGGCGCTGCAACTTCGGGTTGCGGTGCCG
>TARA_R110002072_G_scaffold258339_2_pt1 | contig 11102 bp, 11 predicted proteins | sample TARA_R110002072 | Tara Oceans TARA_R110002072 (sample SAMEA4397118) | marine metagenome | biome: Polar Biome; feature: [SRF] surface water layer (ENVO:00010504); material: water (ENVO:00002006), including particulate matter (ENVO:01000060) such as... | depth 5 m | reverse complement strand
AGGAACGCTTTCGTCAGCCTAGGTCCCGCACCTGTTGCGGGATTTTGTTTCTTTTTTGGGCAATGCAAAAAAGAAAAGAGCATAAATCAAATCTCATAAATCTTAATGTTAGACTTAATTTACTAAGGAGTCCGCAATTCATTAGGTTTGCCTTTGACTTCCAAACAGCTGCAGAAGAAGGCGGAGAGATCATACACTAGATATCTGAAGGTTCATTTAAGTTTGCTTTGTAAACACGATTTTTCTCAAAACATAAAAAGCCGTTTTCAAATTGAAAACGGCTTTTCACTTTAACGCTTAATCAGTAGAAGTCCCGTTAGGGACGACATATTGGTAACTAATCAACCATCTTTATCTTTCCGGAACCGGCAACTTTACTGTCGATTTTAGTGGGTTTGCCCTTGTAACTTATAGAACCGGAGCCACTCACTCTTCCTTTAAAATCGCCACTGCAATTCACTTTGTAATCTCCTGAACCCGCAACGCTGATGCTGACATTTCCTGCATTCAATCTGTAGGCGTCTACTGCTCCTGAGCCGGCAATACTACCGTTTAGATTGCTTGCCAACCCGTTTAAAATAATGTCACCGGAACCGGCAACCTTGGATTCTAAGTCAGTGACTTCAAGGTTTAGCTTGATGTCACCGGAACCTGCCAGTTTCACACTAAGTGCATCAGATTTTAGATTGAAATTGTTTTTAATTTCACCCGACCCTGCCAGTGCGATTTTAGAGAGCCTGCTTGCCGGGACTGTTAGTTCAATTTTCTTACCGCGGCTTGGTTTCAAGTTGGTTTTGTTTTCTGTTTTAATGTGCAATACGTTGTCTTTCACTTCAACGATGACTTCTTCCAGCAAATTGGATTCGCCGGTTAATGTGATGTTTCCTGTCCGGCCTTCCACGATGGTTACATAAAATTTTCCGGCTACAGAAAGTCCGTCATAATTTGCTGTTTGAACGTTTATTGTGGTGACCTCTCCGTTGCCTTGAATGGTATTTGTACTCCACCATTGAGCTTGAAGCGAGGTGAAACTGAACAGAACGAGCAAGCTTGTTAAAAGAATTGAATTTTTCATAGGGTACGACTTTTAGATTGATGATTATTTATAATGATTGGTTTAATAGTCTGGTTTATTGTTTTTGGATTTTTACCCCGCCATAGCTGGAGGAAACCCGAATGCTGTTGCCTGAATTTCGTTTACCATAGTGTCCTACATAAGTACTGCGGCTGCCCTGAATATCTCTCACAGAAAATTCAATTTCATCTGCTGCTTTTAAACCGGCATAGGAAAGCTGTGCACTCAAATCAAAAGCGGCGCGGTCATCATAGGTCAAATCTACCGAAGTGTATTTTGCTGTGATGTTTACATTTTTAATACTTTCTTTTAAGAGGTCAACACTTATTTTTCCATAGTTGGCATTCAGATCCAGGTTATGTGAAATCATACCAAATGTGGTAGTCACATAGCGACTTTTTCCCGTAACATTTTTTGCTTTTCCAATGTTTAATCTTCCGTAAGACGAATTGAAATCAAGGTTGGAAAGGATTTCCATCAACTCTGCGCGGCTGTAATTGCCTTTGTAGGTTATGTTTTCGGCTTTGTTGATTACATATTCAGAATAGTCGGCATCAATGGTGGCATTTTTAACAAAGCCAATGGTAGCTCCATTTGTATAATCAAAAGAGAGCAGATTGGAATCACCGTTGAGTTCGCCAATAATAAACGAACCATAATTACAAGAAAGGGTGGTATTTCCATTCAATCGGTTGAGGCTGATGGCTCCATAATGATTTTTGATATCCAGACTGTTTGATACCGGCATTTTCACCAGGTAATTGATTTTGATATTGACATTGTTTGATTTGGTGCCCCAAAAGGTCCAGTTGCTACGCTGGTTTTCAATAAGGGTCACCGCACTTACTCGCCCTGAGGAGGCTTCAAATGCTACAGAAATTTCATCAAGTCTTTTTTGAACTTCCTGTTCGTTGTTGCCATTGGTTATGATAGTAACTTCAATTTCAATGCGGTTTTGATTCCAGGTAGCGATATCGACATTTCCATAGCGGTTATCAATGTGAAGCAAGGCATTTTTAGTGACATCAAATTGTTTTTCAATTTTCTTTTCCTTGGTGTGTTTACCATTCAGCTTGCTGTCGTTGGCAAACGCCACAACCGGCAGTAGCAGAAGTAATAAAATAAGTTTAAATAGTGGTCTCATGGGTTTCTAGCTTTAAGGTTTTTAATTGGTCTATTTGTTCCAAAACGTTTTGCAATAAGTCAATGCGGCTTTGAAAATTGGAAATCATAGCGTGGATGACGCGTTCATCTTCGCCACTCTTCACCAGGTCTTTTTTTAGGCGTGCATAATCTTTTTCCAGCACTTCCATTTGTTCCAGTGCGTCTTCAATAAGGACAATGGTTTCAGGGGATTTTTCACGTTTCAAGGTAGCGAGTTCCCGTTTGATGGTTGAGGTGAAAAACTGCTGGGTTTGAGCAAACTCGGGCGAGATACTTGCCAGGTCTGCCTTAGCCGATCCTTGGTTCATAAAAGGAACCGCCAAAGAGAAAAAGATTAAAAATGAGGCTGCAATGGCGAGTGGTTTCCATAAAATCAGGCGTTTTACAGGCTTTTTTTCCTGCGCATTCAGTTTTTGTAAAAAGCGCAAACGATGTCCGTCTTTGGGTTCCGCCAGTGGCAACTCCTGCTTTTGAAAGAGCTCTTTTAAGCGGGTGTCTAAGTTTGTATTGTCCATATCTCTATATTTTTCGCGCAAGCGCTTTTTTTAATTGGTTTGTAAGTGTAACTTTTTTCGCAAACTTTCCCGGGCCCTGGAGAGCAGGGTTCTGCTGTTTGCATAGCTGATGTCCATTATTTGTGCAATTTCTTCATAATCATAGCCTTCAATATAATGCAGTGTCAAAACTGTGCTGTAATTGGTTTTCAAATCGTTGATGGCTCGCAACACTTCATTTGCCTTCAACTCACTGTAACTCTCGCCGCTATCTTCAAAGGGCTCCTCGGCGATTGCTGACATTTTATAGTCTTCCCATTCTTCATTATACTCCATTTTTCGGGACTTTGTGATGCTTTGGTTCACCACAATCCGTTTCAACCAGGCACCAAAACTGGCATCTCCCTTGAATGTATGCAGTTTATCAAAAGCCGTCAAAAAGGCCTCCTGCATAATATCTTCTGCTTCATCTGTTTGCTTCACGATGCGCAGGGCTGTATTATACATCGCCCCATAATAGCGGTTGTACACTTCCATTTGCGCAAACTGATTTCCCTGAAGGCAAAGTGCAAGCAAATCGTCAATATGTGTTTTGGTTAGTGACAATGATTGGATTGTTTGTATTAAAGATACGTTTAAAACGAAATTGTTACAGTTTAAAAAAGATTTTTTGAATTTTAAGACAATTTTTCATTAATGTATGATAAAATAGCCACGAATACACTAATAATTAAAAAACATTCGTGCATTGGTGGCAATAAATGATTTTTGTTGATAAAAATAAAAGGCACCAATAAAACAAACGAAATCACCTTTTCCTTAAAATCACCCCCACTGGCACAACTATTGCCTAAATAGGTAGGATATTTGCCGTTAAATATCCGATACATCACAGTTTTGCGTTTATAAACGAACTAAAAACTTTTTAGTAACCCTTAAAAATCACATTGTGTTGTATGACACAATGACTTAAATATACATATGTCAAATTCAAAAATCATAGATATAGACAGTTTGTCATTTCAGGAACTCAATGAGGAAGCCGAGTTGATTCCCTTAATGACGCCTGAAGATGAAGATGCAATTAATAAAGAGGTCTTGCCCGATGAGCTTGCCATATTGCCCTTGCGCAATACGGTTTTGTTTCCCGGGGTGGTGATTCCCATAACCGCCGGACGGGATAAATCCATTAAACTCATCAACGAGGCCAATAAAAAATCCAAGGTCATAGGGGTGGTCTCCCAAAAGGCCGAAGGTGTTGAGGAGCCTGAAGAAGGAGACATCAACAGACTGGGCACCGTTGCACGCATTTTGCGTGTCCTGAAAATGCCCGATGGCAATGTCACGGTAATTCTTCAGGGGAAAAAGCGATTTGAAATTGAAACCATCACTAGTGTTGAGCCTTACTTTAAAGCCAAAGTAAAGGAAGTAGCAGAAGCACGCCCGGCAAAAAACAACAAAGAGTTCAAAGCGGTTATTGATTCTATTAAAGAACTGGCATTGCAAATCATCAATGAAAGTCCCAACATCCCTTCAGAGGCTTCCTTTGCTATTAAGAATATTGAAAGCAACTCTTTTTTAATCAATTTTGTGTCTTCAAATTTAAATGTAGATGTAGAAGACAAACAAAAATTACTGGAAATCAATTCGCTGGAAGAGCGCGCCATGGAAACCCTGAAGTTTATGAATATCGAGTTTCAGAAACTGGCGTTAAAGAACGATATACAGTCTAAGGTGCGTTATGACCTGGACCAGCAGCAGCGGGAGTATTTCCTGCATCAGCAAATGAAAACCATCCAGGAAGAATTGGGTGGCGTTTCCCATGAAGAAGAACTGGACGAAATGCAGCAGCGCGCCAAAAAGAAAAAATGGTCTGATGCGGTCGCCAAGCACTTTGAAAAGGAATTGGCCAAAATGCAGCGAATGAACCCGCAGGTAGCTGAATATTCCATTCAGCGCAATTACCTCGATTTATTTCTCGACCTGCCCTGGAATCATTACTCCAAGGACAAGTTTGATTTAAAACGCGCCAAGCGCATCCTTGACAGAGACCATTACGGACTCGATGATGTCAAAAAACGCATCATTGAATACCTCGCAGTCTTAAAACTGCGTAACGATATGAAATCACCCATCCTGTGTCTCTATGGACCTCCGGGAGTAGGAAAAACCTCATTGGGGAAATCCATCGCAGAAGCGCTGGGACGTAAATATGTGAGAGTGTCCCTGGGTGGTTTGCGGGATGAATCTGAAATAAGAGGCCATAGAAAAACTTATATTGGTGCGATGCCCGGACGCATCGTGCAAAGCATTAAAAAAGCAGAAACCTCCAATCCGGTTTTTGTGTTGGATGAAATTGACAAACTTTCTTTAGGAAATCAAGGCGACCCGTCTTCGGCATTGCTGGAGGTTTTGGACCCGGAGCAAAACAATGATTTTCACGACAACTTCCTGGAGGTGGGCTTTGACTTGTCTAAAGTGATGTTTGTCGCCACGGCAAATACCTTAAATACCATACAACCGGCCTTGCGGGACCGTATGGAAATCATCAATGTAACCGGTTATACCATCGAGGAAAAAGTGGAAATTGCCAAGCAGCACTTGTTGCCCAAACAACTTAAGGAACACGGTCTTGATAAATCACACTTAAAGATTGCCAAACCCCAACTGGAAAAAATAGTGGAAGGTTACACACGCGAATCGGGTGTGCGCTCACTGGAAAAGCAAATTGCCAAAATGGTGCGCCATGCGGCCATGCACATTGCGATGGAGGACGACTACAATATCAAAGTGACCAATGAAGATGTGATTAAGGTCTTGGGTTCCCCCAAACTGGAGCGCGACAAATATGAAAACAATGATGTGGCAGGAGTCGTCACCGGACTTGCCTGGACGCAGGTGGGTGGTGATATTTTATTTATCGAGTCCACCCTTTCAAAGGGAAAGGGGAATCTTACCATCACTGGCAACCTGGGGAAAGTAATGAAGGAATCGGCTACCATTGCAATGGAGTATATCAAATCAAATGCTGATAGTTTGGGCATCGACCCCAATGTGTTTGAAAATTACAATGTGCACATTCACGTGCCCGAAGGCGCCACCCCCAAAGACGGACCCAGTGCCGGAATCACCATGTTAACATCGCTGGTGTCTTTGTTTACCCAGCGCAAAGTAAAGAAAAGCCTTGCCATGACCGGCGAAATTACCCTCAGGGGGAAAGTACTACCCGTGGGGGGCATCAAAGAAAAAATTCTCGCTGCCAAACGCGCGCGAATCAAAGAAATTTTACTTTGTGAAGACAACAAAAGCGACATCGAAGAAATCAAGGAAGACTACCTCAAAGGTCTCACTTTTCACTATGTAAAAGAGATGAGTGAAGTCCTCCAACTGGCATTGACTAAGGAAAAAGTGAAAAACCCTAAAAGGCTTTAAAAGACATTGTTAGATAAACATAAAAAGAGGCTGACTAATAAGTTGTATAACTAAAGAACACCACGAAGGCACCAAGACACCAAGAAGCACAAAGAGCTAAATAGTAATCCCTTAATTCTTAGTGTAACTTTGAGCCTTGGTGTCTTTGTGGCAAAACACGATTTTTAGACAGCCTCTTTTTTTAATCTTAAAAAATAAATTATACTTGCACTCGTTTACTTGTTAAGCTTATTCTCATTATCGGGAGAATAAAAACCCGGACCTCATTTATGCAAACCAAGATAGTTGTTGCTTTCTTATTGTTTTTTACAGTTTTGAGTTCAGCTCAAATCGGGGGGAAGGGCACTTACCAATTTCTAAACTTGGTCAATTCACCGCGACAAGCTGCTTTGGGGGGTAAAATCATTACAAACTATGATTATGACCCCAGCCAGGGGCTCTACAATCCCGCCACCATCAATCCGGCGATGGACAACCAGCTTTCTGTCAATTACACCAATTATTTTGCCGATGTCAATTATGGTACTGCATCCTATGCCTACCTGTGGGACAGACGCACTCAGGTTTTTCACACGGGGGTCACCTATATCAATTATGGGCGCTTTGACGGTTTTGACGAGCAAGGAGAATCTACCGGGAAATTTGGGGGCGGTGAGGTGGCCCTCTCATTTGGCTATGCCCGCAACATTCCCTGGACCGACTTTCACGTGGGGGTCAACGTCAAACTCATTTCCTCAAAACTGGAAGAGTACAGCTCGCTGGGAGGCGCTATTGATATCGGATTGATTTATGTGTATGAACCCTGGGATTTGCATATTGCAGCGGTTGCCAGAAATATGGGGACTCAGTTTACCCCTTTTGCCGAAACCTATGAAAAACTTCCTTTTGAAGTCGATTTTGGTATTTCCCAAAGCCTTCAAAACGTACCGCTACGATGGCACTTTACGCTCGAAAACCTCCAAACCTGGAACATCGCTTTTGCCAATCCCGCACGGGATGAGTTTGATTTGGAAGGCAATGTGGAACAAGAAAATATTACCTTTATTGACAATATATTCAGACGTGCCATTGTGGGAATCGAGTTGTTTCCTGAAAGTGGGTTTAACATTCGTTTGGGTTACAATGTGAGACGGTCTGAAGAATTGCGAATAGTGGAGCAGAGGGCCTTTGCCGGTTTGAGTGCCGGGTTTGGCATCAAACTGCGCAAGGTGAGAGTGAGCTATGCCTACTCCAGATACAGCACGGCAGCAGCAGCAAATTTTTTCGGACTGAACATCGATTTACAATGATAAAAAAAATTACCATCGCCATAGACGGCTTTTCATCTACCGGTAAGAGTACCGTTGCCAAACAACTGGCGGCTTATCTGGGCTATGTCTATGTCGATAGCGGCGCGATGTACCGTGCCATTACCCTTTTCGCTTTACAGCGAAATTTAATCGGAGACGATTTCTTACATCGGGACAAATTAATTGACCAACTCCCTGAAATCCAATTGCATTTTGAGTTCAATCCCACCACCAAAACCGCCGAAATCCACCTGAACGGAACCAATGTCGAAAACGAAATTCGCTCTATGCAAGTCTCAGACAAAGTGAGTCAAATCGCTGAAATACCGCAGGTGCGAAAAAAATTGGTCGAGTTGCAGCAGCATTTTGGAAAAAACAAAGGCGTGGTGATGGACGGCAGAGATATCGGCACGGTGGTGTTTCCAGACGCCGAACTCAAAGTATTTATGACCGCCGATGCTAAAGAACGTGCCCATAGACGCTATTTGGAATTTAAAGAGCAGGGAAAGGACATCCCTTTTGAGTCCATTTATGAAAATGTGATGCAACGGGATTACATCGATACCACAAGAGCAGATTCACCACTCACCAAAGCAAAAGACGCTATAGAAATTGACAATACCCACACCAACCGGGAGGACCAGTTTCACATCCTGCTTCAACTGGCAAAAGACCGCATCGCCGGAAGAGTCTCCTAAATTTTTAATATAGTGTTCAGTATTAAGTATCAAGACTAATATCCACCCCCTCAATCATCAATCCTCAATAATCAATAATCAATCATCAATAATCAATAATCAATAATCAATAGTCAATAATCAATCATCAATCATCAATCACCACAACCCGCGTTCTTTGCCCCGTTCCGCCAAAGGCGGATGGAACGCTATATTTTGAGGCTAAGTATTAAGACCATTAACCAATCCCTTTGCGCCTTCTTTGCGATTTAACTTTGCGTCCTTTGCGCTTCGTCGCCTGAAGCTTTGTAGCGCAAGGCGGTGAAACCCACACAAGAGTAAGCAGAGTAGAAGCAATAATCAATAGTCAATAATCAATCATCAATCATCAATCATCACACCCCGCGTTCTTTGCCCCGTTCCGCCAAAGGCGGATGGAACGCTAAATTTTGAGGATAATTATTAAGACCATTAACCATTCCCTTTGCGCCTTCTTTGCGATTTAACTTTGCGTCCTTTGCGCTTCGTCGCCTGAAGCTTTGTAGCGCAAGGCGGTGAAACCCACACAAGAGTAAGCAGAGTAAAAGCAATAAGCAATAATCAATAATCAATAGTCAATAAATAAACCGTTTACTAACAGCCATTTATTGATTTTTTATTGTATGTTGATTCGTAAAAAAAAATAAAACCTTTATATTTGCACCCATTTTCAAAAAAACCCAAATTTAAAATCATGAAAAAACTAGCAACAGCCATCGTGGCTTTACTAACAACAACCTTGTTCTTCGGACAAGAAACAACAAGCTTTAACAAATTTTCGATTGAAATTCAAGGAGGATTACACATGCCGCTACAACTAGTTGACAACATTGAGACATCAGACTATACCGATTTCAGATCAGGACAAATTGGTGTGCGTTATATGTTTGACAGCTGTTTTGGTGCCAAACTCAGTTATGGCTTCAACAGCTTTGAAGACAAAGAAAACAGCGACTTTGGCGTTGATTACCACAGAATCACCCTCGAAGGTGTGTACAATATGCAACTGGCAAACCGTTTTGGTATTTTGGCACATGCCGGACTGGGTCTTGCTTCTGCCGCACCATCAAGTATTGATGAGAATGAAAACACAGCTATTTTTACCCTGGGCTTAACACCACAGGTTAAAGTATCAGACCGTGTGGCTGTATTTGTGGATGCTACTTATTTAGTAAGTGCTTCACAGCAGTACTATTTCAACGGTCAACTCATCGAGCCCAATTTCCCATCAAGAACCGCGGCTTTTGCAAACTTTAGCATCGGAGCGACCATCTCCCTCGGTAAAAACAGCACCCACGCAGACTGGGCACAGAAAACCAACTAACACAATCAACATACAATTAAAAATCCCAAAGCAGTTTGTTTTGGGATTTTTTTATTTCATCAATATTCAATCAGTGTTCAGTATTAAGTCTAATAACCCAATCTCTCAATAATCAATAATCAATAATCAAAAGCCAACACAACCTTGAACACTAACTATCAACCTTTATACACCGACACGGATTTCTGTATATCTTCTTTTATAAATTCCCAAATTTTTCCCCGCAGGCAAATGGGTTCGAAATCATCGTCTGCCAATTCAAAATTTGTTAAATTATTCAATAACTTTGCTTTATCGTGGGTGTACTCATAACGCTGTTGGTGAAGCGTCAACATAGTTTGAAGCGGGTAGAGGGGTAGTAATTCGTGCAGGTCCCAGAAATCTTTTTTTCTTCCTCCACGTTGAATGACATCTATTTTCATAGCAATAATTTCTTCTATTGTAGCTAGACGGATCGAGTCAACAACTAACGGGGGCTGTATATAGGGATCAGTATAAAAAACATCCAACTTGATAGTGTGTTTTTTATCAGTGCCAATGGCATAGGATTTACCCAAAGCGGGAGCTAAATTTGAAAAAGGAACGACATAGGGAAAATTGGCTTTTAGAAAGTGCTCCAATACGTCAAAACCAATACTGCCATATTCAGCATCAGTAAAAAGATCGATATCCACAGAAATGCGGTGACCCAGTTGCAGGCTTAATCCAGTGCCTCCTACCAAACGAAACCGGCTAAACTCTTTGGATGCCATGAGGATTAACAGACATTCTTTCAGCAGGTCATTGATAGTATGGTAATGCAAACCTCTCATAAGCTTAAATTTCCTGCTGCAAACTCATGGGTGCTGTTGCAGGAGGGCTTTGCAGCACCTGTTGTACTTTCTCATCACCATAAAACCGGGTAATCTCACGCTTTTCAATAGTATTTCCCCGTTCAAAAACCCGTTGAATAACGTTTTTATAGTGCTTTTTCCAGTCAATGGTTTCTACATCGGTATCCCAAAACAAGGTAGCTCTTAACAGTGATAAGTCAGGTTTTGGTTTGTTTTTTTGCTTTTCTTTGTATATGTCATAAAAGGCCTGTAACAAAACAACCGTACTTTCTTTAAGGCCCAATGCCTGCTCAATCTTTAAAGCAAACGAAGTGGTAATGGCACGCTTTCCTTTCGTGATCGCATTGAATGTCTGAGGGTGCTCACCAATAGATAAAGCAAAAGGCCGTTGCTTAAGCGAACGTTTTTCTAACTCACGCTTAATAATAAACCCCGGATGGATTCCTTTGTATTTTTTAAACCGCATTTCCATGGTACAAATATAAACAAAAATGTTTACATATATATGAATTTAAAATGAGCAATCCTAATTTGGACTCCAAAAGTAATCAATCATCAATAGCAACTCCGCAAACAAAGTGGTCAGTGGTCAGCTTTTAGTCTAAAGTGAGTAAGAAATTAAGAGATTAAGTGAGTAAGAAATTAAGGTAATAGGCAATAACCAATAACTCAATCCCTCAATCCCTCAATCCCTCAATCCCTCAATCTCTCAATCTCTCAATAACTCAATAACTCAACAACCCATTAACCAATCCCTTTGCGCCTTCTTTGCGAA
>TARA_R110002072_G_scaffold218990_1_pt1 | contig 11102 bp, 3 predicted proteins | sample TARA_R110002072 | Tara Oceans TARA_R110002072 (sample SAMEA4397118) | marine metagenome | biome: Polar Biome; feature: [SRF] surface water layer (ENVO:00010504); material: water (ENVO:00002006), including particulate matter (ENVO:01000060) such as... | depth 5 m | reverse complement strand
AAACAAATATTAATAATTCATTAACAGCATTTGACGTAAGTTTCAGTAATTTGGATATATCAAACTTATTAACTTTAAGAAATGATTTAAGTTTTGGTGATATTAGTGGAATGATAGATTCTTCTTATCAAGTATTAAATTTAAGGCAATTGAGAGAATTTATAAGTGGTTATGAATTTAGTAGTGGCACTGGTACTGGCACTGGTTTAACAACTGTTAATGGACATATAGATGCTGGTGAATTATTAGAAATAAAGGGTAATCAAACTACATTAACACAAATTCAACAATCTGCGGGTGGTGAATTAGATTTTAGTATTAATACTAATTTTTCACCATCACAATCTTTATATGATATTTCATATAATTGGAATTCAATAGTTACAAGTAATCATGATTTTGCATTTGTAGCGTCTCCTCTTGATGGTAATATTGTTTATAGTGTATCTGGATCAACATTTCACAATGCACTACCACCTTCTGTAACAAGTGTATCTAATCAATTATCAAGTAATCAAGCTCTTTTATATATAGATATTTCGAGTTCTATTTCTAAATTTAAATATTTTTTTATTAATAATGATACACAAATTCAAACTAAGCGAGGGTTATATAAAAGTAAATGCGGAAATTTTTGGCTACAACATAATATTACTTTAATATCAAATGATAATCTAAAAACTATATTGAATGCTGGACAAGTTAATGGAAATGAAAGAATAATTATTTTTTCTGATTCATCATCTGTATACATAAGCGATGATAATGGAGTATCTTTTACAAATTATATAATTAATAATCATGACTTTACACAATCAGCAATTGATAATTCTAATTTAAGATTAAATGCTGTTTGGATGTCACGGGAAAATACTATTTTTGTAGCATTTGAAAATGGAGATTGTTATTATAATAATTTATTAGATAATACAGATTCTATTATATCTAATTGGGGAAAATTTCAAGGATCAGTAGGTCAAAATGTAAGATCTATTGCATATTCACCAATACACAGAAGAATAGTAGTAGTTGGATCATTTATTTTTTATTCATTTTATTTGAATATAAATAGTGATCCTTATAATATTTCTAATTTGGAATTTATAGAATATGAAACTTTATTTTATTCAGACTTTTATAAAGTAATTTGGGATTCATCATTTAATAAATTTATAGCAAGCGGACATGGATATACACCACTTTGTTTTAGTGATGATGCTACTGATTGGGATATTCATTATAATACAAATGGATTTGAACTAGATTATCCTGGTTTATATTCAAAAAAAATGTTTTATTTAACATATCCAACAAATAGTGAAACCAACAAATTTAATTATACAAATAATAATAATAATTTTACAGATTTTGTACATGATGTAGCAAGTAGTGAACCAACTAATACTATTCTTACATCTAATAATATTTCTTCTATTTGTAGTGTATATAGTATTTCTAATAAAATAACTGAGTTTGATGAAAATTTATTTAAAAATAGTACAACTGTTCAATTAGTTAATTACTGTAATAAAGTTCGCACATTTGGTAATTCTTGTTTATCAGGATGTGAACTATTAAGATATTTTAATTTTTATAATAATGCATTATCTATTGGCGAATCAATGTTTGAAAATTGTACTGGTATGACTGTTGTTTCTTTACCTTATAATAATGATATTAGTATGGTACCAAAAAATTTTTGTAAAGGATGTACACAATTATCACATATTGAATTAAAGAATAATATAACAGAAATAGGTGAATCAGCATTTGAAAATGCAGGAACTGCTACAATTACTAATAAGGATACTTTACTTTCGATTTCAAAGGGAAGATTAAACCAAGATATAGTTAACCAATTATCAGTAATTTATATACCAGAAAATGTAACTAAAATTGGAGCAAAGGCATTTAAAGGATGTACTAATGTTAAATATGTATACTTTAAAGGATCTTATCCTGATGTTGCTGGAGATGCATTTCAAGATATTGGGGATGCTAATGGTAGTGATATTAGTAATAGTGGAGTTGTATTATTAGGACCTGGATTTAATGAAGATACTAGAAGTAAATTTGCTATTGATGCAAGTCTAAATATAGAAGAAATTCATTATATTGATACTAATCCATCAAATGATAATAAAATATGGTATTATACAGGAACATCAAATCCTCAAACTGATTTTGATGATTTTTGTTTTAATAATATAACTTCACTATCTACTTATAATGATAATTTTCTAAATACAACTAATATTGATGGTGGTAATATTACTATAGATGGTGTAATTATACCGTTTAATTCACATATATTTTGTATTAAATTAAGCGAAAATTTTAATAATAATATTTCTCAAGCACTTTTTACAAATAGCCAAATATCAATATTTTTAGCACAACATAGTAATCTCACTCAAATAGATAACGAGTTATTTAAAACTAATCAACATTTAAGAATAATAGATTTACCAGATACAGTTACAAAGTTTGGTGAAAATAGTTTTAATGGAAATCCAAATTCACAATCAAAACTACAGTATCTTAAAATACCAAAATACTTAAAAGTTATTACTAAAAATTGTTTTACGGATTCAAACATATATTATATGGATTTACCAAATACTATTATAAATCATGAAGCAAATGAAATTTATTCACCTTCATCTTATAATACTGAATCTACAAGTAAAAACACTTACCATTCTATGAAAAATTTAGTCAATTTTAATATATCAAGATTATCAAAAAATAGTAACTCTAGTTTAAGATTTATATTACCAAATATTGAAATATTAAAAATTCCACCTATATTTACATCATATTATGAATTATTGAAGGATAACAATAATATGAACAATAGAGTTAGATTAGTTTATATTAATATAAATTTAAATAAAAATATTACATTTGAATCTAATGCATTAAAAAGTGATAGTCCAAATGGTCTAAATAATGGTAATATAATTCATATAATGAATTTTCCGTCAAGACTTACTTTAGCTTCAAATAATAATTTTAATATTCCAATTTATTTATCATATCTAAATTATACAACAGATTTTAATGGTTTTACTAATAATAATTTTAATAATTATTCAAATAATTTTTATAATGCAAATACAAATAACTTTTATTCGCAACTTACAAATTTTTTACCAAATGCTGTTGAATCTACACTATCGTTTACGAATCAAGTAAAAACCGAAGACGGTAGATGTTATAATGAATCAATAACATGTAATAATGAAGGTACTATTATGGCGACAAGACTTTATGAAAATAGTAAATATTTTATAAGAGTGTATAAAAATACAGATAATTTTGGAGATCGAGCTAGTAACGATATTAGTTTAAATAATAATCCTTATTTTGGGACAATTATTGCTTTAAATAATATTGGAAATAGAATGTTTATTAATAATATAGGTAAAATATATATATATAGTAACGATGATGTATTATTATCTTCTTCAAATTGGATACAATCAGAATCATCATTAAATATAATAGCGAACAATAATATTAATATACCTAATTTTGTGATAAATTTATCTGGTGATAAAATAGTTTATGAACATAATAATAACATAATTGTTCAAAGTGTAGACATATCAAATGCTATTTTTGTTGGTATTGTATCAACTAGTTTATATGATTCACCATTAACCTTCATTAATTATGGAAGATCTATGTCTTTAACATATAATGGAAATTATTTAGCAATTGGAAATAATTTTCAAGTATTGGATGATAGATTATCAGATATTTTAACAACAAATTTTACTATAACAACTACTTCAGATGTTGACGGTTATAAATTAAATTTTAGACATCTTTACAGTAATAACTCACCTTTGCAATCATCATTTGTGTATTTTAATGGACATTATTATTATTTTACATATAAAGAAAATAATGTTGTATATTATAAATCTTCTCATTTAAATTTTGATGATAGTAGTGAAAAATATTTTTATCCGAATAGTGGTTCAACAAAAATTGAAAATGATGTATTCTTAAGTATTCAATTTACCTATTTTATTCAGTACTATCTACCAACACTTATATTTGATGACGAACTATATGTAGCTTATACTAATGGTGATGATTTGGCAGCGAGTACTGAGGATGAGGTCAATATTACAGTATATAAATTAGATACTACTGCCGAAACATTTAGAAAAATAAATGTTACTGCGCTAAATAATTTTGAAGACGAATTTAATTTTCCGATAGTATCAATAACGAATAGTCATTATTTTGCACGAAATAACATTTTTATAGATATATCAAATAATACAATGTTTAAAATATCAAGTTTACCTGAACAACCAATATTATCTGGCATTTTCTTTAATGATATAGATACAAACCCCGTATATTTATTAGGATTAGTCAATTATATATTAAAAACTAGTTCTCTTAATCATGCCACTTCATTTACTACTCGTAATGTTGAACGCTTTAAAGACCCCCATAGTAATATCCATGAATATATTCGTCCAAATATTAATAGTTTTGCACATGCTGTTATTGATGGTTCTGATATTGTTGTTGGTGTTTCAAGATTTGGAGGAGGCACAGGTGGTGGTGCGTCTTCTGTTAGTAATAAAATCTATCGTTCTACCGGAGGTGATTTTGATTTTTCTGCAGTTACTTTAGATAATAACATTAAATATAATAGTTGGTTTTATGTTACTTATGTAACTGAAATTAAAAAATTTATTGCAATTGCACGGTCAAATGAAGGTAGTAATTGGTATCAAACCCAAGCATTATCAAATCAAGATGTCTCATATAATATGATTTATAGTGAGGATGGTCTGATTTGGACATCAATAGAAACACCAGGCTACATTCATAGTATAACACATACATCAAATAATGATTTATTGAATTTTATAATACCAATTCGAAATATAAATCAAACCGAACTAGATGAGGCTGATCAACCTGACGGACAAATTTATACGAGTAGCCTACCGCTAAGTAGTGCTACATCACATGTTAATATTTTTAATTTAATGACATCCAACAACATAGGAACAATAAATGAAGATATATCAGGTGAATTTGGATTCAATGAACCAATTAATTATAATTTAGACTTAAAAGAATATGATAATTCTTTAAAATTAATTATTGGATCACCAGAATATAACGCTGATGATCAAACTAAATTAGGCGGTAGAATTAAAACATATACTCAACAAAAAAGTTCGCCAGATGATTCATTATCAAGTTTTAGTATTGATATAAGTAGTTCATATGATGCATCTAATTTAACAGTCGATATATCTAGTCTAACAACCACTTTTGGCATTAACATAGCAGATTCAAGTGGATTTGGATATTGTGTTCGTTTTATAAATGAAAATCTATTTTCAGTTGGAATGCCATATGCTAGTTTTATAGATAGTCAAACTAATATTGGTTTAATTGTAAATTTTCTAAATAATCAAATAATAACTGAGAAAAATATTCCTAACAGTGACTATGTCAATACTTCATTCATATCTGTCATTAATCGTAACGGATTTCAGGATGAACAAGATTGTTTTGTTGGAAAAAATTTTGTAGTATCGGATAATGGAAATATTATGAATGTAAATAGTGCGACTAGAGATAAAATCAATTCGGGGGACAACACAGAACTCTATAAATTTGTAATTGAAAACTTACTTTTTAACATAACAAGGCAAGATCTTACAATTAGTATAACTGATTTAATATATTATAATAATTTTAATACAATGGCTTTTGATAACAGTGAAAATATTCTTTTATTAGCTACTAATAGTGATGATAGTTCTTTAAATATAATTTATACTATATTATCTTTTACTGCACCTGTTTTTACGACAATTGCTGAAACAAATACAAGTGACATAATATCATTCGGGTTAATGGATAGTAACAATATACCATTTACAAAATTTATTAAAAATGCAAAGTTTGAAGGTAATATTGAAATTAATGATATTAATAATATACAGATTAGTAATCAAAATTTATCAACTTATTTAACAACAAATTATATTGCAGATAATCATGTTTCTAATGTAACATTACCAAATTTAACAACTAGAAATTTTTTATTTGACCAAACTAATGTTTTTAGTACTACTAATTCCAATTATGTAAATAATTTGGAAGTTATTTTTAATTATGCAAATTCTACAAATTCAATTACCAATTCTGTTAATAGAAACAATATAGTATATGGAAACGGCTATTTTATAAATGTATTTTTTGATAATAGTGCATCTAGCTGTATACATTCATACAATAGTAATGATAATGGTATTACATGGAATAACATTACTACACATACTGATATGGATGCATTATCATATAATGATCTTTCTAATTCAACTATTCATTTACATTTTGATAGTAGTTCGAATGATTTTTATTTAATTTTTTCTAATATTACACATCATTTATATAAATTAACTCATCCGAATTATAGTATTTGGACAAAGACGGCCGATTATATTGATAAAATATTTTTAACTTTAGTTATTGAAAGACAAGTTGAATTTATTTATTATGACCCAACTAAAAGTAAATTCTACTATGATGGAATTTATATAGAAGATATAGATATAACTACTTCAACTAATATTAATCAATATTCACATCTTAAAGCAATTTACATAAATACTATGGGCGCATATTTAAAGGGAATTTACAATCCAGATATTTCTACCGATCAAAGTTACAATAGTTTACAATATACTAATGATCAAACAAATTGGTTAAATATACCATCAACTCAATTTATAAATCAAGATAATATAACAACATTTGATATTAATGTTAATAGACACTTATTTAAATCAATTGCTTATTCTGATTCATTAGACGTAATAGTAATTGCAGGAGATCAATCATTATTTTATTCAAATATAACAAATCGATGTTTAAATGATTTAGACTTAAGAGAATATATTGATGTTTCATTTTCAGTTTCTTTTAACTCAATTACATATAATAGTTCAGAAATAAGCTTTAACGAAGTAATATGGTCTAATCAAAATAATTATTTTATATTATGTGGAGATCAATGTCCTATATTTTATAGTATTGATGGTCAGAATTGGAATACTAATAATTCATTAATAAATTCTGATATTTCAACAAATATTTTAGCAAAAAATAATTCATCATTAGCATTTAATGATATTAGTAATATTTTAAATGTAGTACAAACATCGAATGATCCTAGTATAAATTTAATAAGAACAAATGAAAATAAAGTATTTGGAAATGAAAATTTAGATATTACTATTCAAACATTAGATGTACGGAAAATTAATGCATCGCAATTAAATTTTACTGATTTACCAATAACTGATCCTCATCATAATGGACGATTATGGAATGAAAATGGTACTTTAAAAATAAGTTTGGGTTAGCAAAAATAACTTTTTAAGAAAAATAATTCATTTTAAAAATAGATAATATTGTATTATTAATGATAATATAATATTATATTATTTTAGTTTAGAGTAAATGGGTGATTTGGACATAACTGGAGATAGAGATCTAGAAAATGTTCAGCTTTATTCAATGAATATAGAAACCATTGACTGGGTTTTATTTGCAAGATTAATAAAAAATATATCAACTAGGCAAACCTTAATAATAGAGTCACCAGTAATAGATATTTCAGCAAGTAGAACAGATTTTTCATATGGTATTGTAAATATAAATAATTTAAATGTTAGAAATAGTTTAAATGTATTAGGTGGATTTTCAATTGGTGGAATAGATTTTAACTCAATTACAAAAATTATTCAAACAGTTTATTATTCTTCTGATGATTCATATCCATTTGATATTAGTAATCATTATATTAGTGCTAGTAATTTTGTACCAAATAGAAATAATGGTTTATCTTATGAATTATTAAACGATTTTTCTATTAATATTACTCCTATAAATATAGCATCTAAATTCAAAATAACAACAAATTTAAATTATTTAACATCAAATTATAATGATACAAAACTAAACTTAAAATTATATTATAATATTGAACCGAGTGGTGGAGTAATTAATGATAATTCAGAAGTATTGATTGCAAATAATTTATTAGGAACGGATAATACAACATTTGTATATGATTTATTTAGTAGTAATATATTTATAACTGATTTAACATTTAATTTAAATGATAAAATATTATTTTATTTTAAGGCAAATAATTATAATGAATTTGATAATAGTCCAAATTATATTAATTACAATGATTTAAGTAATAACTACAGATCAACAATATTGTATGAGAGAAAGGGGAATAATTTATTATTAGAAGAAATTATTATACCATAATTTTTTCGTTACTAGTATTTTAAAAATATATAAAAATATATTAGATTTAATAATGAGTAATATAAATTTAGAGTTACTAAATCCAAGCAAGAATTGGACAATTGGAATTGGTAGAAATAATCAATTAAAAGAAATAAGAACAATAGATCAAATTATATTAAATAAATTAGATGTATCTGGAATTGAAATTTCAAATAATTTAGTAATCTCTTCTGGAATGCTTTTTGGTCCATCTGATTTAATTATTGATCCACTACCACATTTTAATATAGGTGGTCAAGTTACAATTAAAGGTAATTTACTAGTAGAAGGTACAACAACTACTGTAAATTCTAGTAGTGTAGATATATGTGATAATATAATTACATTAAATAAAGGAGATGAAACCTCATTTTCTCAAGAATCAGGAATAGAAATATATTTAGGTAATTCGCCAAAACCTCAATTATTATTCCATAATAATGACGGTGATTCAAGTAGATCTAATCAATGGCAGTTAAAGTATGATAATGCAAATGATAATGATAATAGTTTTAATAATTTGAAAATTAAAAATTTATATTCACAAAATATTATTAATAGTCATGAATTAAATGTATCGGGGCATACTACTTTACAAGATGTAAGCGCTGGAGCTACTGATATTAGTAATGGTCTTGTTGTTAATGGGAATTCTATATTTAAAAATAATTTAGATGTTGAAGGTGATTTGTCTATAAATGGTAATTTTTTTATAGATAATACTGAATTATCTACTTATTTGTTAGAAGCAAGCTCAAATCAAGTAGTTTCATCAAATACTTTTACAGTTAATAGTCGATTAACATTAACAGCAGATTTAATTGATTGCAGTGATATTTTATTTCAAACAATTACACCTACAAAAAATAATAAGCAGATTTTAGTTTCTATGGATTTTAATTATTTATGTAGTGCTGCATATGACGAGCGTATAAATATACAAATATGTAGATTTAGATTGAGTGATTCAACAATAACACTTCTAAAACAAAATAATAATTTAGGACCAAAAAATAGCGCTGGAGAATTTATAGGAAATTATAGTTGTAGTTTTCTTGATAGTCCAGTTTCAAATTCTTTAGTAAAATATTTTGTGAAATTTAGATTAGAAAATAATAATTCAGAAATTCCTCAAGGAATAACAAATATTAATACAGCTAGTGGTACAACTAATTCTAATGGATCATCATCAATATCTTTGATAGAGTTTTAATTCTTAAAATAGTTATATAATATATTATAATATATTATAATATATTATAATGCCGAGAACAGCAAAAACTTTGGTATTTAATGATCCAACTGATAATATTCAAATTACAGCTCATAGATTAAGATCATCTACTGATATGAGTTTAAATATAGATACATCACATAACTTACATATTACATCTGATAATTTAATATTAAATGAATCAAATTTTACTCTTAATAACCCTGCTATATTATCATCTACATTAAATGTTAATGGTATTTCAACATTACAAGATTTAAATGCAGGAGCTACAGATATTTCTTCAACATTACTAGTTGATGGTGCTGCTACACTATCATCTACATTAAATGTTACTGATGATGCCACGTTTGATACAAATTTAACAGTTTCAGGTAATTTAATAATTGGTGATTCATCATCTCGTGGTGGAACAATTAGTGGAACTAATAATACAATAATTATTGATCCATATCCTGGTTCTGGCGATATAAGTGGTAATGTAATTATTTATGGTAATTTACAGATTGAAGGAACTACAACAACTATAAATTCAAATACACTAGATATTAGTGATTTAGATATTCGTGCTGCTAAAAATGCGACAATTGCATCAGAAGCTAATGGAGGAGGAATTTTAGTTGGTGCAAGTGGGCAAGATTTTGCAAAATTAACATTTAATAGTACAAATAATAACTGGCGAACAAATATTGGATTAGATGTTAGTGGTACTATTTTAGGAACTACTATAACGGCAAGCACAAAATTCATTGGTGATATTAGTTCATCTGGACAATCTATTTTTACAAATGTAGATATTAATGGTGGTGCAATTGATAATACACCAATTGGATCTACAACTACTTCAAGTGGTGCATTTACGACATTATCTGCATCTGAAGATGTTACATTTAGTCAAAACTTAGATGTAAGTGGATTAGATGTATCAAATAATGCAACTGTTGGTGGAACATTAGCTGTAACAGGAGCAACAACATTAACTGGTTCTTTAACAGCTAATGGTGGAATTGACGTTTCAGGAAATGTTTTACCAACTAATTTATCATCTCATATTCCTGTTACTCATAATACATTTTCATTAATTACTACTGGTATAACTGATGATCAAACTGGCACATTAACAGGATGGACTGATGCAACTGGATTTGATATTAGTAAAACATTATTAAGTGTGAATTCTTTTGTTAAAATGGAATTCAAAGCAAACTTTATATCTTCACCAGAGGCTGATCAAACATTATCATTTAGAGTTCAAAGATCTACTGATGGTGGTAGTTTTAGTACTATATTTACTGATTCAAGTTTAGGATCAAATATGGGTGTAACAATCAGAAATGTATATAATGGTACTTATATTGATGAACCAGGACATACCATTGTTACATATAAATTACAATATAATCGTGATGGAACTGATATTGATACCGATTTTGGTATCGTTGGTGGTGGTAACTATATTTTCTTACAAGAATTATATGTTCCTTAATAATAAATAAAAAGTTAGTTT
>TARA_R110002072_G_scaffold44423_3_pt1 | contig 11104 bp, 7 predicted proteins | sample TARA_R110002072 | Tara Oceans TARA_R110002072 (sample SAMEA4397118) | marine metagenome | biome: Polar Biome; feature: [SRF] surface water layer (ENVO:00010504); material: water (ENVO:00002006), including particulate matter (ENVO:01000060) such as... | depth 5 m | reverse complement strand
CTGAAGAGAAAAGAGAGCTCCACGAGGCTCTGCAACAAGTCAATGAGATGACATACCCACAAGTACGAAAACTTTTAAAATTCCATCGGAAATCGAAATTTACTATCGAAGAAGGTGGTGAAAAAAGAATTATCGGAAATAGAACTAGAGCTAAAATCATTCCCGTTTTAGGCGAACAATGGGATTCGATGACTTCGGATGAAAAGGATCAAGTTGTGTATGATCTGCTTCATTTTCAGAAGGCCGATGCACTAGCCCGTCATGCCCAAAATAAATGGGGATTTGATTCTGAAAAAGCAAAGCAATTTGCTGATATCACATTGGAACAAGGCTATTCCAAGCACTCTAAAAAAGCCTTGCAAAAACTCTTAACTGTAATGAATGATGGCACGAAATACGCGACTGCCAAAGAACAGGTATATCCTGAATCATTTGAAACAGGTGAAGTATTCGATCAACTTCCACCTGTCCATAAAGCTTTTCCAGAGCTTCGAAATCCAGCAGTATCTCGTGCACTCACCGAGGTGCGAAAAGTTGTAAACAACGTCATCCGAAAATATGGAATTCCGGATTATATTCGAATTGAAACGGCAAGAGAATTAAAGAAGTCCCGTAAGGAAAGGATTGAGATCACTGCAAAACATCGAGAAAACGAGAAAAAACGGAATAAAGCCAAAAAGCTGATGCTTGAAAAGCTAGGTATTGAGAATCCTTCCCGTTCCGATGTCGAAAAGATATTGCTTGCCGAAGAATGTAATTGGGTATGTCCCTATACAGGGAAAAGTATCTGTATGCAAACACTTCTTGGGCCAGAACCTCAATTTGATGTAGAACACATTTTTCCACGAAAATACTTGGACAATTCTTTTATCAATAAAACACTCTGCTGCTCATACGAAAACCGTCACGTTAAAAAAGATCAACTTCCATTTCATGTCTACAGCCAAGACACAAAAAAATGGAATGAGATATTAGATCGAGTACGCGGGTTCCAAGGGCCAGTGGCAAGAATTAAGCTGGAGCGTTTTCAAATACCCAAAGTTGAAGAAGGGTTTGTTACACGACAACTAAATGATACAAGGTACAATTCAGTTCTTGCAGCAGAATTCCTTGGCCTCTTATACGGTGGACGTACTGATGCGACGGGAATATCAAGAGTGCAGACACTGACAGGAGGTGTGACCGCACATTTGCGTAGAGAGTGGCTGTTAGAAGGCCTATTAGGAGGTAGTAAAAAAAATCGGGACGATCATCGACACCATGCAATTGATTCATTAGTGATTGCATTGACTGATGTCAAAATGGTGCAAGAGCTTTCAAAAGCAGCAGAAAGAGCTTCGCAACAAGGATCTAAAAAACTCTTTGTGTCTGTCCAGTCCCCCTGGAATCAATTTGTAGATTCCGTTCGTCCTATTATCAATGATATTAACGTATCATTTCGCGCTAAAAGAAAACTTGCCGGCCCTCTCGAAGCTGAATCAAATTACAGTAAGGCTCATGTGGTTGACAGCAATAATCAGACATTTCGAATTAGAAAACCACTAGCCAACCTCTCAAAAAAAGAAATTGAGTATATTGTTGATCCAAATATTCGTTCATGCGTTAAAGACAAAATGCAACAACTGGAAGCAAAGGACGCGAGCGTATTTAAAAACATAGAAAACCATCCATTCATTCTGTCTAAAGATGGACGAAAGATTCCAATTCATAAAGTCCGTATTCAGATCGAGCGAAATCCAAGATCCATCGGAAAAGGCCCGCGTAAAAGAAATGTGCTCTCAGGAAAGGGATCTAATCACCATGCAGTTGTCGTCGGATTTAAAGACAAAAAAGGTAATGATAAATGGGAACATTACGTCGTAACCCGTATGGAAGTGAATCGTCGTTTAAGCAAAGAATCACAGAATGCAGGGGAAGAAGTTATTCAGAAGAACTGGGGACCAGATAAAGAATTTCAATTTTCAATCTGCGCAAATGACTATCTCGAATTAGACAACGAAGACGACACTCGTATTCTCTATCGTGTTTCGAAACTATCTGCTAACGAAATCCAATTGTGGGAACACTGGCAGGCGAATCCAAATGAATTAGAGGATCGAAAAGGAGGAGATTTTGGAAATCGAATTCGATCTGCAGACAATCTACGAAAACGAAATTGTAGAAAAGTGTGTATTTCTCCACTTGGAGAAATCGTTCCAGCAAATGACTGAATCCTGGAATTTGTTGTTTTTTTACACCAACCAAAAAATCATCTTGCTTTTCCCCTCTTTCGATGCCAGCATAGACTAACAACCACCCAAATGGAGTGTATACTGACAGGATGTTGCGGAATTTTCTGATTCAGAAATGCCACAACACATGCTCAACCGAATCTTGGATATTTCAGAAGCTCCTGCAAGGCTTAAAGTTCGTTTAGAACAACTAGTTATCGACACTTTACAAGCTCAGCAACCTGTGACAATTCCTATTGCTGAGATAGCAGTTTTAATTGTTTCACACCCTCAGGTTACATACACTCAACGAGTTCTCTCCAGCCTTGTAAAAGAAGGGGGAGTCTTTATCACTTGTGATGAACGTCGACTTCCCAACGGAATGTTAGTTCCTCTTCAAAGTAACTACATTCAGGTTGAACGGATCGCTAAACAGTCTGCAGCAAAATTGCCCTTAAAAAAACGAATCTGGCAACAAGTTATAAGAGCGAAAATCATCGCTCAGGCAGAACTATTGAGTATGCTTCACAATAATGATTTTGGTCTGTTTGCCCTGGTATCTCAAGTCAAATCTGGAGACCCTCAAAATATTGAAGCTCGAGCAGCAAGAAAATATTGGAGCGTCCTCTTTGGGAGCAATACATTTCTCCGAGATCGAGCAGCCCATGATCAGAACCAGCTACTAAATTACGGATATACTGTTTTGAGAGCCATTACTGCTCGCGCAATTTGTGCAGCAGGTCTGCATCCATCAATTGGTATTCATCACCACAATAAATATAATCATTTTTGTCTGGCAGATGACTTAATGGAACCGTTTCGCGTGCTTGTTGACCGAACCGTAGCAATCCATATTTCTGAAAATGGGATCGATACTAATTTTGACCAGTCAACACGCGAGATTTTGCTCTCTGTTCTAACTGAACGAGTTGAATTGAATGGGCATACCAAGACTCTATTTGATGCACTTGCCCAAACAGCACAATCTTTGAATGACGTATTTGCAGGGAATAAAAATAAAATAGACCTACCAGAGAAGATCTTTACTTATGCCACGTCGTGAACTAATTTTATCGGGGTATAAGGGTATGTGGGTTATTGCGATGTTTGATCTACCAGTCAAAACCAAGAAAGAACAAAAGAGAGCAGCTAAATTTAGAAACCTTCTATTGCGAGAAGGATTTTCAATGTTGCAATTTTCGATCTATGCAAGATATTGCAGTAGCGAAGATACTGGAAATAAATTTAGAGATCATATACGCCAACACTTGCCTGCTTCCGGTAATATAAGGCTCTTAATGGTAACTGATCGTCAGTTTGGGAAAATGGATGTTTTTCATGGGAAAACAAAATCAAAAACAGAACAAACCCCATCTCAACTCATGCTTTTTTGAAAGCCATTTTCACAGAACGGCCTTCAATGAAAGGACTTGTAACGAAGGTAGTGTATCCGAGTAGCCATTCCCTGCAAACCACAGCTCAGGAATACCTGGTAATGGTCGATGGTGAAGTGTATCCGAGTAGCCATTCCCTGCAAACCACAGCTGGGGGGAACTGACCTGTTTACTTCCGGGGAGTGTATCCGAGTAGCCATTCCCTGCAAACCACAGCATGACAACTCAACGCCAGCGGCGACCGATGAGTGTATCCGAGTAGCCATTCCCTGCAAACCACAGCATCACGATGGTGTCGAACTGCCCGCCGTCCAGTGTATCCGAGTAGCCATTCCCTGCAAACCACAGCCCCTGTAACCGTGCTTCCACTTTTTTAAATAGTGTATCCGAGTAGCCATTCCCTGCAAACCACAGCATAAACTGTTTAAGGAAATGCGATCTGGAAAGTGTATCCGAGTAGCCATTCCCTGCAAACCACAGCGCAGTCATTAACGCAGACAGTCCGAAACGAAGTGTATCCGAGTAGCCATTCCCTGCAAACCACAGCTGTCATTCAGGATGCCCTGCAGGCGTTCGGAGTGTATCCGAGTAGCCATTCCCTGCAAACCACAGCTGAATTACTCTAAGAAAATTGATCGTTATCAGTGTATCCGAGTAGCCATTCCCTGCAAACCACAGCAAGATTTAGTCGCAACAATGTTGTGCTGGTAGTGTATCCGAGTAGCCATTCCCTGCAAACCACAGCCCTGTTGATAGATGACAATGACGAGAATTGAGTGTATCCGAGTAGCCATTCCCTGCAAACCACAGCACGGGGCGAATAATCCGCGGGGACCTGTGGAAGTGTATCCGAGTAGCCATTCCCTGCAAACCACAGCATTGTCCCGGAAGTAAACAGATCAGTTCCAGTGTATCCGAGTAGCCATTCCCTGCAAACCACAGCTGAGATGGTGAAGGAGTTTAAAACTGCTGAAGTGTATCCGAGTAGCCATTCCCTGCAAACCACAGCTTATTCCGAAGAACCGTCGATTCACAGTGTCAGTGTATCCGAGTAGCCATTCCCTGCAAACCACAGCTGCAGAATATCCCCAATGTTCCAGCTGCAAAGTGTATCCGAGTAGCCATTCCCTGCAAACCACAGCTGCAGAATATCCCCAATGTTCCAGCTGCAAAGTGTATCCGAGTAGCCATTCCCTGCAAACCACAGCTAAATAATCACCCTTTCACCAGACGCTTCAAGTGTATCCGAGTAGCCATTCCCTGCAAACCACAGCGACGACAAGGTATACCTCTCCAGCGAATCAAGTGTATCCGAGTAGCCATTCCCTGCAAACCACAGCGGGATTAACTCGCTTCAGACGAAAGTGCAAAGTGTATCCGAGTAGCCATTCCCTGCAAACCACAGCTTTACCGGGTCACTGATGCTCAGGATATTCAGTGTATCCGAGTAGCCATTCCCTGCAAACCACAGCTTGATCGTGACTGACCAGAATCAAATTTTGAGTGTATCCGAGTAGCCATTCCCTGCAAACCACAGCTCAGTGACCGCAGAGGCAACCGGACCCACTAGTGTATCCGAGTAGCCATTCCCTGCAAACCACAGCTGAACCGGATTACGCACGCGGCGCACAGGCCATAGTGTATCCGAGTAGCCATTCCCTGCAAACCACAGCTCCACTGAAGGCCAAACGGGTGAACGTGGTAGTGTATCCGAGTAGCCATTCCCTGCAAACCACAGCGGCAAAAGTACGGTGACGAAAATGTGATCGAGTGTATCCGAGTAGCCATTCCCTGCAAACCACAGCTAGGCACCCGGTTTGCGGCGAACATGATCAAAGTGTATCCGAGTAGCCATTCCCTGCAAACCACAGCTCGGAAAACAGGATTAACTGACTGCCTAATAGTGTATCCGAGTAGCCATTCCCTGCAAACCACAGCTCGGAAAACAGGATTAACTGACTGCCTAATAGTGTATCCGAGTAGCCATTCCCTGCAAACCACAGCAGAAGTTCCTGCACTCTACCGGATGCCTGAAGTGTATCCGAGTAGCCATTCCCTGCAAACCACAGCGGAGTTCTACACTGCACTTATCTTTGCAGCGGTGTCTATCACATTATCTGATCATGACGTGTCGAACATGTATGTCGCATGACTTACGTCATTTACGAGAGCTTTTTATGTTCAAATTGACTGGTTTCATTATTTCAAAGCGTAGTACCGAACCTAAACACCTTCTATTCAATATTTATCCCAGAGGTATATAAGTCTCATTTTTTTCACTCACATTTATTAAGGAAGTTTCAATGTCAGTAAGTCAGTCGAAAGTACATTCAAACGATGATACAGATGCAGTCAATGACTTTGTCGATTGTATTGCATATTTGATGGCGAAACGCTGGTTAAAAGACCAGCGTTCACAAGATGAAAATTGTTCAAAACGAAGGAAGACTTTCAAAGTAAATGATGAGCAAGAGTAGTTTCAGCAGACACCGAATCGACTGATCCAACTCGGGCAGTTCGTCGAATTCTGTAGTGTTGTATTAGCTAGTTCTGAAATATTTAGATCTAGTCAGTCAACTGTAATTGTACTCAGTATTTTCGCCACATGCTCCCCGTGGCAACGGGGTGGTTGTGTTTTTCACACGACTGCCCCGCAGGGGCGGTCTCATTAATTAAAAGGACGTCCCTATGATAGCACCAGAGAAAAGTAAAAAGCGGGTAGCAATCCAATCTAATAGGCAAAATCATTTTCTGGAAATGTTACCAGAGATTCGCCGACACGCGCTCTTTGCGTTTCGCACATTACGAGCCGAGGCAAAGGAAGAAGCCATTGCAGAGACAATTGCAAATGTCTTCGTAGCATTTAATAGGCTCATGGAGCAGGGGAAGGAAGCTAAAATATTTGCTTCAGTCCTGACTCGATATGCTGTTGCACAAATTCGGTCTGGTAGAAAGGTTGGAAAAAGTATTAATTCCAACTGTATTCTTTCAGATGCTGCAAAGCAGAAACATGGTTTGCATATTGATCGACTGGATTATTCTGGTAATCGAGGAGAATGGTTTGAGTTCATCGTGGAAGATCAGCGAACTCCTGTACCCGATCAGGCAGCATTCCGCTGTGATTTTCCCGAATGGCTGAATAATCTCACTTGCCAGAAGCGGCAAATCGCAGAAAAACTAGCAGTAGGAGATACGACCAGTGAGGTTGCTCAGAAATGCAAGGTCTCCCCGGGAAGGATCAGTCAGATCCGCCGTGAGCTGGAAAACTCCTGGCAAGAGTTTCATGGGGAGCTGGAAGATTATCCTCGCACAGATGGTATAGCAACTGCATGATGATTCTGCGCACATACTCTTGGAGATCTGAGATCTGTTTCTTTTTTACAGTCTCAGATCAGTCTTTGGCTTCCTAATAGTTATTTATCAAGTGCGGCAAGTCTCAGTGGTGGTGACACAGGATGTGAAGCTACCACCTTTTTTGTGATAGATTAAAATGCATTTGAACTATTTCTGGGGAACTTCACAATGATATTTCGGTTTTCGTTCATCTTTACGGGAAAAGGTGCATTAAAATTGCTTACGGGAATAACGGAATCAGTTCAAAACGACGATAGCATTTATCGAGCGTAATTTAGCAGATGTTCGCAAAAACGCACTATTTCTCGGAATAAGTTCAATCATCCAGATGGGAATACTTGAAAATACGCTTTTGCGTGACTCTACTATCAATAAGTAGGCGTTTGTGTAGTTAGGCTCAAGCCTATGCAGGCGGCAGGGGCATAATTCTAGTCCTAGCTAATCACTTTTGTCACAAGTGCCTATATCAGGATCGACGTTCGTCTTCTTGACAAGATAACGAGAATCTTAAACCACCATAACGGTCATCGGATCATTTGACTAATGCCAAACCAAGTACCTCCCGCGCTTCTGCAAACCTTGTGTAGTCTCTATCCGGAGGCCGCTCGAGCACGTGTGTTCGTTAATGAGCTTGGTAACGTACCACCAGACTTTCTTGAATTCAGTGGTCCGCCAAAGTCGATGTGGTTCGGCCTCCTCGATGAGATTAAGAAACATGTCTCATTTTTACATGTGCTCAATCAAGCAAAGAAAGACTTTCCAAATTTAAAGTGGGAGAATGTTGAAGACTCGTTGCTCTCGCAGGAAGACCCGATTGGGGTAGTCGATCTCTCCGACGGAGAATGGAAGGGGGCAACGGATAATATTTCCTTTGAAAAAATCATTGGAAGTAAATCTACGCTGCTACCGATCAGCTTCCTTGAAGCCGGAATCACTTCGTCAAGAAGTGTCGCAAAGATTATTGTCCCCGGCATGCATGTCGGGTCAGGATTCTTGGTTGCCGACAATATCCTTTTGACAAATAACCACGTCTTGCCAGACAAGAAACACGCAGAGTTAGCTCAAGCTCAGTTCAACTTTCAACTGACAATTGATGGTCGTGAGGAAAAATCCGTCACTCTCCAACTTGATCCAGATAGTCTGTTCGAAACCTCGATAAAAGATGATTGGACGGCGGTACGTGTTGAGGGCGACGCAAACGCGGATTGGGGAAAGCTGAATTTTGCAACCGAAACTGCAAAACTGGATGACAATGTTAATATTATTCAGCATCCAGGCGGGCAACCAAAACAGGTTGCTTTGCATGACAACATTGTACGATTTGTCTCCGAGAACCGGATCCAGTACCTCACCGACACAATGGGAGGATCTTCCGGTTCGCCAGTCTTCAACCTCCAATGGGAAGTGGTTGCCATCCATCACGCGGGCGGACATATCCCGGAGCCGAATACAGGTGGGTGTAGAATATTCTTCAGGAACGAAGGAATCCCAATTGACATTATTAGACAAACTTTAGTCAAAAAAGGGCTCATTCAATGAGATAGTGATATTGAAAGGGCAATGTGATATTAGCATTTCAATGGCTTCATTTCTGCTATAGTCCACTTTCATTCTTTTGCAGAGCTTATCGATGGTAAGCCCTGAGGCATCTGCTTCGGATCGCAGTAACCGGATCGCCTCTACCCATTTCATTTTTCCACTCCCACTGTCAGAGAGGTCGGCAAGCGATCCACCTGCTCGTTCCCAGATGCGATTATGCAGTGGGCCAGTAGGATAAAGTTCACAGAGTACATCCACCATTTCATCCCACCATTCCTGCTCTTTGATTGGTCGTTCGTGAAGGCCATGCCTCAATTTAGTTAACCAATTAAACATATTTGCGCATTGTTGGAGGGCTGGCTTCAGGTCAGATCGGTTGTATTTCCGATAGTCAGCCAATATTGACTCAGCTGCATTCTTCCACTGTCTTTTTGAAACAAACGAACCAATCATTCTTGAGTCGGTCGTTGAGAGTTGCGACTTCTCAGTAAACAATCGGATACGATATTCCTCAAAATCTGATTCGCTAAGCTCCACAAAAATATTGAATATCGATAGAGCAGTTTGAATCTGATATTCGTTTTCGACACGGAGAAGAGTCTCACGATGATTTATGACGAGTACCTCTTCACGCAACGGACTCTCCAGGTCTAAAGCAACATTTTTCTCATAGAAATGATCTATCCAATCGAGAGCTGTTGCTGCCAAAATACGTTGTTCAGTGAGATGCGGGAGAATTCCCCAGATTTTATTTCGTTCTTTGAGATGAAGGATGCTTGCGAATTTTGTTTTACTGAGCGCCTCGAAAAAATCTTTGTCATCTAACTTACCACCTATCAGCAATGCCCAAGCTAACTCTATTTGTTCATTGAGCTGTTGCAAACTTGATGGAAAATCAGTTTTATTGTCTACGTGATCTCGAAATACTAAACGCCAACCGATCTGACTAATGTCAAAATGCTTAAAGAGAGAAGGTGTTTCCAGACATTCAATTCTAACTTGTGTCAAATAAGCGGGCAGGCCAGTCTTTGCTGCTTCCACAACGAATTGAGGTGGGCCTAGACAAAGAGATAGTTCGGCGATTCCCTCTCGACTCGACCTCGGAAAATTAACTTGGGCTGTCACCGCTTCGTTCGGTGGTAAAGAGGATGCTGCTAATCTTGCATGGAGTCGATCCCATTTGTGTAAACCACAAAATTGCATCAATCCGATTGTAATTTCGTTTAGTAATTCATTGTCGATTTGGTTGAGAATTTCCGTTTCGAGATCCGGGATTGATTTAGCTGTATCGTTCACCCAATTCTCGTCTCTGGTTTCATCATCTTGCAAGAGATTCAAGAATGTCTGAACTGCATTTGGTAATAGATCAATCAACCTACGTCTTAATGCATCTAACAACCCAAAGGACCAAGCATACTTAGCGTTTTTCAAGGCCGTTTGGGCACAGCTCAACGCCTCCGCTGCATCATTCCGTATTATTTTTTCGTAGCGGTTTCCACAGGCTTCGGCAACCTTTTCGAACCCGTCTTCAAATGCATCAGTTTTCAAATTGCGTAAATATTTGAAAGTCGAGACAGGCCCTTTTTCAACGCGACCCAATAACTCAACTAGTACGGATTGTTTTATATTCTTTGCCAGCTCCGGTGTAGGAGAGAGCTCCGTGAAATATCGAACCAAGATCGTGACCATCTGATCTGATTCATGCTTCAGATTTTGAAGAATCAAAGAGCATTTTGAAACTTTCGCAAATTTATCCAGTCGATCAAGGGGGAACCCCAAATCGCTTGCGAGAGAATACACGGATTTCCTTTTTTTATTGTCAAAGAATGTTTTTTCAACCTCTCCTAAGTCCCGCTGTTTAAACGGGGGCTGGAGGCAGTGGAATTCGTGCCATAGTCCCATTGATTGTGGTGGCACAACAACGACTGACCGTTGGCGCGCAAGGGAATCTGTTGGTCGGCATGCAAACCGAAACGACAGACTTGGACGAAGTGTGTCGGCCAGGAACCTCCAAAGTCCTGCGATCGCGTCACTGAAACCATCTTGTCCGACCCAAATCACGGGAGCGGCGTTCGTCTCGGAAATCAAAGCATGAAAGAGTTCTAATGATTCGCGAGGCATTTGTTGCTCAGACGAATCTGATATTGCAATTTCAATCTTACTTCCGGTTTTGAAAGGTTCATCATTTTGGTTCATCATGTTGAAAACGGAAAGCAAATTTTCTATTTGACTAACTAGTTTCAGCTCGGTGAAAAGTGCGCGAGTTATTGCCATTCCACCGCGGGACGCTTTTGGATCACGCAGTACACTTAAGAAAACAAACCGATCGTTAAGCGGAAAACCACTAAGCATCGGAACATTTCCAACAGCATTTGGAAGATCGACCGGCAAATCAGTGTATGGCACCAACTCGTCACCAAACGTCCGATCGGAGGACTCGATAAGCGAGTGTGCTTTGTTCTTTTCACCAAATAGAGCTGTTTCAAACTTAATCGCCATCGAGTAGCTTCAATATTCGAGAAACTAGGAGGGTCAGATCGGGGCTGTGTTCGCCAGTGGGTGACACAACGTAACCGAACGCTCCCGGTCCCTTTTCACGGAAGTTTT
>TARA_R110002072_G_scaffold121321_14_pt1 | contig 11113 bp, 8 predicted proteins | sample TARA_R110002072 | Tara Oceans TARA_R110002072 (sample SAMEA4397118) | marine metagenome | biome: Polar Biome; feature: [SRF] surface water layer (ENVO:00010504); material: water (ENVO:00002006), including particulate matter (ENVO:01000060) such as... | depth 5 m | reverse complement strand
CCCGCCTGCCACACCCATTCCGATTCCGACATACCGCTCGCCTCAATGCTGGCTCCCGGCCGGGTCTGGGACTGCAACGGCGGTGGGTGGGACGACAGCGCACCCGTGTCCTGGCTCTATTTCGACGCCGCCTCCTGGGCCGGCAACGCCCCGCAGGCCTTCTTCACCCGCATCTCCCGCTTCGAGCGGATCGACATCGCCGCGGTGGATCGCGGCGGCGCGGTGCGCAGCGCAGCGCATGACGAGCGATCCGCCCGCCCGATCGCCGCCGGTCCGGTGTTCACCCTGCCCGTGCCCGCCATCACCGCGGCGACCGAAGCGGTGGTGGTAAGGATCGCCGGGCCGCACAGCTCCACCATGGTCACCGAAGCGCGCCTGACCGCCGACCCGGAGAGCACCGACTGGGGAATGGAGGAAGTTCTCCTGCTCGCGATCGTCGCCGGCATACTGGTGACCCCGCTGATCTTCGATCTCCATTTCTTCGTCATCCTGCGCGATCGCTTCGTCCTGCTGCACGCCGCCATGGTCGTCGCCATGATCGCCTATGTGATCCTGGCCGGCGGTCTCGCCCCGCTGCTGTTCGACATCTCGCTGGTGACGATGGCGATCGGCGCGCCGCTGGCATGGACCATCGGCGTCGCGGCGGCTTCCTTCTTTATGGTCGCCTTTCTCGAGCAAGAAGCGCTGTCGCCGCTGTTTCGCCGCGCGATGCAGGCCATGGGTTGGTGGAGCCTGTTCGGCCTGAGCTTCTTTGGGCTCCAGTTCCGCTGGACGCAGGGTTTCGACAATCTCGGCTATTTCCTCGGCTTCGTCCCGGTGATCCTGGTCTATCTCGCCTGTCTGACGCAGGCGGTGCTGCGTGGCAGCCGGAGCGCACGGTTCCTGGCTATCGCTTGGGTCCCGATCCTCGCCGCCTCGACCGAACGGCTGCTGCGCGGGATCGGTGTCTATGCGGGGCCCTCTACGCTCGACGAACTGATCTATCTGGCGCTCGCGCTCGAAGTGATGATCGTTGCGCTGGGAGTGGCCGACCGCTTCGTCGCGATCCGCCGCGAGCGCGACCGTGCGGTGGCGGCAGCGCTTCGGCTCAGCGACCTGTCCGAACGCGATCCACTGACCGGGCTGATGAACCGCCGCGCGATCGACCTGCGCTTCGGCGAATTGCGCGCGAGTGGCTACGAAGCGCTGGCGGTGTTCGACCTCGATCATTTCAAGGCGGTCAACGATGCGCACGGGCACGAAGTCGGCGACCGCGTGCTGGTGACGGTGGCGCAGGTGCTGCGCTCCGATCCCGACGCCTTCGCGGTGCGGATCGGCGGGGAGGAATTCGTCCTGATGCTGCGCGGCGACGACATCGAGACGCGGGTCGAACGGCTGCGGCAGAAGATCCCGGTCAAGGTGGCGCGCGAGATCGAGGCGCTCGATACCATGGTTACCGCCAGCGTCGGTCTGGTGACCGCGCAGGACGAAGGCGTGCAGGACATGACCTTCATCCTGCTCTACCGCCGCGCCGACGCGCTGCTCTACGAAGCCAAGGCCAAGGGTCGCAACATGCTGTGCAGCGAGACGATCGGCGGGGCCGCGCGAGCGAGCCGTCCGATGCGGGGCTTCGAGCCGATAAAGATCGTCGGCGGAACCTCCTGACGATATCCTCAGCCGGCGCGGAACGGCGCCAGCGTCTCGGGCCTGACCCGCAGCGGTCGCCCACTCGCCCGGTCGAGCATCGCCCAGGTGGTCGCCGCCGAGACCACCAGCCGGCCCGCCGCGTCGTGAAAATCTACCCGGCGCAGCGATTTGGCACCTCGGGCCTCGCCCTCGATCCAGGTGGTGGCTGTCGCGCTCTCGCCCTCGGCGATGTTGCCGCGATAATCGATCTCGTGGCGCACCACGAGCCAGACCACCGCCGCACGGTCTTCGGGCCGGGCGACCGCATCCCAATGCGCGGTCGCCATGTCCTGGATCCACTGCACCCAAACCGCATTGTTGACGTGCCCCATCACGTCGATGTGTTCGGGCGCCGCGGTGAAGGTCTTCTCGAAGCGTTCTCCCAAGGCGGTTACTGCGCCTCGCCCATCTGCCACAGGATGAAGGCAACCTCCTCGGCAGTCTCGTAGATCGACTGAAAGCGGCCCGACTTACCACCATGCCCGGCACCCATATTGGTCTTGAGCAGCAGCGTGTTGTCGCCGGTCTTGGTGGCGCGCAGCTTGGCCACCCATTTGGCGGGCTCCCAATAGGTCACCCGCGGATCGTTGAGTCCGGCGGTGACCAGCAGCGGCGGATAATCCTGCGCCGCCACCTGATCGTAGGGGCTGTAGGAGAGGATATAGGCGAAGGCCTGCTTGCTCTCGATCGGGTTGCCCCATTCGGGCCATTCGCCCGGCGTCAGCGGCAGATCGGCGTCGAGCATGGTGTTGAGGACATCGACGAAGGGCACATGCGCCACCACCGCACCCCACAGGTCGGGATCGGTGTTGACCACCGCGCCCATCAGCTCGCCACCGGCGGAACCGCCCGAGATGCTGATCTTGCCCTTTTCGGTGTAGCTCGCCTCGACCAGCCCCTTCGCGACATCGACGAAATCGTTGAAGGTGTTGGTCCGCTCGTTGAGCTTGCCCGCGAGATACCATTTGCGGCCCAGATCGTCGCCGCCGCGGATATGGGCGATGGCATAGGCATAGCCGCGATCGACCAGGCTCAGCCGCGTGGTCGAGAACCCCGGCGGCACCGCATAACCATAGGCGCCATAGGCATAGAGGTGGAGCGGCCCGCTTTTGGGACGATCCTTGCGCATCACCACGCTGACGGGCACCCGGGTGCCGTCGCGCGCGGTGATCTCGAGCCGCTGAGTGGTGTAGAGCGAGGGATCGTAGCCGCTGGGAATTTCCTGCTGCTTGAGCAATTCCAGCTCGCCGCTGGCGACGTGATAGTCGTAGACCGAATTGGGCGTGACCATGCTCTCGTAGGACAGGCGCAATCTGTCCTGATCGTATTCGGGATTGTCCGAGAGGCCGGTGTTGAAGCTCGCTTCGGCGAAGGCGACCGGCTTGACCAGCGCGGGATCGGCGTAATCGCGGATCTGGATCTGGTCGAGACCGCTGAGCCGGCCTTCGGTGACGTAGTAATCCTTGAACAGCGCGAAATCGGTGAGATAGAATTCGTCCGAACCCTCAATCAGCGTTGTCCATTCGCCGGGCGCCGCGAGATCGGCGGTGGCGAGGCGGAAGTTCACATGGTTGTCGTTGGTAAGGACGAAGACCTTGCCGTCGCGAATGTCGACATCGTATTCGACGCCTTTGCGGCGCGGCGCGACCAGGATCTGCTCTCCGGTGGGGTCATCGGCGCGCACCAGCCGCACCTCGCTGGTCTCGTTGTCGCCGGTGGCGATGATCAACCAGTCTTCCTGCGCCGAAAGGCCTGCGCCGACCCTGAACCCGTCGTCCTGCGTCTCGCGATAGAGTTCGACATCCTCGCTCACCGGCGTGCCTAGCACATGCAGCGTCGCATCATGGACGCGCCAATTGTCGTTGGCGACGCCATAGACCAATCCGCGATCCTCCATGACCCACACCAGACCAGACAACGTGCCAGGAATGGTGTCCGGCAGCAGTTCGCCGGTTTCGAGATCCTTGATCCGGACGTCGAACCGCTCGGAGCCGTTGTCGTCGGCCGAATAGGCGAGATAGCGCCCGTTGTTGCTCACCGAGAAGGCGCCGAGGCGGAAATATTCCTTGCCCTCGGCCAGCGCGTTCTCGTCGAGGATCAGCTGCGGATCGCCGCCCGCCACCGGCTTGCGGTAATATTTGCGGTACTCCGCGCCTTCCTCGAATTCGGACCAGTAGAGGTAGTCGCCCTGCCGCTGCGGAACGGTGGAATCGTCCTCCTTGATCCGCGCCTTCATCTCTTCGAACAGCGTATCGACCAGCTTCTGCTGCGGCTTCATCTGCGCTTCGAACCAGGCGTTCTCGGCATTGAGGTAGCCGAGCACATCCGCGTCATCGACCGTGGGATAGGATTTGTCGTGCAGCCAGTTGTAGGGATCTGCGATCGTGATGCCGTGTCGGCTGTAGGAATGATCGCGCTGGTCGGCGACCGGAGGAGACGTCGGAGGGGTAACGGATTCGGGCACGGAGTTCCCTTCAGGGGTCTGGGCGGTGAGAGGGGCAGCAAGCGCCAGTCCGGCGGCACTCAACAGGCTGCCAATACGCACGAAAACCATCGCTGATCCCTCCCCTGCGACGCAAGCGGTGGAAAGCAGGCCTGCGCATCGCTATGTCGGGTGCCATGATTATGCGGCTGCGCCGCGCGCCGCAAGCGCCGAGTCGCGCAATCGCCGACCGGCCCCGATGAAAGGTCCAAGCCGATGCTGATGAACACCCATGAAGCCCGCCTCGACGCCCTGCGCAAGGAATTGCAGCGCCGCGAGCTCGACGGCTTCGTCGTCCCGATCTCCGACGAGCACATGAGCGAATATGTGGGCTCCTATGCGCAGCGGCTGCACTGGCTGACCGGTTTCGCTGGCAGCGCGGGCAGCGCGGCGGTGCTGGCGGGGTCCTATTCCGGCACGGGCGCGGCGATGTTCACCGACGGGCGCTACACCGTCCAGGTCCGCGAGCAGGTCGATGCCGCGCTGTTCGATTACGAGGACGTGCCCGCCACCAGTCCGGCCAAGTGGATCGCGAAACACGCCGCCAAGGGCGCGCGGATCGGTTACGACGCCTGGCTTCACGGCGTGGAATGGGCCGAAGCGGCAGCGAAGGAACTGACCCGCAAGGGGATCGAGCTGGTCCCCCTGGGCAGCAATCCGATCGACGCGGTGTGGGAGGATCGCCCGGCACCGTCTCCGGCGCAGGCCGTGCCGCATGACGATCGCCTCGCCGGTCGTTCGAGCGCGGACAAGCGCAACGCGATCGCCGACTGGCTGAAGGAGGAAGGCCATGACGCGACCGTCGTAACCGCGCTCGATTCGGTCGCCTGGCTGATGAACATGCGCGGTGCCGATATCGCCAACACCCCGGTCGCGCTGTCCTATGCGCTGGTCCGCGCCGACGGCACCGCGGATCTGTTCATCGCGCGCGACAAGGTTTCGCCCGAACTCGCGCAGCATCTCGGCAATGCGGTGACGCTGCGCGACCGCGCCGAGTTCGTTCCGGCGCTCGAGAGCCTCTCGGGCAAGAGCGTCGCGGTCGATCCCGAGCGCGCGGTGGCGGGCATTTTCCACGCGCTGGAGAAGGCCGGTGCCACGGTTAGCCGCGCAGAAGACCCCGCGGTGCTCCCCAAGGCAATCAAGACCCCGGCCGAACAGCAGGGCCACCGCGACGCGCAGGCGCGCGACGGCGCTGCGGTGACGCGCTTCCTGCGCTGGATCGCCGAAAACGCGCCCTCGGGCGAGGTGGACGAGCTGGGGGCTGCGGCAAAGCTGCGCGCGTTCCGCGGGCTCAGCCCCGATCTCAAGGACACCAGCTTCGACACCATCAGCGCCGCCGCCGGCCATGCCGCGCTGCCGCATTACAAGGTGGACGAGCAATCCAACATCGCGATCCCGCCCTCGAGCATCTTCCTGTGCGATTCGGGGGGGCAGTATCTCGATGGCACCACCGACATCACCCGCACCGTCTGGGTCGGCCCCGGCGAACCCAGCGCCGAGATGATCGATCGCAACACCCGCGTGCTCAAGGGCCATATCCAGCTGGCGCAGGCGCGCTTCCCCGCCGGCACCAACGGCGGCCAGCTCGATACGCTGGCGCGGATGCATCTGTGGCAGGCGGGCGTCGATTACGGCCACGGCACCGGCCACGGCGTCGGCAGCTATCTCTCGGTCCACGAGGGTCCGCAGCGGATCTCCAAATCGGGCGGCGCCTTTGCCGGGACGGATACCCCGCTGGCGGCGGGCATGCTGCTGTCCAACGAGCCGGGCTACTACAAGCCGGGCGAGTTCGGAATCCGGATCGAGAATCTGGTGCTGACCGTCGCGGTCGATATCGACCAAGCGGAAGGCGAATGGCTCGGCTTCGAGACGCTCACTCTTGTGCCGCTCGACCGCCGGCTGGTCGACAAGGGCCTGCTGACCGAGAGCGAAATCGCGTGGTGGAACGCCTATCACGCGCAGGTGCGCGCCGTTCTCGCGCCGCAGCTCGAAGGCGAGGACCTCGCCTGGCTCGAAGCAGAATGCGCGCCGCTTTAGGAGAGCTTGTCGGCGCGAGAATGTTCGCTTAATGTTCCTGTGGTCGCGAGCCGCCTAGGAGTGATGCGAATGCTGGGATATGTAACGGTCGGAACCAACGACCTCGAACGCGCCGCGAAGTTCTACGATGCCATCGCCGCTGAAATGGGGGTTGGGCGGATGATGGAGTTCGACAGCTTCATCGCCTGGGGCGAGATGGACGGACCTGCCGGCATTGCCGCGACGAAGCCCTATGACGGCAAGTCCGCAAGCGTGGGCAATGGCACCATGGTCGCTCTGCAGGCTGCCGACAGCGCGCAGGTCCAGCGGCTCTACGAAGTCGCACTCGCCAATGGCGGGACCGACGAAGGCGAGCCCGGCCCGCGCGGCGAGGCGGATGAGCAGGGCAATGTCTTCTACGCCGCCTATTTCCGCGATCCCGATGGCAACAAGTTGAACGCCTTCGTGATGGAAAAGACGGGCGTGACGGAAATGGCGGGATAGGTGGCAGCGCCCAACCGGCTCGACGAGAGCTTCGTCCATCTCGGCCCGGGTGCCTCCGCGGTCCCGCAGCCTGCCTTTACCGGCGAGATGGAATGGTACGAGGGCTACGCCGTACGCCATGGCGGCGATGGACGCGAAGGCAGGCTGGTCTCGCAATATAGCTTTACCGAGGATTGGCCGAGCTGGGAGATGCACCCGCATGGCAGCGAAGTGGTGATCTGCACTGCAGGCTCGATGGTGCTGACGCAGGAATGGCCCGACAGCCGGCGCGAGACGGTCACGCTGAACCCCGGCGATTACGCCATCAATCCGCCGGGCGTGTGGCACATTGCCGATGTGACCGAACCGGCGACCGCGATCTTCATCACCGCGGGCGAAGGCACGCAGCACCGTCCCCGTTGACTTCGCATGGGGACTTGCGCGCGGGTGAACGGCACGCTCCTTGCGATACAAATTGCGACACTTCCGCCCGGGGCGGGCATAATCCTGCGACACGGGCACTGTAGAAGCGATGGCATGAGTTGCGGCGGTCCGGTGCCCCCCTCCCGGCGCTGCCGCAGCTCTCCCGATCGACCCGAACCGGAGTACGCCCCCATGAAGACCCCCACGAAAACCATCGCCCTCACGCTTTCCGCCGCCGCGCTCGCGCTGGCGGGCGGCAGTGCCGCGCTGGCGGACAACCACGGTCGCACCAAGGCCGATGCCAATGGCGACGGCCAGGTAACGCTGGCCGAGATGCAGACCCAGCACGCCGCCATGTTCGCGCGGATGGACGCCAATTCGGACGGCGTGATCGACGCTGCCGACCGCACCGCGCGCCAGGCGGCACGCTTTGCCGCGATGGATGCGAACAACGACGGCGAGGTCACCCAGGCCGAAATGCAGGCCGCCGGCGAGGCGCGCCGCGCCCAGCGTCAGGCGCGCCAGCAGGAACGCATGGCCGAGCGCCGCGCGAAGATGGCCGAACGCGGCGCGGCTCGCTTTGCCCGGCTCGACGCCGACAATTCCGGCGGGTTGTCGCAGGAAGAAATGAATGCGCCCCGCGAAGCCCGTGCCGAACGCGGCGATCGCGGTGAGCGCGCCGAACGCCGTGGCAAGCGCGGCGATCGGATGGGCCGGATGGGCCGGATGGGCCGCGGCGGGCGCGGCGGCCAGGCGATGGGCGGCATGATGCTGCGCATGGCCGACACCGACAAGGATGGCGCGATCACCCGCGCGGAATTCGACAATGCGATTGCGGCGCGCTTCGCCCGCGTCGATGCCGACGGCAATGGCGCGATCACCGCGGAAGAACGCAAGGCCGCCCGAACCCAGATGCGCACCCAGATGCGCGAGCGGATGCAGCAGCGTCGTGCGGGTCAGGCGCAGCAGTAAGGCTTGTCCAACCGCTCGAGCCGGCGCTAGGCGCAGGACCGACCCGATGACCGATCCTGCGCCCACCACCATCCTCCTCGTCGACGACGAGGCCACTCTGCGCGAACCCCTGGCCGAGTATCTCACCGGCCAGGGGTTCGTCGTGAGCGAGGTCGCGAGCGCCGCCGCGGCGCGCAGCCGGCTGGCCAGCGACATCCCCGACATCGTCCTGCTCGACATCATGATGCCCGGCGAGGACGGGCTGTCGCTGTGCCGCCATCTGGTCGAGAACCGCCAGCTGCCCGTCATCCTGCTGACCGCACGCGGCGAGGCGACCGCCCGGATCGTCGGGCTCGAGATCGGCGCCGACGACTACGTCACCAAGCCCTTCGAACCGCGCGAGCTCGTGGCGCGGATCCGCTCGGTGCTGCGCCGCTCGGGGCGCCAGGACGCACCGGAAGCTCCCGAGCTGGGCTACAGTTTCGACGGCTGGACGCTCGATCCGCTCAAACAGCGGCTCGCCGATCCCGAGGGCGTGACCGTGCCGCTCTCGACTGCGGAATTCCGCATGCTGCGCGCCTTTTGCGACCATCCCCGCCAGGTGCTCGACCGCGACATCCTGCTCGATCTGGTCCAGGGGCGCGAGGCGAACCTGTTCGACCGCGCGGTGGACAATCAGGTCAGCCGGCTGCGGCGCAAGATCGAGAGCGACAGCCGCAACCCCGACTATATCCAGACCGTCCGCGGCGGCGGCTACCGCTTCGCCGCCGATGTCATCCGCGGCGCGATCGATTGAGCACGAAGCGATGCGAGTGATCCCGCGCAGCCTGATCGGGCAGACCATGCTCGCGGTCGCCCTGGCGCTGATCGCGGCGCAGGCGATCTCCGCGGTGCTGCTCTACCGCGCCGCCGAACAGCGCCGCGACACCGCCCTGCTCAACGCCGCCGCTTTCCACCTCGTGGTCGGTTCGGCCGGTCAGCGGGGGGACGGAGTCCGCGAGGCCCGGCGCGAGATGCGCCGGCTGGTCGAGGATTCGCGCAGCCCGCAACGAGACCGGGGGCGCCGGCTGCCGCGCGAGATCCGCTACACGACTCAGGATGCCCCGCCGCTGCTCCCGGGCGAAACCCGCCACGCGAAAGACGAGGCGACGATCGACGCGATCCTGTCGTCGCAAGGCGTCGAGATCGCCGAGCTGGTGGTGGCCCGGCGCCCCGTCCTGTCCGATCCCGTCGTCTCCGCCGCGCTCGAGCGCCGGCCGCGGCTGCGCAATGCGCTCGCCGAGCGGCAGGAGCTCTTCGTGGTCGGACTGCGGCGCGAGGGCGCGAGCGATTGGGAAATCGCGCGTGTCGTCGCTCCCCCGCGCGAGGGCCGCATCCTCGGCACGCTGCTGTTGCAGACCGCGATCCTGGTGGCGGTGCTGATGGTGCTGCTGTGGTTCGTCCTGCGCCGGATCACCCGCCCGCTCGGCGCACTGGCCGAAAGCACGCGGCGCTTCTCCGGAACCGGCGCGCCCGAACCGCCGCTCGCGCTCAGCGGGCCCGACGACATCCGCCGCCTGATCGCCGCGCACAACGCGATGCAGGCGCGGATCGGCTCGATGCTCGACGAGAAGGACGTCATGCTCGGCGCCATCGGCCACGATCTCAAGACCCCGCTCGCCGCGCTGCGCGTAAGGATCGAGGGCGTCGAGAACCCCGGCGCGCGCGCCAGGATGGCCGCGACCATCGAGGACATCACCCGCACGCTCGACGAGATTCTCCAGCTGGCGCGCATCGGGCGCAGCGAGGTCGCCGCCGAACGCACCGATCTGGGCGCGCTGGCGGCGTCGGTGGTCGAGGAATTCGAGGATATGGGCGAGCCGGTGACGATGGAGCAGCAGCTCCGGATCCCCGCCCCGATACGCATCACCTGGGTCAAGCGGGGCCTGCGCAATCTCGTCACCAATGCGCTGCGCTATGGAGGCTCGGCGCAAATCACCGTGCTGCGCGAGGGCGACCAGGCGGTGCTGCGAGTCGAGGACAACGGCCCCGGCATTCCCGAGGATCGCCTCGCTGAGATGCTCGAGCCCTTCACCCGCGGCGAGGCCAGCCGCAACCGCGACACCGGAGGCGCCGGGCTGGGGTTGGCGCTGGCGCGCGCGGTGGCCGAGCAGCACGGCGGCACGCTGGTGCTCGCCAACCGGCCCGAGGGCGGCCTGCGCGCGGAGTTCCGCCTGCCGACCGGCTGAGCCCTAGCGCATCAGCCCGCCGACAAGATTGCGCACAAACCGCCCGGCGATCGCACCGCCAAAGCTGCTGGCGATGGTGCCGGCAGCGGCGGTGGTCGCGGTGCGCACCGGATCGGCGCGGCTGATCTTGCCCAGGATTCGCGCCGCCAGCACGCTCGCGGTCGAGCTCGCCGCGGCGCCCGCCGCCGCCTTGCCCGCGCGCTCCCACAGCGTTGCGGTCTTGCGGCTGCGGCGCCCGACCTCGGCTCTGCCCTGCTGCTCGACCTCCTCCGCCGTCGCCGCGGCATCCACTGCCTTCGCTGCAAGGACCTCGGTCGCGCTCTCTCGATCGACCGCGATCTCGTATTTCCCCTCGACGCCGCTGACCGCATTGACGATCCGGCGCTCGTCCACGGTGACCGGTCCGAGCCGCGAATGCGGCGGCGCGATCAGCGTGCGCTGGACCACCGAGGGGGCCCCGTCCTCGTCCAGAGTCGAGACCAGCGCCTCGCCCACCTCGAGCTCGGTGATGGCGCGCTCGACATCGAGCGCATCGTTGACCCGGAAGGTCTCCGCCGCCGATTTGACCGCGCGCTGGTCGCGCGGGGTGAAGGCGCGCAGCGCATGCTGGATGCGATTGCCCAGCTGGCCGGCGATTTTCTCGGGGATGTCGACCGGGTTCTGGGTGACGAAATAGACCCCGACGCCCTTGGACCGGATCAGCCGGACGACCTGCTCGATCGTGTCCTCGAGCGCCGCTGGTGCATCGTCGAACAGCAGATGCGCCTCGTCGAAGAAGAACACCAGCCGCGGCTTCTCGGGATCGCCGACCTCGGGAAGGCTTTCGAACAGTTCGGCGAGCAGCCAGAACAGGAAGGTCGCATAG
>TARA_R110002072_G_scaffold38314_13_pt1 | contig 11122 bp, 8 predicted proteins | sample TARA_R110002072 | Tara Oceans TARA_R110002072 (sample SAMEA4397118) | marine metagenome | biome: Polar Biome; feature: [SRF] surface water layer (ENVO:00010504); material: water (ENVO:00002006), including particulate matter (ENVO:01000060) such as... | depth 5 m | reverse complement strand
GGTGTTGATGCCGGCACTTGCGCCGATCTCGAGCCATTCGAACTGCGCGGCCGTGCGTCCGTCCGCCAGCCACAGCAGTGCCGCGGCGAAGCTGGCGGACCGCCCCGCTTCATTGGTCTGCGGCGGTCCGTCGAGCCAGGGCATCAGCTGCGCGTCATGCGCTTCGACGATCTCGCGAATGAGCGTATCGACATCGTCCTGCGAGGCAACGCGGCCGGCGTAGACATCCGCCAGCCGCGGCTCCTCGCCCGTCAGCAGCAAATTGTGGATCCCGCCAGCGATCCGCAGCGGCATGGCATCGCGCAGGCTCAGCCCCTGCCAGGCGAAGATGCGGCGCGCGGTGGCGGCGTGGCTGTTTTCCAGTGCCAACAGCCCGCGGATGACCTGCGCCGTGCCCGGAGCGCCCGCCTTTTCGGCGTGCTGCGCCTGCCATTCAATCGCTTCGGGGATCGAAGCCAGATCCATCACGCCGTCATCGGCCATATGCGTTGCCCTTTTTCGTCCGTGACCCTATCTGCCGCACCGCAATGACCGACAGTCTAACCTTCGCCATTCCCAAGGGCCGCATCCTCGAAGAGGCGCTGCCCGTGATGGCGCGTGCCGGCGTGGTGCCCGAGGAGGCTTTCCACGACAAGGCCAACCGCTCGCTGACCTTCGGCACGACCCGCGAGGACATGCGGCTGATCCGGGTGCGCGCCTTCGATGTCGCCACCTTCGTTGCGCATGGCGCGGCGCAGGCGGGCATCGTCGGCTCGGACGTGATCGAGGAATTCGACTACGCCGATCTCTATGCGCCGGTCGATCTCGACATCGGCCATTGCCACCTCGCGGTCGCCGAACCCGAGCACGCATCGGAAGCGATCTGCAGCGCCAGCCATCTGCGGGTCGCGACCAAATATCCCAACATCACCCGGCGCCATTTCGAGCGTCAGGGGATCCAGGCCGAATGCGTCAAGCTCAACGGCGCGATGGAGATCGCCCCGGTGCTCGGTCTCGCGGGGCGGATCGTCGATCTGGTCTCCACCGGACGGACGCTCAAGCAGAACGGTCTGGTCGAGACCAGCCGGATCATGGATATTTCCGCCCGGCTGATCGTCAACCGCGCCGCGCTCAAGACCGACCCGCGCGTCGGCGCGCTGGTCGAGGCATTCCGTGCCGATGCTTCCGCCCGGAAGGCGGCGTGATGAAGTTCCTCGACGCCAATGCCGCGGATTTCGAGCAGGCCTTCGCCAGGATCGTCCGCAACCGCCGCGACAGCGATGCCGATGTCGGCCGCGATGTCGCCAACATCCTCAACGAGGTGCGCGAGCGCGGCGATGATGCGCTGGTGGAATACACCATGCGCTTCGACGGACACCGCCTCACCGAGGACGCCGACTGGCGGATTCCGGCGGAGGATATCCGCGCCGCCTACGATGCGCTCGATTCCACGCTGCGCGACGCGCTCCAGCTCGCCGCCGACCGCATCCGCGCCTATCACGAGCAGCAATTGCCCGAAGACAGCGACCGGACAGACTCGATCGGGATGCGGCTGGGGGCGCGCTGGCTGCCGGTCGATGCCGCGGGGCTCTATGTTCCGGGCGGGCGCGCCTCCTATCCCTCCTCGCTGCTGATGAACGCGATCCCCGCCAAGGTGGCGGGTGTGAAGCGGCTCGCAGTCGCCACCCCGACCCCCAAGGGCGAGACCAATGCGCTGGTGCTGGCCGCCGCGCATATCGCCGGGATCGACGAGATCTGGCGCGTCGGCGGGGCGCAGGCGGTGGCCGCGCTCGCCTATGGCACCAAACGGATCGCCAAGGTCGATGTCGTCACCGGCCCGGGCAACGCCTGGGTAGCCGAGGCCAAGCGCCAGCTCTACGGCGTGGTGGGGATCGACATGGTCGCGGGGCCGAGCGAGATCCTGGTCATCGCCGATGCTGACAACGACCCCGATTGGATCGCCGCCGATCTGCTCAGCCAGGCCGAGCACGATCCCACCAGCCAGTCGATCCTGATCACCGACGATCCGGGCTTCGCGCGGATGGTCGAGGACGCGGTCGATCTCCAGCTGATGAACCTGCCCACCGCCAAGGTGGCGCGCGCGAGCTGGGAAGCGCATGGCGTGATCATCGTGGTCGATACCATCGAAGGCGCCCTGCCGCTCGCCGACCGGCTGGCGGCCGAGCATGTCGAGCTCGCGGTCGCCGATCCGCAGGCGCTGTTCGACGGCCTGCGCCATGCGGGCAGCGTGTTCTTCGGACGGACCACGCCCGAGGCGGTCGGCGATTATATCGCCGGACCCAACCATGTCCTCCCCACCGGGCGCCGCGCGCGCTTCGCCAGCGGATTGTCGGTGCTCGACTTCATGAAACGCACCAGCTTCATCGACGCCGGGCCCGGCGCATTGGCCGCAATCGGCCCTGCCGCGGTCGCGCTGGCCGAGGCCGAGGGCCTGCCCGCGCATGCCCGCTCCATCGAATTGAGATTGAAATGAACAAGCCCGCCCGCCCCGCACGCAGTCAGGCCCGTTCGGCCGCGCGTCTCGCCGCCGTCCAGGCGCTCTATCAGATGCAGATGGAGAAGACCCCGCTCGCGCGGCTGCTCCACGAGTTCCACATGCATCGCCTCGGCCACGAGATCGAGGGCGAGGAATACGCCGATGCCGAGGTCGATTTCTTCGACGATCTGGTCGCCGGGGTCGATGCCCGCCGCGCCGAGATCGACGAGGCGCTGGTGGCCAAGCTGGCCTCGGGCTGGACGCTGGCGCGGCTCGACAAGACCATGCTCCAGGTGCTGCGCTGCGGCGCCTACGAGCTAATCGCCCGCCCTGATGTCCCGGTCGGCAGCGCGATCAGCGAATATGTCGATGTCGCCAAGGCCTTCTTCGACGACCGCGAGGCGAAATTCGTCAACGGGATTCTCGACGCGGTGGCGAAGGACGTCCGCAGCTGACCGAAACCGATTTCATCGCCGCCCTGCGCGCGCTGGCCGCCGATCCGGCGGCGCGCGGCCTGGCGGACGATGCCGCGGTGCTTGCCTTCGGCGGCGAGACGCTGGTGCTGACGCATGACGTGCTGGTCGAAGGCGTGCATGTGCTGCCCGGCTCCGACTCCGCCGATATCGCCTGGAAGCTGGTGGCGGTGAACCTCTCCGACCTCGCCGCCAAGGGCGCGGAGCCGGTGGGAATTCTGCTCGGTCACATGCTCGGCGAGGGCGACGCGCGGTTCATCGAGGGCCTGCGCGAGGTGATCGCGACCTACGGTGTGCCGCTGCTCGGCGGCGATACGGTCAAGGGCGGCACGCAGCGCAGCTGGGGCGTGACCGCGCTGGGCCGCGCCACCCACCTTCCGGTTCCCTCGCGCAGCGGCGCGCAGGTCGGCGACGGCATCTTCGTGACCGGAGCGCTCGGCGCGGCGATGCTCGGACACGACGCGCTCACCGGCGGCGCGCAAGCCGACACTGCCGCCTATCTGCGCCCCCTTCCGCTGCTCGCCGAAGGCAGGGTGCTCGCGCCGCTGGTAACGGCAATGATGGATGTCTCCGACGGTCTGCTGCTCGACGCCTGGCGGCTCGGCAACGCGAGCGGCGTGACGCTGGATCTGCAGAGCGCGAGCATCCCGGTGGCGGACGAGGCCCGCCGCGATGAGTGCCTGCGCTGGGGCGACGACTACCAGCTGCTCTTTACTGCGCCCGGCACTGACGCCCTGCCCGTCGCCGCCGGCCGGATCGGGACGGTTGCGCCACCCGGCAATGGCCCTCTGCGGCTCGATGGCCAGTTGCTCTCCTTCGGTGATGGCCTCGGCTACACCCACGGCTGAGCCGCTTCCGGCCCTTCGGCTTCGGGCTTGTCAGGCCCACGAGCCGCTATATACCTTCCCCATCATGCGCCCACACACTCGCGAGGGAGCGCATACACAATAAGCGGGGAGGGAAAATTCAGTGAACCTAGTTCTTATAGCGATCGGGTTGGGACTGCTGGCCATTATCTATGGCTTCGTCACCAGCCGACAGGTCCTGCGCGCGGGCGCGGGCAATGAGCGGATGCAGGAAATCGCCGGCGCCATTCAAGAGGGCGCGCAGGCCTATCTCAAGCGCCAATACACCACCATCGCCATCGTCGGGGTCGTCGTCGCCGTGCTGGTGGGCGTGTTCCTCGGCATCATTCCCGTGGTCGGCTTCGTCATCGGCGCGATCCTTTCGGGCGTCGCAGGCTTCATCGGGATGAACATCTCGGTGCGCGCCAACGTCCGCACCGCCGCAGCCGCGCAGAGCGGTCTGCAGCAGGGGCTCACCCTCGCCTTCCGCTCGGGTGCCATAACCGGCATGCTGGTCGCCGGGCTCGCGCTGCTCGCGATCGCGGTGTTCTTCTACTACCTCGTCGAAATCGCCGGTCACGCCGCCAACAGCCGCGAGGTGATCGACGGGCTGGTCGGCCTGGCCTTCGGCGCATCGCTGATCTCGATCTTCGCGCGTCTGGGCGGCGGGATCTTTACCAAGGCCGCCGATGTCGGCGCCGATCTGGTCGGCAAGGTCGAGGCGGGCATCCCCGAGGACGACCCGCGCAACCCCGCGGTGATCGCGGACAATGTTGGCGACAATGTCGGCGATTGCGCCGGCATGGCCGCCGATCTGTTCGAGACCTATGTCGTCACCGTCGGCGCCACCATGGTGCTGACCGCGCTGCTGCTGAGCGGTCTGGGCGACATGCTGCTGCCGATGATGGCGCTGCCGCTGCTGATCGGCGGGGTCTGCATCGTCACCAGCATCATCGGCACCTATTTCGTCCGCTTGGGAGGCGGCACGAACATCATGGGCGCCATGTACAAGGGCTTCCTCGTGACGGCGGTGCTGTCGATCCCGGCGATCTGGCTGGCGATGCAATTCGCGCTGGGCGATTTGAACACCGTGATGGGCGGCGCCAATCTCGCCGCGGTCGATGCGGGCGCGCCGCTCGCCGAGGAAGGCACCGCGTCGCTCCTCCCCTTCACCGGCTGGGACCTGTTCGGGTCGGCGATGATCGGGCTGCTGCTCACCGGGGTGATCATCTGGATCACCGAATATTACACCGGGACCAATTTCCGCCCGGTGCGCTCGATCGCCAAGGCTTCGGAGACCGGCCACGGCACAAACGTGATCCAGGGTCTGGCGATCAGCCTCGAATCGACCGCACTGCCGACGCTCGCCATCGTCGCCGGGATCATCGGCGCCTACCAGTTCGCGGGGCTGATGGGCATCGCCTATGCCGCCACCTCGATGCTGGCGCTCGCAGGCATGGTCGTGGCGCTCGACGCCTACGGCCCGGTCACCGACAATGCCGGCGGGATCGCCGAAATGGCGGGCCTCGACGACAGCGTGCGCGAGAAGACCGATGCGCTCGACGCGGTGGGCAACACCACCAAGGCGGTGACCAAGGGCTATGCGATCGGATCGGCCGGCCTCGCCGCGCTGGTGCTGTTCGCGGCCTACACTGCCGACCTCGCCGAGTTCTTCCCGCTGGCCGATGTCGATTTCAGCCTCGAGAACCCCTATGTCATCGTCGGGCTGCTGCTCGGCGCGCTGCTGCCCTATCTGTTCGGGGCGATGGGGATGACCGCGGTCGGCCGCGCGGCGGGCGACGTGGTCAAGGACGTCCGCGACCAGTTCCGCGAGAACCCCGGCATCATGCAGGGCACCTCCAAGCCCGACTATGCCCGCACGGTCGATCTGGTCACCAAGGCGGCGATCAAGGAGATGATCGTCCCCTCGCTGCTGCCGGTGCTGGCGCCGATCGTGGTCTATTTCGTCATCACCGCGATCGCCGGTCAAGAGAACGGCTTTGCGGCGCTCGGCGCGCTGCTGCTTGGCGTGATCGTTAGCGGGCTGTTCGTCGCACTGTCGATGACCGCGGGCGGCGGTGCCTGGGACAATGCCAAGAAGTACATCGAGGACGGCAATCACGGCGGCAAGGGCAGCGAAGCCCACAAGGCTGCGGTGACCGGCGACACGGTCGGCGATCCCTACAAGGACACCGCGGGTCCGGCGGTGAACCCGATGATCAAGATCACCAATATCGTCGCGCTGCTGCTGCTTGCGGCGCTAGCGGGCGGCACGGTCTGACCAAGCCCGCCTTCACAAACCAGAACCCCGTCCGGAGCGATCCGGGCGGGGTTCGCTTTTTGCGCGGCTTTAGGGCTTCTTAAGCGCAGCTTTGCTAGGGCATCGCCTGCGACACCCATCGTCGCATCTTTGAGGGGGCTGAGGCGTGGCCAGCATGGCATCGGACGAGCACGGAACGGTTACCGCCCTGGATCGCCGCGCCGCGAGCGTGGCGGACGCCGGTGTCGCCTGGCTCGACGACCTCGCCTCGCTTACCCCCGGCTTCGTCGCAGAGTGGCAGTCGCTGACCGCCGCGGCCGCAGCCCCCAACCCATTCTACGAGGAATGGAACCTGCGACCCGCACTCGCGCAGCTCGCGCCGGGCGGCAATGTGGCCTTGCTCGCCTATCGCGAAAATGGCGTGCTTGCGGGGCTCCTGCCCGTCGCCCGCTCCGCAAACTACTACAATCGCCCGTTCCGGCATTTGACCGGCTGGTTGCATGACAACGCCTTTTGCGGGATTCCGCTGGTGCGGCGCGGCGCCGAGGACGCGTTCTGGCGCGCCGCGCTCGCTGCGATCGACCAGCGCGCCGGCTTCGAATTCTTTCTCCACCTGCCGGCCCTTCCCGAGGACAGTCCGGTGACGCAGGCGCTGCTGCGCGTTGTCGCCCAGACCCGCCGCACGGCCACGGTGGTCGGGAGCGAGGAGCGCGCGCTGCTCTTCTCGCCGCTCGGCTCGAGCGCCTATCTCGAAGCCGCGATGAGCGCCAAGAAGCGCAAGGAATTGCGCCGTCAGTCAAAGCGCCTCGGCGAAATGGGCGAGCTGGCGGTCGAGCGGCTTGCAGGCGACGAGGAACTCGATCGCTGGATCGACGATTTTCTGGCGCTCGAAAACGCCGGCTGGAAGGGCGCGGAAGGATCTTCGCTCGCCAGCAATGCGCCGGTCGCTGCCTATTTTCGCAGCGCCTTGCAGGGCGGCGCGGCGGCAGGCCGGCTCGAGCGGCTGGCGCTCACGCTCGACGGCGCGCCGATCGCGATGCTCGCTACCTTTATCGCCGCGCCCGGAAGCTTCTCCTTCAAGACCGCCTTCGACGAACGCTATGCCAAATTCTCGCCCGGAATGCTGCTCCAGCAGGAAAATCTTGCACTGCTCGACCGCGCCGATATCGCCTGGTGCGATAGCTGCGCAGCGGCGGACCATCCGATGATCGAGCGGATCTGGCGCGAGAAGCGCACCATACTGGCCGTCAACATCGCGCTCGGCGGACCGCTCAAACGCACCGCCTTCCGGCTGATGAGCCAGCTCGAGCGCAGCGCCGAACCCTTGGGAAGGGACCACGATGGATAGCACCCGCACCGCCGCAGCGATCGGTTCACAGGTCCGCGCAGATCCTGCGCAAGCCAACGGGGCGCCCATCTTCGACGAGGCAACCCGTGACCGGTTCGGGCAGCTCTACCCGGAGCAGCCGCATGTCCTCGCGCATGCGCTGGGTTCGCACCCTCTGCTCGAACTGGGCAGCCTCGCCGCGCTGGCGGGGCGGCTCCCCGAGGCCTCAATCGAATACAATCGCGGCGATCTGCCAATCGGGGTCGATGGCAAGCCGGGCGCGACGGGTCTGTCGATCGAAGACACCATCCGCCGCATCGCCTCGGCCAACAGCTGGGCGGTGCTCAAGAACATCGAGCAGGACCCGGCCTACGAGGCGCTGCTGCTGGGCCTGCTGGGCGAGCTGCGCGCCGAGATCGAGGCCAGGACCGGGGCCATGCTGCGCCCGCAGGGGTTCGTCTTCATCTCCTCGCCCGATGCCGTCACCCCCTATCATTTCGACCCCGAGCACAACATCCTGCTGCAGGTGAAGGGCTCCAAGGTGATGACGCAGTTCCCCGCCGGCGATGCCCGTTTTGCCCCCGACGAGGTGCACGAAACCTACCATTGCGGCGGCGCGCGCGAATTGCGCTGGCAGGATGATTTCGCCGCCGCTGGCCGGGAATTCGCGATCGGCCCGGGCGAGGCGGTGTTCGTGCCCGTCATGGCGCCGCATTTCGTTCGCAACGGGCCCGATAGCTCGATCTCGCTCTCGATCACCTGGCGCAGCGACTGGAGCTTCGCCGAGGCGGATGCGCGCGGCCTCAACCGCGTGCTGCGCGCCGCCGGGCTCAGCCCCGCCGCTCCGGGGCGCTGGCCGCGCACCAACCGCACCAAGGCCAACGCCTACCGGGTGCTGCGGAAACTCGGCGCGGTGGATTGACGCTGCGGCGGGCGGTCCGCAAAGCGCCTGTCATGACCGAACCGATGCCAGACAATTCCACCCCCGCCGAACTCGTTGCGGGTCTCGTCGAACTGCTGACCGTGACCCGCGAGGGCGACGACAGCTTCGTCGGCCAGCCGCAGCCCGGCGGGGTCGGGCGAGTGTTCGGCGGCCAGGTGATCGCGCAGGCGCTGCAGGCCGCGCAGGTCACCGCCCCCGGCGGCATGGCGGCGCATTCGCTCCACGCCTATTTCCTCCGCGGCGGCGAGGAAGGCGTGGACATCGACTACCAGACCGCGCGCGATTTCGACGGCCGCAGCTTCGCCAACCGCCGCGTGGTGGCGCGCCAGCAGGGCCGCCCGATCCTCAATCTCACCGCCAGTTTCCAGCAGGCGGAGGACGGGCTGAGCCACGACGACTACACCATGCCGCAGGTCACCCCGCCCGAGGAGCTGACGCCGGACACCGAACTGCGCCGCCAGTTCGTCGATGCGCTCGACAACGTCTCCGACCTCCAGCGCGCGCTGATGCTGCGCCCGCGGCCGATCGAGATGCGCACCAGCGACAGCCTCCACTGGATGAACTCCGAACCGCGCGCCCCGCAGGCGCACAGCTGGTTCCGCACCGTCGCGCCGCTGCCCGCGCTTAGCGACGACCCGGCGCTCCACCGCGCGGTGATCGCCTATGCCAGCGACTACACGCTGCTGGGCACCGCGGCGCTGCCGCATGGGCTGAGCTGGGCGCGCGGCGAGCTGAACGGCGCCAGCCTCGACCACGCGATCTGGTTCCACCGCCCGGCGCGCGCCGACGAATGGCTGCTCTACGCCACCGACAGCCCGTGGAGCGGCGCGGGCCGCGGCTTCAACCGCGGGCGGATCTTCGACCGCGAGGGCCGGCTGGTCGCCAGCGTCGCGCAGGAAGGCGTGGTGCGGCGGCGGCACCAGCGGACCGCCTGATACTTCGGGCACATCTGACACATCTGACACGGGGAACACGCCGCGATGGCGGAAATGCGCGGGTTGCGCGGTGCAAGGTTACGCTTTTCCGAAAGGTTGGCGCTTTGCGTTTGTTGATGAAACACATCCGGGGGGCGGCGTAAGGGCGACTCGCGGGGGGCCTGTAACGCAAGCGCTGCGGGAGGGGGCCGGACTGGACGATATGAAAGAGCCGACTCGAAGCTAGCAGGCCGGCGGCGTGTAGGAAAATGCGCAGTTTGCCCCGCCCTTGCGGCGCGCTAGGAGGGTTATCGAAGGGGAGCGGATCGTGAGACTGGGGTGGGACGAGATCGCGCGGCGCGCCAAGGCGTTCAGCGAGGAATTCAAGGACGAGACGCGCGAGCGCGCAGAGACGCAGACCTTCTACAACGCCTTCTTCGAAATCTTCGGGATCAAGCGGCGGCAGGTTGCGATCTATGAAAAGCGGGTCAAGCTGCTGCGCCAGAAGCATGGCTTCATCGACCTGTTCTGGCCCGGCACGCTGCTGATCGAGCAGAAGAGCGGACAGCTCGACCTCGACCGCGCGCAGGGGCAGGCGCTCGACTATCTCGACGGCGTCCACGCAACCGAACAGCCGCGCTTCATCCTGAGCTGCGACTTCCAGAACTGGCGGCTGCTCGACCTCGACACCGGCAGGGAGCTCAAGTTCAAGCTCGCGGACCTGCACAAGCACGTCCAGGCCTTCGACTTCATGCTCGGCCGCCGGGTCAGCTTCGAGCGGCAGGAGGCGGTCACCATCAAGGCCGCCGAGCTGATGGGGCGGATCCACGACGCGCTGGAGGAGAACGGCTACACCGGGCACGATCTCGAACGCTATCTCGTGCGGCTGCTGTTCTGCATGTTCGCCGACGACACCGGCATCTTCCAGCCAAAGGACATCTTCCTCCAGCTGATCGAGCACGACACCAAGCCCGACGGCAGCAATGTCGGGCGGGTGATCAACGAATTGTTCGAGGTGCTCGACACGCCGGAGGACAGGCGTCAGGCCAACCTGCCGGGCGAGCTCAACCAGTTCCCCTATGTCAACGGACGGCTGTTCCGCGAGAACCTGCGCACCCCGGTGTTCACCGCCAAGATGCGCGACGACCTCCTAGACGCCTGCCGCCACGACTGGTCGGCGGTCAGCCCGGCGATCTTCGGCAGCCTGTTCCAGAGCGTGATGGACGCCAAGGAGCGCCGCGCAAAGGGCGCGCATTACACCAGCGAGGAAAACATCCTCAAGGTGATCGGGCCGCTGTTCCTCGACGAGCTGCGCGACGAGCTGGAGGTGCTGAAAGCGCGGCGGACCCAGAAGGACAAGACGCTGCTCGAATTTCAGGCGCGACTCTCGCGAATGCGGTTCCTCGATCCCGCCTGCGGCTGCGGCAATTTTCTCGTCGTCGCCTATCGCGAGATTCGCCAGTTGGAACTCGGATGCCTGCAGGCGCTATATGGCGACCAGCGGATCGATGCCGAGCTGATGACGCGGGTCACGGTCGACCAGTTCTACGGCATCGAATACGAGGAATTTCCCGCGATGATCGCCGAGGTGGCGATGTGGATGGCCGATCACATCGCCAACAATGCGATTAACGAGGCCTTCCGTCTGAATTACGCGCGCATCCCGCTGAGCGGCGGCGCGACGATCCGCCACGGCGATGCGCTGGAGCTGGACTGGAACGAGGTCGTCCCGGCGGGACAATGCAGCGTGGTGATGGGCAATCCGCCCTTCGTAGGTTTCGTATGGCGGACCGAAGCGCAACAAAAGCAATTTACTGCCCTGCTTAATGCCAATGGAGCCAAAGCAAGCAGGCTGGATTATGTCGCCGCGTGGTTCCTAAAGGC
>TARA_R110002072_G_scaffold117413_4_pt1 | contig 11122 bp, 16 predicted proteins | sample TARA_R110002072 | Tara Oceans TARA_R110002072 (sample SAMEA4397118) | marine metagenome | biome: Polar Biome; feature: [SRF] surface water layer (ENVO:00010504); material: water (ENVO:00002006), including particulate matter (ENVO:01000060) such as... | depth 5 m | reverse complement strand
TACGAAATATCTTTTCCAAAATCGCAACAACAAAATCCATCGAGGTGTAATCATCATTATAAAGCACCACTTTAAATTTCTTTGGTGGCTCAACTTTGTTTTTTTGTTTATCCAATACACCAATATCAGATTGCTTATCCATTTTCTTTTTAGGCATTAGTAATTCCCCCAGTGACAATCGCATGGATCACATCCACACACAAAACAATAATCAGTTTTTTCTACAATTATAAACGAACCATGGTTGTTTAGCCCTTTAGGATAAACAGCGAGTCCGTGTTTGTTTGCTGCTTTCGCAACAATACTTCTCATTTTTTGAGAATTTCCAGTAATAACTTCAACTGGAAGGTCATTCATTAAAATAAAATTTACTACTTCTGTCTCAACAGAATCGTGTCGCTTCCCATGTAAATCAAGTTTTTTCATTTCTCCTCCGGTTCAAATGTTTTTAGACGAAGTTGTCCGTCTTTAATTAGAATATAAGTAGAGTGCTCAACCCAATCGCCTATGTTAGCATAAGTCTTAATCTTCTCCATCTCATCAACCCAAATAACAACTTCTGGTATGTGGGTATGACCCATGATAAATACATCGGCCCCTTTGTTGAGTTTCATTATATCCCAGACTCTTCGGAGCTTTCTCTTCTTTTGTTGTTGTCTCACATACCAAGCAGCAAGATTCCACTTGAATACTCTCTCCAAGAGATCGTGAAAGATAGATACGATGTTCATCGTAAACTTCCAATGCACAATACCTTTTTCGTATTTGTCTCCGTGCTCTACACGATAGTGGCGACCAACATAATCAAATTCATATTCTTCCATGAATTCAATACCAGCGACTGTCTCGCCCACAAATTTATTAAAAGCAATATCATGATTACCAACAATATAAATTATTCTCTTATTGTCTCGATTTAAGTTTGATATTGTCTGAAAGAGTTCGGCTGTGTGTTTTGTGAATGTTGGAACACGAATGAAGTCGATAATATCACCAGCAAGAACTATTTCATCAAAGTCTACTGTGTTGAGTAGCTTTTGCAATTTAGACTCTTTTGAATGTAAGGAGCCCATGTGTATATCTGAAATAATTAATCTGGTGTAGTCTTCTTTCATTTCATGAACACCTGAATGGCCATGATTATAGAAGCAAGAATCAAGCAGAGTGTTGTCTTTAAAGTAAACATACTTTCGCTCATGTGAATCCAAGTTAAAATAGGGAAAACAACCATTCCGCTCGCAAACCCCAAAAATCTACAAGTCCACAAAGCCTCAGAAGAATCATATATATATTTTGTTCCATACCAAAAAAATAATGCTGTTGGGATTGAAAACATCAATGAAGATAAAATTGCCTTATCTTTCCAATATTCCCACACGAACTGGCTATTGAGTTGATACCATGCGACAGTTTGTGCTGTCATAAATAACAAAAATCCAACTATTAATCTATAATCCATTAAGCCCCCAAAGCTTTCATATCGTGAGAGTGGTGAATACTGCATCTCGGTTCATATTTGTCAATTCCGCCGACTTCTATTTCTCCGGTGAAGTTGCCGTCTTTCTTATAAGTATAATAAGCATCATCGCCACAAACGGTACAAACGGCTGGGCAAACTTCAATTCTAGTTGCCCATGGCAGCATTTTAGAAACTTCTTCAAAAGGTTTCAGATCAGATGAAAGTTGCAATGACGAAATCAAAATAGTAAACCCCGTCTTATATAAATCAATTAATACATCTGCTGCTCCTTCAACCATAAATGCTTCGTCTAAAGCTATAACACCAGAAGATGCTTGTCTTTTTTCAAGATGCAGGTACACCTCTTCGGCGGCGACGATAGGTACAGAGTTTATCTCATAGCCTCTATGTGTCACAATAGACTGCCCTTCGGGGTCATAACGAGTATCCCTTAAAGGTTTAAAGGTAAAAACCTTCCTTTGTTTCAATCTATATCTTTCAATTGCACTAAGCAATCTTGTAGTCTTTCCACCGAACATAGGCCCGGTGAATATTACGAATTCATTTTTCATATTACACCATTTGTTGTTATTATAACTTATAATTATTGATTGTCAAGGATTAAATGTATAATTAAACAAACTTTTAAGAAAAGAAATTATAACCTTGTCTTTTTTTTCATCTGTCTCGGCCTGAGACATGTGCCAACCGAATGTTTTCTCCATTGCGGCGATCTTTTTGTTAACATCAGAGATCTCTTCGCGAAGCAATTCGTTTACCTTTTCATATTTCTGTGGGTGAATGTCTAGCTCTTCTGCTATCTCCAACAATTGGCCCCACTTTTCGTTGTCAAAGGCTTCAGAAGCTCGTTTGAACATCTCTTGTTTCTCTATAATATCTGGGGTCTGTTTCATATTAGAAAATTTATCTGGGTGTATCTTTTTGGCTATACCGCGAAAGATTTTTTGAAAGATCTTTTTTTTGCGAACTTGTTCGTCTGTTAGTTCTGCTTTAACATCTTCTTCTTTTTGTTCTTTAGTGACCGTAGGTTTATCGGAAAACTGCTTTACTTTTTCTGGTTGTTGTGCCTCAAGGTCAGCAATTGAAATGTCATGCTTAATACAAAAATCTCTATAGTATTCCTCAAATTCTATATTGCCCTCAACACAAGCTTGATCGACATAATCTAGTTCAGAATATTTGAATTTTAACTCATTAGAGAGTTTTTTATAGAGCTTGAATGTGCTTATACTCATTTATAATTTTCTCCAACTCTTTTTTAGAAAATCTAATTCTAACAAAAGTTTTTTTCTGGCCCGAATCTTCCCAAATCTGTATTGAGGCTTCGGAAAGGTCACTTAATTCTAAATAGAAAGCATCAGGATCATTATCTGCTCTTTTAATTGAATACTTATTGTCTTTCATATTAATCTCCTATATCCATCGCAATTCTGTTAAATTCATTATACTTAAACAAATTTTTTGTGGGTCTTTTAATTGTATGTGCCAAGTCTGTTTTCATAAAATCTCGATATTCACACCATGAACTTATATTTGAGAACTGCTTTGGCTCATGTATTGTAGCATTCTCTAAATCTAAATCCTGAAAGACATCCTTTAGCTGAAAATTGCGAGCACTCCACCTTTCCTCAATTGGAAGAGGTTCCACTGGTATTCTTTTTGTAGAATCTGGAACACTTCTGTATTTACCTGTTCCTTTTCTAACATTCCTTCTGTATTGGATAAACTCTTCTTTTCCAAATGTAAATGAAGTATACTGGTTATCTTGTACAGTCTTCCCATGATAAGAAACATAAAAGTTTTTTTGTGTCTTGATAAGTTTTCGCTTCTTGTCAAGGAACCTTGGATCAAAGATCCCATAAGGGAATGAGACATAATATTTATCTGGGATCATCCAAGTTGATAACCTTGCTGAAACTTTAAATGCAGTGAGGGCACCATAAATTACACTCCAAGATAGACAGTCTCGCCTGTCTCTGTCTTTGGGGTGAACCGGAGCCCAGAAGATTGGTATCCTTCGCTTTAATGACGAGGGTTTGGGACCAAGAGTATTATAAAAGTAAAGAGGATCCTGAATGTAATCTCCAACCCGATAGCGAACAATAGGTTCAATATCGTCGTTACAAACAATCCAAATGGTATCGCACCCTGCGAAAGCACATTCCACGACTGCTGCCTCCAACAATGTATAGTTAGAAGCCACAGGCAACATACAATCGGGATAGGGCATTTCAAAATCTAAGCTTTGTCCGGCAATTGGTATAATCCCCGTAAGGTGGAAATTTGCTTGTGACGGAAAAGTTTTTTCGTGGAATTCCATAATTTACCTTCTCTTTTTCTTTGGTCTAAAATCTCTAGTGTTGAATGTAGTGGTGTATAGTTTTTTATTATGTCTCGGTGTGAGTGTTCAACCTTTACAGCATAATGCAATTGAAGTCCTCTCTTGTTGTAACCGTTGGCTGTTCCTCGGATACCATTATCTTTCATCATTTTTAACACTTTAAGTCTCGCATAGCTCTCGCTACTTTCATAGCTTTCAATATCTGCTGTCCTAATCTTGGAGAAAGCAACGACATCTTTGCGGCTTCTATTTAATCCAATTCGTCGAGGGGAATGAAAAAACAGCTTATTAACAAATCTAGATTTCTTATCTTCAATAAAAATATGCGGGTGTACAGTTCCAGAATGAACATGAAACCAATCATAAACATTCAAAGACGAATTGGAAATCTTATCAAAATCTATTCTTTCGTTGTATCTTACCTTTATTCTTGAATTGTCAACGGTTGTTATCGTAAAAGCTTTTCGTTCGCTTCTAATATTCTTAACGATATTCGGGACCAAGACAAGGCCACCCATAGATAATAAAAAAGTCAACCTATCCCACAACTCTGATTTGTATATATCTCTTGCACCTTCATAACCTAAGAATTTAAAATCAACCAAGTTGGTTACCTTCTCTAACTCAAAAGGAATAATTGGTTCTTTAATAATAATGGGAGTCTCTGAAACAAATGAATAAAGCAATGCTTCCAGAGATCCCCCGATGATCAATTTGTTATAAAAAAAATCTTGCTTCATCAAACACCAGTTGATTAGTCAATTTCTACCAAGCTATTTAAAAATTCTTGTGGTACTTCAGTAAGTAGTTGATCACCGACCATTATATTGTAAGCCCAGAAAGAGAACGGTGTCTCCTCTGCTGCTGGATACAACGGATATGTTAAATTAATTGGCCCACGGGTAATGAGACCTATAATTGTAGTCTTGCTTTCAAGCACTAATTGTCCAAACTCATTTAACATAACCAAATCTCCCACTTTAAATTTTGCTTCCATCTCTTACTTCCTTATAAGAGTTTACAGTAACTGGGAATAAATCGGTTGCGATGTCCAAGCAAGCTTCTGCTGCTTTTTGAATCTCCCACTGTGCCCCTTCATGTGTTCTCAGGTCGATAAATTTAAGCAAGTTTGACATGTTTACGGTGCCATAATACTCGGTATATAGGTTCTGCGGCAGGATCATCCTTGCTTGTTCTCGACAAACACCATTTGACATAAGATCTCGATAAACTTCCAAAGCTCTATTTGTTTGCATTTCTAAAATCTCAGAAGCACGAATGCCTTCGCCATAATCAGACCAATCATGAACTATAACAGGATTGGCTAACTCATCTGGGTTGGAGGCTTGTCTGTTGGATTTGTGCTGGGTTCTAAATTCTTTTGGAAGATAGAATTGTAAACCCTTGTCGGTATACCGACGAGAAATTTCATTATACGACCATGTTCTGTGTCTGTGGTGTTGCGAACGAACAAATAAAGGCACAGTAAATTTAAAGGTAACAGCACAATGCTCCAGTGTAGAAGTGTGCCTGTGTCTAATAAGGTACTTAATAAGTTTTCTGTCCCTGTTATCCAACTCAGACTTTTCGACACCAAAGCTAACGCGAGCAGAATTGACGACGGTAAGGTCACTGCCCATATGACTAATGTAGTCCACACGACCAATCCCGTCATCATATAAGAGAACAGACTTTTCATATTTGTTCACTTATTCCTCCGCACAAATTTAATTTTCTTGCCTTTGTGCATCTCTGCCTTAATCATTGCTTCAATAACAGAGTTTGGAGCATCAACTTCAACAACCTCTTCTTGTTCTTCTTTGAATACAAATGTTGATCCACGAACTCTGGACCAGAAATTAGCATCTTTTTCAATTGGTTCAAGACTTGTCCAAGGACCACCATATTCAACACGACTACCATCTGGTGCAAATGCATCGATGTATCGTTTACCGGAGCGGGAACCCATCTCACCAAAAATGAAAGCATCTTGTTCATATTTTGAACTTAGTTGTTTGGCCATATCAAAAAGATCTGATTCTCCTTTTTCAACATCGCCTCTCTCTTCATCTGTAACAACAATTGACTTTTCAATAACACGAACTTCGTTACCCTCTTCGTCTTTTTCAACCCAAGAGCCATCAATCTCAGTGAAAGGAAAACCAGCGGCTTTCCAAGCAGCTTTTAATTCTTGACTTCTTTGATCGTTTTCGTTTCTTGATTTCTCATGTCTATCAGCAGACATAACAACAAAAGAAACATCTGAATTGTCTACCTTGCCCTTAATGCGATTGAAAGAGGATTCAGTGATAACTGGTTCTTCCAAAAGCATAGACGGACCAGCCGCCTCTTTGATTAATTCTTTGATCACTTTAGCATCTAATTTCATTTTGTAAATCTCCCCATTACATAATTGTCTAGAACTAAATAGATTTCTTTACCTTTCATCTCTATTTTTTCTAGCATTCTTCTTTCAACAATTATGGTGTCATTCTGATGAACTGAGTCAATAAGCTTGCTGTCGCTCGCTACTGCGAGGACAGAACAAGCCAGATAAGGTGATTCTTGTTTTTTATAATCATCGGGGAGCATAATTAAAGAATTTTTTTCTTCTTTCTTCTCCTCGATGGGGTTAACTAAAATGTGACGGTTAGTTGGTTCAAAATTCATTATCCCTCCACTTCATTTTTAGCATCTTGAATGTCTTTTCTCATTTGTTTAAGTAAAGCGATGGCTTCTTGACAAGCCTTTCTTGCTCTAACAGCAGAGGACTTGTAGCCATACTTTTTATTTTCAATCTTATCAATATCATCGGCTGTGCCGTTTAGTATACTGATTATTTCTAACATTTTATCATTCATTGTTCTTCTCCAAAGTTAATGTCGCACGAATCATTCGTACAGTATTTAGAACCAATTCCTTCTTCTTCTGTATCAATTCTTTGTATAGGGGTGACACCCTTTATCATTTCGTTATATTCTTCTTCTGTAATTGGCTCGTAAGGAGCCTGTTCATATCCCGTTTCTTGGTATCTCAAAAAAGATACTGCTTTTAGTCGCGATTCATATAATTCTAAAGCATCTTTGATTTGAGGTGCCTCGTTAGCATTAAAAGTAACCGTGATACTTACACTATTATCAGCCCAATAATGCTGATATTGAGAGGCAATTTCTAATTGTTCCCACATAGAAACATCTTTCTTTCCTTTTACAAAAAAAGGCTCCTTAACGGGAAATTCTACACAAACAGTATTCGGTGAATATTTGTCGTCTTCAGTTTTGTAACCCGCTTCTTTCAAAGCCGGTAATAAATCCGAATCTTTTCCAAAGCGGATTCTTCTAATATAGAATTCATTCTCTGGAAAGTGGATACCCGGTGTTGAACCATTAAGGAGAGATACTGTTCCGCTTGGCTTAATAGAAGTCATTCTAACAGATCGTGGAATACATAGCCAATCAGCATATTCTTTATCCATATCAGTTACATGTTTATAAGCATCATCACACCACTGTAACATGGTTCTTCGTGTGTGTTTATTGAAAGCCTGTATTACACCCGATTGGGATAGTCCAATACGGCGGTTTTTTAACATAATTGCATTAGTCTCTCTCCAGTGAGTGTTCACTAAAGTGACTGTTTTGCCGTACATGTATGCAATTTCTAATGTCTTTATATAGTCTTCATAGGAGTCATGTTTTGCTGGGAAGGTCTCAACCAAACAACAAAGCTCTCCGTCTTCCAATTGTTGCTCGACACAAGGATTAAATCCCATAACTTTTGTATCGTCATACCTTTTACCATCTTTCATGCGACCATAATAACGAGCATTATGGAGCCAGATATAGCCCGGTTCACCATTCTTTTGTGATTGTTCGGCATGCCAAGAGTAATCCATACCAATTTTTGCTTCAAAAGAGTTATTAGAGCCCCAACGATGGTGGTAAAGCTTTTCTCGATCGTTTTTCATTGTCAAATATTCCCGATCGTCGGCTTGTCCCAGAGCAAGAGCAGCGGAACGGCGAACATTACCAGCGACAACACATCGACCAATAAGGTTTTCGGTATCAACAATATCAATTGATGTAATCAATTCGCCAATTTTTTCGTTATATAATTGTTTTAAATTATTATGAAGCTCGATCAGTGGTCCGGGGCCACTTGAAGTTCCACCGAAACCTTTAATCGCAGCACCTTCGGGACGAATTTGTGAATAATCAAAATTAGGAACTTTTTTACCTTGCAGATATCCATCAAGAAGCATATGAACAGAGTCAACCCAACCTTCGCGACTATCATCAATTGTTAAAGTATCGGGCACCCATTGTGGCTCTTTGATTGTTAGAGTTTTGGCTCCGAGAGTATCAAAACCAACTCCGATACCAACCATCAAGGCATCCATCATCCAAGCAAAAAGATAACCACCTTTAGTGTTGATATCTTTTGTTGAGCGGAAAGCACAATTAAAAAGCCCAGCACCTGTTCTTTCATAAATAAATTTAGTTCCCATCATCCATAGGCCGCGACCGGGTGGGGTCCATTTTAAATTAAACAAGCGGTCATAAGCTTCTTTGGATGTTCTTTGTGCCTTGGCATCATTCCATTCCAAACCAAGAGCAAATACATGTCTTTTTTGAATGTCAAACATTCCCTCGATGACTCGGCGACAAGTTTGATACCACTCTTCTGTGCCTTTAGCATTTGGGTCTGTCTCGTTTAAACGACGAGCATAGGTTCGCTTATAGGTAATATACCCAACTGGGCCCCATGGGACCTCTTTATCTTTATATTGCTCAATAAATTGGTCTGATAAACCAAATTTGCGAACACTAATATTTCCAATCTTTAACATCTAAAAACTCCTTTACTTTTTCATATTTTTGTACTTATTTTTTAAAAACTGCACAGTTGACCCAGCGGAGGATTGCACTGCATCGTCCATTGTTTCATCTTGTCTCTCTAATACTTTCATATCAACTCTCGACCAATCAGCGAAGATTGGGAACACAAGACCGTCCGGGCCATTTCTATTTTTGGCGACAAAGACTCTTCCAGTGTTCGCATTCTTGTCTTCGATGGTTCTCGACAACGAAAATATAAAATCAGAGACAAAGCATTTATTGAAGGCTTCCGAGATTGCCTCCATGGTGATGACTTCCGCATTTAAACCCGACCTGTTCGTTTGTGATGCCGTCCAAAGAGGGCAGTCATAAATTTGTGCGATTCCTCGCAATTCTTCATAGATATTTTCAAGATCGTGTCTTTTCTCACGGGTCTCCTTAACTGGTCTCAAGAGATCGGCATAATCGACAATAATCATGTCGGGCTCGATACCTCTCTTTTTTAATCTTTCAATGTGATTCTTAATTGTTTCCGTCGAAGCAGATTTCGTTGGATACTCTTTAATAATTAGAGTGCCTTCAACATCTTTCACAACATCGAGAATTTTTTGTTTATTCGACATTAGATCCCCAAGAGGAACACCAGTTATCGACGAATCATATCTTGATCCAACTACTGTGTCGGCCAACTCAAGTGTGTAATGAACGACTGTTTTACCCTGCTTTAAAGCATTGGCACCAAGGCAAGCAAGTATCATCGATTTCCCAGCCCCGGTAGGGGCGATCGCGACTCCAAGCTCCCTTTTGCCAAGGCCACCCTTGCAAATATCATCGATTCTATCCCACCCGGTTGGGACTGGATCACGATTTTTTATTGAGAATCTTTCCTCAAAGTCTTTGAGATAATCATGGCCGAAATTGTTGTCGGTTCCGAGTTTTAGGGCATCTTGGATAACTTTCTGTATCTCGTCGAAAGATGAAGTTTTGATGAGTTTTACCGATTTCATCATGGCCCCTTTTAGAACCTGTTTGCGGCAAAAGTCAAGGGCATTATCTTTAATATATTGAGCCCCATCTATTTCCGAATCGGAAAGCACTTTTGCATAGAATTGCCTTATTTGCTTTTGGAGAGCATCGGAGTATTCATCAAGACCTGATGAAATGTGTGTGGCCATAATTTTGTATGACGGGTGCATTTTATAATTGTGGCGGTAATCTAATATTGTCTTAGTGAACACTCGTAAATGCTCATATTGCAAAAACTCAAGACTTAATACTTCTGTGATTTGATCACAAAAGGGGCGGTCTTGAAGCATCAAATGACACAAGTCCTCTTGAAATGATTTTCCGAATCTTTGAAATGTTTCTTTGGTATGTTCCATCTTTCCTCCAATGCTTTTTTAACTATGTAACAACTTTTCGTAACCTTGTCAAGTTACTCTTTTATCTTTCAAGTTTTTTTATTAAATTCCATAAGTCCGTGAAATTTATAGAACCTTGTCCGTCTTCAAAGAGCATTTTTGTGAAATTCATCTTATTACTCTCTGCCTCAAAACTGGCTATGGTGTAGTCAATTTTCTTTCTATTGAGTACCGAAATAGAGGGGTCGTATAGCTGCATAATTGAGTAGTTATTTTCTACGAGCTTTTGATTCTCGATAATCTTATTGTGTGCAACTTTCTTTTTTTCTACACTCTCACAAAATTCTACTAATTCTTCCAATTCGTATTGTTTCGACTCGGAGAGGAATGTAAAATTTTTGGCGATGGTTTTTAGCCCTACTCTACCGACTCCCTTGAGATTATCTGAAGCATCACCTGCTATTGCTCTGGCTAGTGCAAAGTTATTGGGGTGGATTCCAAACCTATATGCAATTGTTCCCTGTGTTTCTAAAACATCTTGGACTGGGCGGTAAACTGCTGTGTCTTCATCGCATAACTGAAAGAAGTCCTTGTCGCTTGAGATAATGATCTTCTGCCAATCTTCATAGTGCTTGTGGCGAGCAACAATAGCAATTACATCATCTGCCTCTACACCGTCATAAGTCAATTGTATCATCGGCAACTCGTTTAAATATTCAAACAAGCGGATCTGTTGGTGGATTTTGTTCTGCTCTTGACTCTTTGGGTCCAAATCAATCATACGACGATTAAAACGAAGAGGTTTTCTACCTTCTTTGTAGTTCTCATTCTGTTGTTTCTTTCTTTGTGAGCCACCGATACCATCCCAGCAGATAATCACTTCATGGGGTCGGCATTGTCTCATTATCTTCTGTAGGGACTTAAGAAACCCTATGGTTCCTCCGATTGGAATACCGGAGGGGTCCATTGTGGGGATCACCACATAGCTTCTTATAAAAAGGTTAAGAGCATCAACCAATAATAGCCTTTTCTTTTCACTCATAATCTCTCCGGTGAGTTTGAGAGGTAAACATGCTTGGCTAATGAATCAGATTGACCAACT
>TARA_R110002072_G_scaffold122455_2_pt1 | contig 11127 bp, 10 predicted proteins | sample TARA_R110002072 | Tara Oceans TARA_R110002072 (sample SAMEA4397118) | marine metagenome | biome: Polar Biome; feature: [SRF] surface water layer (ENVO:00010504); material: water (ENVO:00002006), including particulate matter (ENVO:01000060) such as... | depth 5 m | reverse complement strand
GAGCCGATCCGGCTCGAACAGTGAGACTGTTGATGAAACCGCCGCGCAACGCGGGTCGAAAGAAGAAAAATCATGAAGCGAATAGGCTTGTTGACGTCCGGTGGCGACTGCGCCGGGTTAAACGCGGTGCTGCGCGCGGTTGTTCACCGGGCCATTGAAGGGCTGGGCTGGGAGGTGCTGGGCGTGCGCAAAGGCACCGCCGGTCTGCTGGCCGATCCGCCCGAAGTCGAACTTTTGAACCTTTCGCTTTTTGACGGCTTTCTGCTGCGTCAAGGCGGCACCATTCTCGGGACCACGAACAAGGGCGACCCCTTTGACTATCCGATGCCCGACGGCCAGCGCCAGGACCGCTCGCGGGAGGTCGCCGCGAGCCTGAAGGGTTTGGCGATCGACGCTTTGATCGGGATTGGCGGCGACGGCAGCCTGGATATCTTGCAACGGCTCTGCGCCCTTGCCGAGCTGCCGCTGATCGGCATTCCCAAAACCATCGACAATGATGTGGTGGCAACCGAGATCGCCGTCGGCCACGCCACCGCCGTTACCGAGGCGGTTCACGCGCTGGACAACCTCCAGCCCACCGCCGCCAGCCATGATCGGATCATGCTGCTGGAGGTGATGGGGCGAGACGCCGGGCATCTGGCGCTTTCCGCCGGTATTGCCGGCGGCGCCGATGTAATCCTAATTCCGGAAATTCCCTACCGCTTCGACAAGGTGGCGGCAAAGATCGAAAGCCTGCGCCGACGGGGGCGCAACTTTGCCCTGGTGGTGGTGGCCGAGGCGGTGCTGCGCGAAGACGGTCAGGCGGTTTTTCAGCCGCACAGCGGTGGGCGCTCGACCTACGGCGGAATCGGGCACTATGTGGGCGAGCGGCTGTCGCAAGCCACCGGGGCGGACATCCGGGTGACGGTGTTGGGCCATGTGCAGCGTGGCGGGACGCCCACGGCGAACGACCGGCTGGTGGCGTCGGCTTTCGGCGTTCACGCCGTTGACCTGATCGCCCGGGGGGCGACCAACCGGGTGGTTGTCTGGCAGGGGCGTGACGTGGGGTCGGTGCCGCTCGCCGAGGTGGTCGGGCGGCCGCAGCTGGTGGACCCGGACGGTTCGCTGGTGGCGACGGCCAGGGGGCTGGGTATTTGTCTGGGAGATCGCTAGTGGCCGAGCTTCCGGTCGATGTCAGCCAACCGCCGGCGCAAGGCAATCTCTTCTGGGCCTTTTCACAGGCCTTTTATCGCCTGCCCGATGTGGCGGCGGCCTGTCTGGCGCTGCAGGATCACCGCCAGGTCGACGTGAACCTGTTGCTCTATTGTCTTTGGCGCGGGCAACGGGGGGAAACCCTGACCGGCGACGACCTGGCGCGCCTGCTCCCTGCGGTGGCGGACTGGCAGCATCAGGTGGTTCGGCCGCTGCGGACGGCGCGGCGGTGGCTGAAAACCCAATCCCTATTGCCGGAGGAACGCGAAGGCGGCTTGCGCCAGGCCCTCAAGCAGCAGGAGCTGGCGGCGGAAAAGCGCGAGCAGGATATTCTCTTTGCCTGCCTGCCGCTGCCGCTCGCCGATCCGGCGCGCTACCCGCAAGGCCGTCAAGCGGCCAAAACAAACTGTCGGGCCTATCTCTCGATCCTGGCCGCGCCGGCTTCCGCACAGGTTGCCCGGGCCGGACCGGACGCGGCGGCGCTGGCCCTGCTGCTCGACCGTCTCTTTCCCGATCAGCGCTAACCGTGTGATCCGGCTCTGGCCGAGCTTGGCTGGCGGTTATCTTGCCGTGTCGCGCCAGCGGCTGACCAGCGGGCTGTCGAATTCGAACAGGTCCAGCACCCGGCCAACCGATTGGTTCACCAGGTCGTCGATGCTTTCGGGGCTGTTGTAGAAGGCCGGCACCGGCGGCGCGATGATCGCCCCCAACTCCGAAAGCGCCAGCATGTTGCGCAGATGACCGCTGTGCAGCGGGGTTTCGCGCACCATCAGCACCAGGCGCCGCCGCTCCTTTAGGATCACGTCGGCCGCCCGGGTCAGCAGGCTGGAGGTCACGCCGCTGGAAATTTCCGACAGCGAGCGGATCGAACAGGGCGCGACGATCATGCCCAGGGTTTTGAACGAGCCACTCGAAATCGCCGCGCCGATGTCTCCGGCCGGATAGACCACATCGGCCAGGGCCTGCACCTGGCGCACCTTCAAGTCGCTCTCATAGGCCAGGGTTACCTCGGCCGATCTGCTTATCACCAGGTGAGACTCAACCGGTAGATCCCGCAAGGCTTCCAGCAAGCGGATGCCATAAATCACACCGCTGGCGCCGGTTATGCCGACAATGAGACGGTTGGTCGCGGCCATGATCGCTCCTTTTCAAATGACGCGCCATTGTAATGACTTTCTAGGTTTCCTAAATGAATTTTTACCCAAGGAAATCTTCTAGCTATCACTTGGCCTTTGCTGTCAGATAAGCGTAACATTAGAGCGTACTTAAACAGGAATGGAGATGAGTCCAATGAGCATGCAGGACCACATCGTAGCTCTCAAGCAGAAGCACGCCACCCTGGATAGCGCCCTTGAGCGAGAGAACCTACGTCCGCACCCCGACGAAGTTGTGATCCACGATCTCAAGCGCGAAAAACTAAAAATCAAGGATGAAATCGCGAACCTGTCCGAGGCCGCCGTCGGGTCGCACTAGACTCGGATCGGGTTGGATAAAGTTACCAGGCGATCCTGTTTAACCCGTGGCGCCGCCTCTGATCCTCTGATTGACCGGCGAGTCGCGAGAAAAATCCAGCGCTGCGTTCCAAGCAACGCTTGGCAAGGGAAAAGAAAAAAGCCGGCGTCCCGTTTGGGCGCCGGTTTGTTGTTGGTGCGGCGCTGGAGGCTGGGCCCCCGAAGACCAGGCCGCCGAAGGCCAGGCCGATGACGACAGCGCCGGAAAGAGTCGGTCATGTGTAGGCGTTAGGAATTATTGGCAGGATACCGGAAGTATTTCCCTGGAGCATAATCGACCGATCCGGCTCTCGACAGCGCCCCGGGGCGATCACCGGCCACCGCGCCCCGGCGACAGCCCCCCCGTCGGGCCGGCGCGCAGCAGGCCGTCAGTTCGGGGGCAGGCAGGCTAAAACTTCTCGCGCAGGAGGTATTTTTGTATCTTGCCGGTCGAGGTCTTTGGGAGGTCGCCAAAAATCACCGTGCGCGGGCATTTGAAGTGCGCGAGATTTTCCCGGCAGAAGGCTAGGATCTCCGCCTCGCTCACGGTTTTGCCGGCTTTCAGCTCGATAAAGGCGCAGGGCGTTTCGCCCCACCTGTCGTCGGGCTTGGCGACCACGGCAACCACCGAAATAGCGGGATGGGTATAGAGCAGATCCTCGATCTCGATGGAGGAAATATTCTCGCCGCCTGAAATGATTATGTCCTTTGAGCGATCCTTGAGCTGGATGTAGCCGTCGGGGTGCATCACCCCCAGGTCGCCGGTGTGATACCAGCCGCCGGCAAAGGATTCGGCCGTGGTTTTGGGGTTTTTCAGGTAGCCCTTCATGACGATATTACCGCGGGTCATCACCTCGCCAAGGGTTTGGCCGTCGGCGGGCACCGGCGCCAGGGTAACCGGGTCGGCCACCATCAACGCCTCCTGCACCGCGTAGGCCACGCCCTGGCGCGCCTGCTTGGCGGCCTGCTGTTCAATCGACAGGCTGTTCCAGTCCCGGTTCCAGGCGCAGACCACGGACGGGCCATAGGTCTCGGTCAGGCCGTAGACATGGGTGACCTCGAAGCCGTTGGCTTTCATGTCGGCCAGCACCTTGGCCGGCGGCGGCGCGGCGGCGGTCATCATGTGAACCGTATGGTCGAAGGAAGCCTTCTGCGCGTCGCTGCCGTCCAGCACCATCTGCATGATGATCGGCGCGCCGCAGAGATGGGTCACCGCCTGGTCCTTGAGCGCCTGGTAGATGCCGTCGGTGCTGACCTTGCGAAGGCAGACATGGGTTCCCGCCTGGGCGGTAATGGTCCAGGGGAAGCACCAGCCGTTGCAGTGAAACATCGGCAGGGTCCAGAGATAGGTCGGATGGTGCGGCAATTGCCAGGTCAGGACGTTGCCCACGCTGTTGAGATAGGCCCCGCGATGGTGGTAAATCACCCCCTTGGGATTGCCGGTGGTGCCGGAGGTGTAGTTGAGCGCGATGGCGTCCCATTCGTCATCGGGGCCGCGCCAGACAAAGTCCGGGTCGCCGCCGTCGAGAAAGGCTTCATAGCTGGTCTCCCCCAGCCGCTCGCCGCCGGGGCCTTCGCTATCCTCGATGTCGATCACCAGGATCGCGTGCTTCACCAACCGGAGGGCTTCGGCGATCACGCCGTGAAACTCGCTGTCGGTCAGCAAGACCTTGGCTTGGCCGTGGTTGAGAATGAAAGCCAGGGTGGCGCCATCGAGCCGGACATTGAGGGTGTTGAGCACCGCGCCGCACATCGGCACGCCATAGTGGGCTTCCCACATCTCCGGCGTGTTGGGGGCCATAACCGCCACGGTGTCGCCGCGGCCGACGCCGTGTTGGACCAAGGCCGAAGCGAGGCGCTTGCAGCGGTCGTACGCCTGCGCCCAGTTGTAGCGCCGCTTGCCATGCACCACGGCGGGGCGTTCAGGATAGGTCGCCGCCGTGCGCGGCAAGAAGGACAGCGGGGAAAGGGGGACGTAGTTGGCGGCGTTCTTTTCCAGCCGGTCAAGGCTGTTGGAAGCGGCGGTCGATTGGGGTGCTGTGGTCATGAAGATGTCCTCCCAGGGCATTTTTTGTAAGATTATTGTTTTTTCCGCTTTGGGGTGTAGCGAATATTATTGTGCAGTGCAATAAAAACGATCATCGCCCGGTCGGAAACTTATCGACGGTTGCGGCGATGGCGGGAATGTTGGCTGGAACGGCACCGCCTGTCACGGTTATCAACAAGTCGGATTGCCGCGCCGCGATCGGGGGCGCAAAATCAACCGGCGGAGTCATTTCCACCAAACCAGAATTTGTTTGCGACTATTGGCGCTGCGATTTTGTGAATTTCCCGTAATTCTGCGGAAATTGGCCGGTTTACAGCCCTTCAGCCAGTTGGCAAACTCCGCGTAACGGGCGACTCTAAGAAAGAGAGTCGTCGGCAAAGGTGAAACTGGGAGGACAGGCTACATGGGGCTCTTTGATGACGTGCATGCGCGCTCGCTCGCGGATCCGGAAGGATTCTGGGCCGAGGCGGCGCGGGATATCGACTGGATCAAGCCGTGGGACAAGGCGCTTGATGACAGCGATGCTCCCTACTATCGCTGGTACGTCGGGGGGCAATTGAACACCTGCTACAATGCCTTGGACCGCCATGTGGAGGGCGGCCGCGCCGATCAGGCCGCGCTGATTTACGACTCGCCGGTCTCCGACAGCGTGAAAAGCTACAACTATCGCGAGTTGCGCGACGCGGTCGCCAAGCTGGCCGGCGCCATGAAGGCGCAAGGCGTGGGCAAGGGCGACCGGGTGATCATCTACATGCCGATGATCGCCGAAACCGCCATGGCCCTGCTCGCCTGCGCCCGTCTGGGGGCGGTACATTCGGTGGTATTTGGCGGCTTTGCCGCCACCGAACTGGCGACGCGGATCGAAGACTGCACGCCGAAGATGATTGTTTCGGCCTCCTGCGGCATCGAGCCGGGCCGCACGGTCGCCTATAAGCCCTTGCTGGATCAGGCGATTGAACTGTCGGCGCACAAGCCGGAAAGCTGCCTCATTCTACAGCGGCCGATGGCGCGCGCTGACCTGGTCGCCGGGCGAGACCTCGACTGGGAGGCGGCGGTGAGCGCCGCCGCGCCGGCGGACTGCGTTCCGGTGGCGGCGACCGACCCGCTCTATGTTCTCTACACCTCCGGCACCACCGGCCAGCCCAAGGGCATCGTGCGCGACAACGGCGGCCATGCCGTGGCCCTCAACTGGACGATGAAGAATATCTATGACGTGGCGCCGGGCGAGGTTTTTTGGGCGGCGTCCGATGTGGGCTGGGTCGTCGGCCACAGCTACATCGTCTATGCGCCGCTGTTCGCTGGCAACACCACGGTGCTTTATGAAGGCAAGCCGGTCGGCACACCCGACGCTGGCGCTTTCTGGCGGGTTATCGCACAGCACAAGGTGACGACGCTGTTCACCGCGCCGACGGCCTTTCGCGCCATTCGCCAGCAGGATCCCGAGGGAAAGTTGCTGGCCGACTATGATCTGAGCGGGTTTCGCACGCTGTTCCTGGCCGGCGAACGCTGTGACCCCGATACGCTGTTCTGGGCGGAAGAAAAACTGCGGGTGCCGGTGATCGACCACTGGTGGCAAACCGAGACCGGTTGGTCGATTGCGGCCAACTGTCTGGGCATTGAGCCGCTTCCGGTCAAGCCCGGATCGCCGACCCGGCCGGTGCCGGGGTGGGACCTGCGGGTGCTGGACAGTGACGGTCATCCGGTGAAGCCTGGTGAAATCGGCTCTATCGTTGGCAAGCTTCCGCTGCCGCCGGGCACCTTTCCGACGCTGTGGAACGCCAAGCAGCGCTATTTCGATTCCTACCTCAGTGAATTCCCCGGGTACTATCAGACCGGGGACGCGGGCAAGATCGATGAAGACGGCTATGTTCATGTCATGGCGCGCACCGACGACATCATCAATGTGGCCGGCCACCGACTGTCCACCGGGGCGATGGAGGAGGTGCTGGCCAGCCATCCAGATGTGGCGGAATGTGCGGTTGTCGGCGCCCATGACGCCCTCAAGGGCCAACTGCCATTGGGGTTCCTGGTGCTCAACAGCGGGGTCAGTCGCGCCCATGAGGAAATCGTCGCCGAGGTGATCAAGTTGGTGCGCGAGAAGATCGGACCGGTGGCGGCTTTCAAGCAGGCCACCGTGGTGCAGCGCCTGCCCAAGACCCGGTCCGGCAAAATCCTGCGCGCCACCATGCGCAAGATTGCCGACAGCGAGGACTTCAAGCCGCCCGCCACCATCGACGATCCGGTGATTCTTGAGGAGATCGCCGAAAATCTGCGCGAACTCGGCTACGCGCGCAATTGAAGCGCCTGCTGTGACGCGCCCGTTTGGGCCCGGCCCGGATCCTGCCACCAGGTCTAGGCCGGACCCCGTTGGGGGCCTGTCCGGGGGTCCGCCGTGCGGTCGGCCGGCGCGGGCGCCGACGTGGCCGGTGATCGACATGGCGGGTGATCGACAAGCGCCTGGCGCTTCGGTTCGGTCGTCAACCCAGCGCCAGCTAACTGCCGGAGCTGACCTTTCGTCCCGGCCCCATGGCGCCCCAGACGGCTTGTGTCTTCACTTGCGTCTCCGATGGCTGCTTTGACGGCTGCTTGTGGTTGGCGCGTATGAGGCCACGCCGCCGGCGCTCTTCGGCCTTGCGGACCTGGCTTTCCTGGTAGCTTCTGATCTCGCTGCGCATCTTGAGCTTTTGGGCGACCAGTTGCTGGAGCGGCAATTCCGTAATGCGGGCAATCTCGGACAGCGGAAAGTCGGTTTCCCGCAAAAGCGTGCCGGCGAAGTCCTCCGGCGCAACCCGGCGGCCGTTTTTCTGTTGTCGGCGATTGCGGTAATAGGCTTCCGCCGCGTCTTTCTTGGTCTTGGCTTCGGCTTTCCAAAGATCCTGCTGGCGCTCGCGCGAGGCCGCCGCGTCCGCTTTGGCGTCGCGGTGGAAGGCGGCGTGGAAGCTTTGCGACCAGACGTCGTCCTTTGCTTCCCTTGGGGTCGGTTGACGCCGTGGAACCTGGCGTTTTTCCTGCTCCGGTTCGCGACAAACGTGGGCGGCTTCATCCAGACTCAAGTCACAGCTTTTGGCCAATCGCTCGGCGGCAGCCAGCGCGGCGTCTTGTTCCCCCTTAAAGGGACTTTCCGCCGCCAAGAGCAGAAGTTTGCTGAACCTTTGGCGCAGAGCAGTGGTGAAGACTTTGGACATAACAATCGATCAGTTTACAGCAGAAAGGCGCTGGTTGTCGCTCTTGCCGACGTAGGACAAGAAATTTCCTGAAGATATCTTTGGCTTGGCCGGGTGACAGCCCCTGTGGTTGGGCGGTTTCGCACAGTGGTTTCCACCCGGGGTTTCCACCCGGTTGGGGCGACCCCGACGGTTCAGCCAGCCGGGTGAGGTGCGCGATCCAAATCGTGTCCCTCGGGTACCTTGTCGATGCGATGAAAGCAAGCCCGGAGCGCCGGCGCGGGCGAGATTATTTCAGGTAAATCGTTCCATCCGGCCGGAAGGCGTGAAAGACAAAAGCGAAAGTCAGGTCATAGCTGCGCTCCCGCCAGGCGCCGGCGTCGTCTTTCTGCTGGACCACCACGTTCCCCAAATCCCGGCCGTTGGCGATGCTTCGGCTGTCGAGCGCCGACGCCAGGCCCGGGCTCCAGGTGATCAGCAGGCGATCGGTTTCGATCCGCCCTGCTTCTTGCAGGCGATCGAGCGGCCAGGCCTCGCCGGCAATCGCAATGACATAGGCCATCGGGGCAATGCCCTGGGGCAGTTCGCCCTGGTAAAGAAAAGGAAAGGCGGCGCTGTCATAGCCGACGTAGGGATTGGCGCCGTAGGGCCGCAGGCGCGGGTCGTTGGGGACCAGTACATCGCCATCGGGGTAGCGGGTGCTAAAACGCTGCCAGCTTTCCAGCCGGGCCGGCAGCATGGCCAGCTCCGCGCCGGTCAAGGCGCCGACAATGGCCCGTCCCAGAAACTGCTGCCACCAGCTTTGCGTCTGCCGGTCATACATCACCAAGTCGGAGTTTCTCAGCTTGCCGGTGGTGCCGAAATCCAGCACCTGGTCGCCCAGCCGGCGATCGAAAACCAGCGCCGCGTTGCAGAGCGGGCAATAGGTCACCGCAATGGGACGGCCGCCAAGCACATCGTTGACGATTTCATGCCAGATCAGAATGCGCAGCGGGTAGGCCCTGGAGCGGCCGTTCACCGTCAGCGCGATGACCGCTTCCTGCGGCGCCAGCTCCACCTGCGCCACTGGCTTGTAAACCGGCTGATCGATGGCGGGAATGCCATCCTTGGGCGGTCCGCCGGAAAGAATCTCTTCAAACGCGACGGCGCTGCGGCTGAAGTCGGTGTCTGGCCATTCAACCCGCCAGTCCTGCGGGCCGACCGCCGATGCGGGCAGGTTCAACAGCAAGACCGCCAGCGCCGCCGCCAGCACGCCAGAGGTTCGGCAAGCGCGCGAACCGGATCGCGCCGCCGTGGCGCCGACGCGGCGTGAAAAGGCCACCCACCTGGCTGGAATTCGCGGCGTGCGCCCTTTCCGGGGGACAGGATTTGTGAAATTCGCCATCGCCCAGTTTGCCGCCAAAGCAGCCGGCTGGGCCAATCACAAGCCGGTCACAAGGTGGTGTGGCCGGGGGGCGGGAAAAGACGCGGGCGCGCCGATCCGGTCAAATCGGCCGATCCGCGGCAGCGTTTTTGTGGCGGCGTTGCGGTTTAACGCGGATCGCGTCGCGATTCCGTGCAAGCCGATCCGACTCTAAAGGTTGAAGGCTTGGCTGAGTTGCGCCCGCAACCGCGCGGCGTCGAAGGTTTTTGGCAAGGCCAGTAAATGGGCCCGGCAGCGCCGGCAGTCGCTGGCGCCGAACCCGGGGATCGGCTGGCCAATGCTGGCGTCGCGAATCAGGGTGGCGACAATGTCGCATTCCCGCCCGCCCGGCAGCGCCACGACCCAGGAAACTCCCACGGCGACGGTCAGGTGGTCGACATGCCATCGCAGGCTCTTATCCCGGCGCGCGTGGCGCGCTACCCGCGCCCGGATGCCGCCGGGGCCATAGGCGCTGCCCGCATAGAGATACCGCCCGGGAGCCAGGCTGTGGACCTGCTGGCGTCCGATCGGCAGGGCAAGGCGACGGTCCAGGTCCATTACTAGCGCATAGGCGCCGCCGTCGCGCGGCAGGCTGTCCAGCCCCCAGCCCGGCTGGCGAGCCGGCTGGGGTTCGGCGTCCTGGTTCGGGGCGAAAAGGGGCGATGTCGGGGGCTGTGCCATGGCGAACTCACCAAAAGATCAGGAATTCCGACAGTGCTAGCAGGCCGCTGTCGATTTTGCACGTCCCGACGCCGGTTGTTCCGCTGCAGGCGGTGTTACGCTGGTGCATAGGTCTGCTGAATCGAAGCGTGATCACAGCGCTTGTCCCTTTCCCCTTTCTCGTGGCAGCTTGCCTTTGCCTGAGCAGTGCCCCGCTCGAGCGGGCTGGGGCTGTCAAACCCCTCCAGGTGATAAAGACGAGGATGGTGCGCCCAGGCGAAAGGAAGCATCGGGAGCGGCCCGGCGGTCGGCTCCCAGCACGCAGCAGCAAGAGGAAATCCCATGCGTCTCAAAGATAAAGTCGCCGTCATTACCGGTGGCGCCGCCGGAATCGGTTTGGCCTGCGCGAAGGCCTTCGTGGCCGAAGGCGCCAAGGTGATCTTGGCCGACGTGCAAGACCAGCGCGGTGAAACCGCCGCCGAAGACCTGCAGGAGGCCGGTGCTGAGGCCCTCTATGTGCATTGCGACGTCGGCGATAAGGCCCAGGTCGATGCGCTGATGGCGGCGGCGGTCGCCGCCTATGGCCGGGTCGATATCTGCGTGCCCAACGCCGGTATTGTGCATGCCTGTGATTTTCTCGATCTGGCCGAAGAGGACTTCGACCGGGTCCTGCGGGTCAACCTGAAGGGCGTTTTCCTGACCGGCCAGGCGGCGGCGCGCCAGATGGTCAAGCAGGGCGGCGGCGGCGCCATCATCAACATGTCATCGGTGAACGGCGTCATGGCGATCCCGGCGATCACGCCCTATGTGGTCTCCAAGGGTGGGGTGAATCAGTTGACCAAGGTCATGGCCCTGTCGCTGACCGACCACGGTATCCGGGTCAACGCCGTCGGCCCCGGTTCGATCAATACCGAGGTGTTTGCCTCGGTGGCCAACGATCCAGAGAAGCTGCGCGGCATTCTCTCGCGCACCCCCATGGGCCGGGTTGGCGAACCGGCGGAAATCGCGTCCATCGTGGTGTTCCTGGCCAGCGATGAGTCCAGCTACATGACCGGCCAGACGCTCTACGCCGACGGCGGGCGCATGGCCTTGAACTACACCGTGCCGGTCAAGGAAGCCTGATCAGGCCAAGCGATCGCCACAGGACAGGCGGACAAAGACGGTCAAATCAGC
>TARA_R110002072_G_scaffold172324_7_pt1 | contig 11132 bp, 12 predicted proteins | sample TARA_R110002072 | Tara Oceans TARA_R110002072 (sample SAMEA4397118) | marine metagenome | biome: Polar Biome; feature: [SRF] surface water layer (ENVO:00010504); material: water (ENVO:00002006), including particulate matter (ENVO:01000060) such as... | depth 5 m | reverse complement strand
TATAGACAATGAAACTCTGGGTGGTGCGACTACTCATTGCGAAATAAGTGGCGTGACCGATTACAAAGCCAAAGATGATAAAGATGCACTCGATACCATCAAAAAAATTATGAATAAAATTGGGGATTTTGACAAAGCCGGCTTTAACAGAATCAAATCGGCAAAACCTAAAGAGAAGCCGGATGATATTTTCGGAATTATTCCCCGCTCGCGCGCAGACCAGTATGACATGCTGGAAATCATCAAACGACTGGTTGATAACTCAGAATTTGAAGAGTATAAAGAAGGCTATGGAAAAACAATTCTTACCGGTTATGCTCGCATTGACGGTTGGGCGGTGGGTATAGTGGCCAACCAGCGGAAACTGGTTAAAACCAAAAAAGGAGAAATGCAGTTTGGCGGTGTGATTTACAGCGACAGCGCTGATAAAGCCACGCGTTTTATCGCCAATTGCAATCAGAAAAAAATACCGCTTGTGTTTATTCAGGATGTCACCGGTTTTATGGTGGGCAGCAAGAGCGAGCATGGCGGCATCATAAAAGACGGTGCAAAAATGGTGAGCGCGGTGAGCAACTCTGTGGTGCCTAAATTCACAATCATTATTGGTAATTCTTATGGGGCCGGAAACTATGCGATGTGTGGAAAAGCCTATGACCCGAGACTTATTGTGGCATGGCCTAGCGCCGAACTCGCAGTAATGAGCGGAAACAGTGCTGCCAAAGTATTGCTCCAAATTGAAACCGCGTCCCTAAAAAAGAAAGGCAAAGAGATTACACCCGAAGTAGAAAAAGAACTCTATGACCGCATCAAAGCACGTTATGACGAGCAAATTTCCCCATATTACGCCGCAGCAAGACTTTGGACAGATGCCATCATAGACCCGCTTGATACTCGCACATGGATAAGTATGGGAATAGAAGCTGCTAACCACGCACCTATTGAAAAACCGTTTAATATGGGGGTGATACAGACATAAGAGTTTTTTGTTTCAGGTTTCAAGTTTCAAGCTTCAGTTGACAAGTTGTTTAAAACCTTAAAACGCAATGCGATTTTATAAAAAAGGAAGCCAACCAAAGCACCAATAGTCATTCCAGTTAATGTATCCAGCGGATAATGTACACCTACATAAATACGACTATATCCCACTATTGCTGCCCATAGTAAAAGAACAAACACCAGGTTTTTGTACACATTTCTAAACAACAATCCGAGAAAAACTGCCAATGCCATAGTACTTGCAGCGTGAGCTGAGAAATAACCAAACCGGCCACAACGCGGAGCTATGTAACGTATTATTTCTTTTAAATGATCTTCCCGACAAGGCCTGGGACGTTCAAACCCGTGTTTAAAGAGGTTTGCCAATTGGTCTGTCACCGTAATCATTAAGGCAACCAATACCATAACAATCAGCATATTTTTTAAGCCAAAATGACGATATACCAAATACAAGAGAATAGCATAGAGAGGAATCCAGGTAAATTTATTTGTAATCAACAACCAGATTTGATCCCAACGCTCTGAACCCAGGGCATTTAGAAACACAAAAAGCTGCTCGTCAAAATGAAGTAGTTGCTCCATAAATTCTTATTCTTCTTCATATCTGGCCACTTCACGATCATAAAATTCAGTGGCTAGTTGAATGAGGTTTTCGGTTTCTGCTTCCAGTTCCTTTTGATCTTCGTCGTCAAACTCTTCCAGCCATTCCACTTCATCATTTTCCAGATTGATAATAAACCGTGGAAATTCAGTGTGAATCACATAAATTGCATTTGGAAAGTCTGTGTTGTCGCCTAAGATGAATTTTGGTAGTTCCATATAGTGTTTAATTGGTCTAAGAATTTCTGCCCTTCAAGCTTGAGATGATGAGTATTCATTTACAAAAATAGTTTAACAAATTTAAACAGCCTGCCCTTTGATAAGTTTTTTAGTTAAATGATCAAACCGTAAGTACAACATCAATGCTGAAACAGTCAAACCGGCAAATAATCCTATCCATATGCCCATAGCACCCAATGCTTCATCCTTTCCAAGAAAATACCCCACCGGAAAGCCAACCAACCAATAGGCCACAAAACATATCCAGGATGGAATATTCACATCCTGCAACCCCCTTAAAGCTCCTAGAAAAACAACTTGAAGTCCGTCACTGAGTTGGAATATAGCAGCTACAATCAACAAAGTGGAAGCTATTTGAATTACCTCTGCATTATCGATATAGAAAGTGGGAAGTATGCCTTTTGTGATGATAAAGAGTATTGCAAAAAAAGCTTGTATAACGAGCACCATCAAGAAAATTGAAAAAGCGATGCGCCGCAGTTCTGTAAAATTCTTTTTACCCTTTTGATTGCCCACTCTTATTGTTGCCGTAACACTAAAGCCCACCGCAATCATAAATGTCATAGAAGCCAGGTTTAATGCAATCTGATTTGCTGCCTGTGAATTGGTTCCCAGCATACCTGCGAGAAAAATAGAGGCTGTAAATAAAGCGACTTCAAAAAACATTTGTAAGGCCGTGGGGAACCCAAGACCAAAGAGTCTTTTGAATATGTGCATATTGAGATTCTTTCGTTTGGACCAAATAAAATAAGGACTAAATTTCTTTTTGTTTTTGAGAATAAAATAAATAAACGCCAGCATAAAAAAGCGTGAAATCAAAGTGCCTAAGGCAGCACCTTCCAACTCAAGCCGTGGAAAAATCCAGATTCCATAAATAAGGAGGTAGTTAAAAATAATATTGACCATATTGGCAATCAATGTAGCATACATGGCATATTTAGTTTGAGAGAGCCCGTCTGCAAATTGTTTAAACCCTTGAAACAACATTAAAGGAATCATTGAGAAAGCCACAATCTCAAGATAAGGGATGGCCAGGTCAACAACTTCAGGTGGCTGATTGAGATGGTAAAGAATAGGTTTAATAAACAATAACAGGATAAACAACAAAAGTCCGTTTATACCACAAAGTATCATTCCATGATGGAAAAAATCACGACCATTTTCAATATTGGATTCTCCATCTGCTTCAGCGATGAGGGGCGTGATGGCAAATGAAAAGCCAATGCCAATGGACAAGGCAATAAAAATCAAACTGTTGCCCAAAGAGATAGCAGCAAGCTCTGCAGCACCCAGTTGACCCACCATCAGGTTGTCAACTAATCCTACCATTACATGGCCCAGTTGACCCAGCATAATAGGAAAAGCCAATTTTAAATTGTATTGAAACTCTTTAGTGTAATTTGCTAGGACCATTAATAATTAAGTGGGCATTAAAAGGGTCAAAGTTAGGTGTATTTTAATTAAAGAGTAGAGCAATGAAAAAAAAATATTATAGCTGCTAGAATCTATCAAAGTTTTATATGAGTGGTTCATTTCTAAAAATGAATACTATTAAAAAAGCCCGGTAAAATTACCGGGCTTTACAAGCAAACTTACTAACCAAAACTAAATTAACTAATTTTAAAAATCTGCTTTAAGTGTTAATTGTAATGTTTATTTCTTCTTTTTAAAACCCCTTTTAAGATGCTTATTTTCACGAAATAATTTTATCAGTATATAGATAACTATAATGAGAAAAATTAGCTCTGCAAGAATTAATAAATATGATACGATATGCATTTGGGGTAAACAAGTATTGAACTGTTCTATTTTTAATTCTCTTTTTTAGAAACCAAAACAATTAAAATGTCACCAAAAAAATATATTAATCTTCAAGTATTTCAATTTTCTTATTAACGATCGTCTTAATGGGGTACACAATTCTTGATGTATCTGTTTGAAGTACAAGACAAATGTTATCAATAGAGATAATTGAGCCCACAGTAGTATCTATTTTTATTTTTTTTCCGATTTCTAAATTTTTTCGGGTGTAAAACCCTAAAATCAATCTGAGTATAACATCTTTTGACCCCAATCCCATAGCAATTGTAAAAGCTAACAATATTGAACCCAGAATGATTGAAAGATTACTCGTTATAATTTCTGTATTAACCCCCAGTTGATTTAATGAAATAATAACTGTAATAACCAGAATTACAAAAAATACAATGTTACTAATTGAATTTGAACCATTTAAATCAAATGATTTTAGTAAGTTTTTTACCGTTTCCTTAAGGTAACTCGCTAAATAGAGCCCGGCTGTTAAAATAACAATGGCAGAAATAAGCGTGGGAAGATATCCTAAAAAGGAAAGTACAGCATCAGAAATCCTGTCAAGACCAAAGAGTTCTGAACCAATCAAAACGATAATAAGAACCAAAATCCATTTAACTACCTTATGAATAACAACAGGAAGATTTATTTTAAAATTGAGCGTATGTAAAAACTCATTTCCATTTATTTTTTCATTTAACAAATGAAGCTGTGAAAACTTTAAAAAGCGTTTTAATAAAAACAAAAAAAGTTTAAGTAAAATCCAACTTATAATTACAAAAGCAAGGAGGCCAAGAATTGTTGGCAGTGCTTCAATAAAAGAGTTTTTTAAATCTTCTAAAATCTTAAAATCTGTGTTCATAATTATTAATTATTTTTTTTATTTGGTTTAGTTATTCTATAAAGATTGTCTAAAGAGGCAGGGTATTTAATCATCGCTAAATCAGCAAAATCTAGTACCAATTTAATGGCTGTTACATCTGAAAGCACTTTTTCTTTAAGCGACTCAGGTAATTTTTCGTTTCTGATAATTTTTTTAAATGGATTTTCCATAGCCCTAGTTTAAACCTTATTATACACTTGGATTAACTTCTCTTTAGCTCTCTTAATTCTCATTTTAACAGCACTTTCTCCTATTTGTAAACTGTCTTGAATATCTTGAATACTAAAATCATCCTGGTATTTCATCAACAAAATCATCTTATCACTCGGGTCGATTTTCTCCATCGATAACATCAATTTTTCAGCTTTGAGTTGATATATTTCATTATCAGATATTTCGTCTACAATTGAATAATTCTCGTGCGTTAAATCTTTAAATGTATTTTTCTTTTTCTTTTGATCTCTTTGAATATAATTCAAACAAAAATTATAGGTAAAGGAATAAAGCCAGGTAGAGAATTTTGATTTACCTTGAAATGTTTTTAGCTTTAAAAATAGCTGAATAAAAATATCGTGTGTTAAATCCTGAGCTTCCACTTGTGATTTTGAAAAACTAAGGCATTTTGCATATACTTTTTCAGCATATCGATCATACAATTGAGCAAACAAATGGGTGTCATTTGATGCTACAATTTTACAAACAAGCTCTTCATCATCCATGAGATTAATATCCCTTTGGTATTGCATTCAATTATAAAAAATAGGTTGTCTGAATTTTAGACACAAAAAATCTAAAAAGTCACTCTCTCTCAAAAAAAGAAGTGCAAAAATATTTTAAATATTAAAACTAGAAGCATATTTCAAACTTTTAAAATATTAAAATAACACACGCACCTTGCCACATAATCAAAATTCCGTAATTTCGTAGCTTATAACAAATCGATTAAAACACAGCATAATGAGCAAATATGATATTATCGTTCTTGGAAGTGGTCCCGGTGGTTATGTAACCGCTATTCGTGCCTCACAATTAGGGTTTAAAACCGCAGTGATTGAAAAAGAAAGCCTGGGAGGCGTTTGCCTTAACTGGGGATGTATTCCCACCAAAGCCCTTCTAAAAAGTGCGCAGGTTTTTGAATACTTAAAACATGCTGAAGACTACGGACTCACCCTGAAAGATGCCGACAAGGACTTTACCAAAGTCGTCAAAAGAAGCCGCAATATTGCCGGAGATATGAGCAAAGGTGTTCAGTTTTTGATGAAGAAAAACAAGATTGACGTCATCGACGGTTTCGGAAAATTAAAACCCGGAAAAAAAGTAGATGTTGACGGAAAAGAATACAGCGCAGATCATATCATTATTGCTACCGGTGCACGCTCACGCGAATTGCCAAGTTTAAAACAGGACGGTAAAAAAGTAATTGGTTACCGCGAGGCCATGTCGCTTGACAAACAACCCAAATCGATGATTGTTGTGGGAAGTGGCGCCATTGGTGTTGAGTTTGCACATTTTTACAACGCAATGGGTACAGATGTGACAATCGTTGAATTTTTACCCAACCTCGTGCCGCTGGAAGATGAGGACGTATCCAAACAATTTGAACGCTCATTCAAAAAAGCCGGTATCAAAGTGATGACCAGCTCTTCTGTAGAGTCGGTTGACGTTTCAGGGAAAGGAGTAAAAGCCAAAGTAAAAACCTCAAAAGGTGAAGAAACCCTGGAAGCTGATATCGTTTTATCTGCTGTGGGAATCAAATCAAATTTAGAAAACATTGGTCTTGAAGATGTGGGCATCGTGGTTGATAAGGACAAAATTATGGTCAACGACTGGTACCAAACCAATATTCCCGGCTATTATGCCATTGGAGATGTGGTTCCCGGTCCTGCGTTGGCACACGTAGCTTCCGCGGAAGGGATTACTTGCGTCGAAAAAATCAAAGGCATGCACGTGGAAGCCATCGATTATGGCAATATCCCCGGATGTACTTATGCTACTCCTGAAATCGCCAGCGTGGGCATGACCGAAAAGCAAGCCAAAGAAGCCGGATATGAACTGAAAGTGGGTAAATTCCCGTTTACCGCCTCAGGAAAAGCCAAAGCCGCCGGAACGCCCGATGGCTTTGTAAAAGTAATTTTTGACGCCAAGTATGGCGAGTGGTTAGGTTGTCATATGATTGGCGCCGGAGTCACCGATATGATTGCAGAAGCCGTTCTTGGTAGAAAACTGGAAACCACAGGACACGAAGTATTAAAAGCCATTCACCCCCACCCCACTATGAGTGAGGCCGTGATGGAAGCCGTAGCCGATGCTTATGGCGAGGTGATTCACTTATAAGATTTTATCGTTCCCATGAACTGAAAAACGGTAGCATGAAATTGTTCAGCTACCGTTTTTTTTTATTCCTAATACTTTGTTCCTGAAACTTCTAACCTCTACTTCACCTTCACCAACTCCACATCAAACACCAAAGTAGCATTCGGCGGGATCACACCACCGGCTCCGGCTGAACCGTAAGCGAGTTTTGAAGGAAGTACAAAACGGGCTTGATCGCCTTCTTTTAAAAGTAAAATACCTTCATCCCATCCCGGGATTACACGGCCCATACCCACAGGAAAATCAATGGGATTGTTTCTTTCAAAAGAAGAGTCAAAAACTTTTCCATCGGTAAACATGCCCTTGTAGTGTACAAAAACGACATCGCCTTTTTTGGGTTGCTTTCCATCTCCCTTTTCGGTGATTTTGTATCGCAAACCGCTTTTGGTTTCTTCAAAACCTTCAGATAGTTTTCCCAGTAGTTCTTCCTGGGCTTTTTTGGCGGCAGCTTCTCGCTTGGCTTTGGCTCCTTCAAATTGTCTGAAAGACTCCACGGCATTCCACTTTTCGGCTTCAGCTCCCACTCTGAGTATTTGCAGTTTCTCAATTTGGTCACCCTGTCCAATGGCATCCACCACATCCTGACCTTCAATCACTTTCCCAAAAACGGTATGATTGTCATCCAGCCAAGGCGTGGCAACATGAGTGATAAAAAACTGACTTCCGTTGGTAGCTTTTCCGGCATTGGCCATAGAAAGCACTCCGGGCGCATCGTGACGCAAATCAGGATGAAACTCATCATCAAACTGATAACCGGGTCCGCCGGCTCCTGTCCCGGTAGGGTCACCCCCTTGTACCATAAAGTCCGGTATTACGCGATGAAAAACAATGCCATCATAATAAGGTGTACCCTGTGGTTTAACATCATTTTCCATAGTTCCTTCGGCTAAAGCCACAAAATTACCCACGGTTCCCGGGGTTAATTCATAGGTTAAATTGATTGTGATTTCCCCTTTTGATGTGATTATTTTTGCGTAAATTCCGTCTTCCATAGTATTTAGTTTTTTGATGGCGCAAAGGTACATATTTGTTTTTGCTCTGAAAATTTAAATTCTTACTTTTAAACATAGAAAAACAACCACTCAAAAATCCAGACCAATGAAAAAAACATCTTTATTTTTATTCACATTGCTGCTGTTTTCGTTTCAACTTACAGTAGCAACAGCGCAGGAAACAACTGAGACTCACGACAAAGTTTATTTATTGAATTTCTACCAGGAAAACATCAATAACCTGAGAGCTAAAACGGCAAACTTATCGACAGAACAACTGCAGTACAAACCTTCACCCGAAAGCTGGTCTGTAGCGCAATGTCTGGAACACATCGCCCTTACAGAAACGATGCTTTCCGGAATGGTGCAAGCCGTGATGGATCAACCCGCCAATCCTGAAGACAGGGAACTTCTGGTAGCTTCTGATGAGGATGTTGTCAACGGTGTTGTGGACAGAAGCACCAAATTCAAAGCCCCTGAAGTCCTTCAGCCCGAAGGCAAGTACAGCAGTGCCGAAGAGGGTCTTGTTGCTATTATCAACAACCGCAATAAAATTCTTGAGATGATAGAAAACAATTCGCTTGAAGACATGCGCAACCGAGTTGCTGATGCACCGGCAGGAAAGATTGACGGTTACCAGTATCTTTTGTTCATCGCCGGTCACGCCGAAAGACACAGCAAGCAAATCGATGAAATCATCGCTTCTGAAGGTTTTCCGAAATAAAAAACAGATTCACTATTTATTCTGAAACAAAGTCATTCACGGGCTTTGTTTTTTTGTATGCACCACTGCGAGCTCGTCCCAGCGGGTGGTATAGCGTGGGCCCCGTTCTTCCTGTATGAGTTGCCATTCTTTTTTTCGGTTTCCACATAAAGCGGAATAAACTTTGGCCTTGCCATATTTATAATTAAGCCGGTCAAAAACATCCATCAGGGCTTGTACATTCTTCTTTTCAGGGTAAAACAAATTGCCCTGTACAAACTCCTGCGGTATAATACCCAGTAAATTGACACCCACTTTTTTGAAACGATAGCCTGGTTTGTAGATTTGATACAAAGCTTTTTTTGCCGCCGCAATAAGTGACAGGGTGTCATTGGTCGCTACAGGAAGCGTGATGGTGATGCTATTGGCATATTGAGCATCCTTCACACTAAAGCGATTGGTATGCAAAAACACATTGATATAGTTGGCACACGATTTTTGTGCACGCAGCACTTCGGCAACTTCAGAAATGTAATAGGCGCAGGCTTCTTCAATAAGGCTGAGGTCTTCCAGCGGTTTTCCAAAAGATTTAGCCGTACCAATTCCTTTTTTGGGTTTGGGGAGTTCTTGGATTCCCAGACGAGGGCGGCCGTTCAATTCATCCCAAATGCGCAAGCCCACCACAGTCATATACCGGCGCACCCATCCGGGAGAGAGTTTTGTGAAGTCATAAGCGGTGTGCACACCTATTTTTTGAAGGCGTTTGGCATGCTGCCTGCCAATACCCCACACATCTTCTATTTTCAACCACTTGAGTGCTTTGATACGTTTTTCTTCCGTATCAATGACATAAACGGTGTTGAGTTGTTTATGAAACTTTTTGGCAATGCGGTTGGCTGCTTTAGCAAGTACCTTGGTTTTGGCAATCCCAACACCAACTGGCAATCCGGTAAAACGAAAAATACGATCTCTGATTTCACCGGCATAAACAGTGGGTTCTGCAGAAATAATTCCGGAGAGGTCGATAAACGACTCATCGATGCTATAGACTTCAATGTGTGGTGAAAATTGATGCAAGATGTTCATAACACGTTGAGACATTTCGCCATAAAATGTATAGTTGGAAGAAAAGGCTGTCACATTGTTTTTGCTGAGTTGCTCTTTGATTTTAAATACCGGTTCAAACATGGGAATTTCAGTAAGTGCTTTGGCTTCACGGTTTGCAGCAATAACACAGCCATCATTGTTGCTAAGCACCACGACAGGTTTTCCCCACAAATGAGGTCTGAAAACTTGCTCGCAGGAGGCATAAAAACTATTGCAATCAATCAAAGCAATCATTTTGCCTTGTGAATAATATAAGTAATGATTCCCCAGAGTTCATATTCACTCGTGAGCTTTTGAAGTTGTATTTCTTTAATGAGAAACTCACCTTCCTGCACAACAAGGGCGAGACTTTTGTTTGCCGGAGGGAGAGAGCGATCAACAATGAGCACATCTTCGTTATATATTTGGAAATATTCCAATTCATTTCCTGCTACCCTAACAAAAAAAGTAGCATCTTGATTGGTGACAAGCTCGTTGTGTAAGTCAATACTTGGCTCTGCATAGTGTGTTGCTGCACTTGGAAATCCGGTCTGTTTTGACACCTCAGCCGTGTGGCGCTTTTTTACTTTTTTGAGTTTTGCTGTATGCTTCATTTCCATAAACCAAATTTACAAAACTTGGATATATTCCAATTTTAAAAAGTGTTAATTTTTTCACGAACTTTTGAATGTGTTTTAAAGAGGTTGGACACAATAAAAAAATCGTCTAAAAATTGCTTTTTAGACGATTTGATATGATGATTTATTGATGTTTTACTTTGCGGAAGTCGGCTCAACGAGTTTGGCACTCATTTCCATAGATAACGCAGATTTTTCAAACTTCATTTTTCCGGCACCAGATTCAAGAATGACGGTGCCGTCTTCATTGATGTCTAATATTTTTGCGTGTAAGCCACTTTTAGTAATGACTTTATCACCTTTTTTCAATGCTTCTGCAAATCGTTTTTCCTTTTTTGTACGCTGCATTTGGGGGCGTATCATAAAGAAATAAACCACAACAAACATCAATATAAAAAAAGGTAATTGACCTCCTAAGATTCCATCCATAATCTGTTATTTATTTTATTGTAAAAGTTATGAGGTTTTTGGCTCAACAAAAACTTTTACAGTTACTGTTTCACTACCCTTTTGAGTGTTTGCTGTAACATTAACAGGAATCGTTCTTTGGTTTTGCCCGCTTCCGTTAAACTTTACAAGCATCTCACCTTTTCCTCCGGGAGGAATGGGATCTTTTGTAAATGTTGGAACTGTACATCCGCAGCTTGCTTTTGCATCAGAAAGAACTAGAGGTGCTTCACCGGTATTTGTAAATGTGAACAGGTGTTCTACATTTGTACCTTGTGCAATTCTACCAAAATCGTGTTCTGTTTTGTCAAATGTCATAACAGGGTACTTACCGGGAACAGCTTGAGTGTTGGCTTCCTTTT
>TARA_R110002072_G_scaffold162687_1_pt1 | contig 11137 bp, 13 predicted proteins | sample TARA_R110002072 | Tara Oceans TARA_R110002072 (sample SAMEA4397118) | marine metagenome | biome: Polar Biome; feature: [SRF] surface water layer (ENVO:00010504); material: water (ENVO:00002006), including particulate matter (ENVO:01000060) such as... | depth 5 m | reverse complement strand
CTCTTGCTGGCTGGCGAGCCAGTAGACGCTGCCAAGGGTCACTCCACCGTCAGGCGACTTGAATGAGCGCCAGTGCTCGTTGCAGGCATCGATGTCATAGTTGTGGGCTTTCTCGCTCCAGTCGATCCAGATACCGAAGCCTTGGGCATCAGGGAACGATCCTCGCAGCGCCATGCCGACTTTGATCCAATCATCGTAGTCGTCGGAGGCGATATTGCGGAGCGCGCACCGCACCTTGCGTTCCTCGGTGTCCAGGTCGGCTGAGGGTTCGATGAGGTTCTCACGACCACTAGTCTGCTCGTCGGGGAACAGGTCGTCGATGGCGTGCATGGTCTCGAGGCTGGCGGGCTGGATCTCAGCGTCTTCCCAAACCACTCCGGTCATGGTGAGAAAGCGCGCGCTCTTTCCGCCGAAGACTTCGAGGTGCTTGCCTTCACCGAACGCGTTTTTGGCTTTGGTGCGGCGCAGTGCTGCGGGGCGCTTGCCGCGGAAGATGACGTGCAGTCCGTCGCCGCTCGGCGACAGCTCCATGTAGGTTGGCCCGAGCCGGTCCAGGAACTCCTTTGCAGCCGGATCGAGTTCGCCCGTCTTCAGATCGATGACGTGATCGAGATCGAGCGCCCAGTAGTCGCTATTCGTGAGAACCAGGCCCAGACCGCCGATGCGCGGATCACGCAGGGCGAACTCATGGGCGGTGTCTGCATTGGCCCAAGTGTCCGGCTTGTTCGTTCTTGCGAAGTAGCCGCTGTTAGGGTTTCGCGGTGCCTTGCTTACCTTCCCTTTAGCGGTGAGCACCCCATCCCATCCAACCCAACGGGGCAGCTCGAGGAGTTCCGCGGGAACATACTCGCGGATCATCTTGAGCGACTCAGCGGTCGCCCGAATCGGCTTGGCGGAGCTCATTGCGGCCCCTGCACCGACAAGGTTGGTGATGCGTCTGCTCGTTCATCAAGCCAGCGGGTGAATGCCTGCCGGGTGACAACAAACCGCCTGCCTAGCTTGGCTAGCGGCAGTCCCTCGCGTCGGTGCATGGCGAGGACGGCTGACGTGGACTTCAGTCCGAGGATGCGACGCAGATCATGCGTCGTCAGCACCGGAGGGAGGATGAGCCCAGCGACCTGTAGGTCGTGGAGAGTGGCTCGTGAGGTCTGTCTCATGACAACCTCCGGCACTCCGGAGGTGCCTATCGAAACCTGATTCTCAGAAAACGTTCGCTACTCGTTCGAGTCCGAATCGATTCTGGCGGCGAGGCTGCAGAGTTTGGCGCGCTTATTCGCGATTGTCGTCGGCGAGACATCCAGCTGTTTGGCTAAGTGTGCGTTGCTCGATTCCCAGTCGTTGACGATGGCTATTTGGTCGTCGTCGCACAGGTCGATCAGTTTCATGACCAGCTCGGCATACTCGGTTTGCTGCGAGACATCGGACCCTGAGGCTTCGAGCGAGTCGTGGGTGCCAGGCAACTCTGTTCCGGCCGACGAGTGCCTTAGCTTGCGGAGGACGTCGCGAATCTTCCTAGCATCAAACTCCATGCGTCCGTCCTCGCGAAGTCGTAGCAGTCGGGCCTTTCCGACTTGTCCGCGGTCCAAGGTGTGGAGTTCGGAGAGGATGTCGTCTGTTTCAAGGTTGGCCTTGCCTCGGCCCTTCCGGCGAAAGTATCCGTCAAGCAGTCGCTTCGACTCTTTGAGGGCACCTTGCTCGTTGTTGGCCGGGCGAAGGCAGTGTTGGTTGGCTAGGGCGTGCGCAGTCGTTTGGCGATTGCCAGTCGGCTGCTCGTAAGGGTCGAGGAGTTCCCGGTACCAGTTCAGCCAGCGGTGGCGAATGGCCTGCGCCTGAACCATGAGGAGCGAGTGGGCCGCTTGCGGGTGAAGTATCTTTGGAACTGCGAACCCTGAGGAGTTCATTCGTCCGGACGCTGACGCTGTTGTCAGAGCTAGTGCCTTGAGGTTTGCCAGCTCGACGTCGAGGTCCTGTGGGGTCCCCGGGGGCCAGAACTCAGATGTTAACCGCAGGACGACAAGCCCGATTACATCGCGGGAATCCAAGGGAGGGCATCGCTCTTCGAAGATCCCGATCAGTCTGTCGACAAGTTCCTGGTCGTCGTCACGCGGCTGGGGAGCTTGCTCTGGGCGAGCAAGGTGCATTAGCTCTGCGTAGACGAGGTGGTCGTTCTGGCGGTGCCAATCCTCGGTGGCGCGCTTGCTTGCGGCCGACTGCTTCTTGGAGTTCATGCTCAATCGCGGCCTTGAAGGCCGGTCTTGCGGGTGAAGCTACTCGATCGAGTTACGCGCCGACAGCCGCTCGTAGCCGTCCACGGTCAACGGCAGCGTAGATCGTCGTGCTAACGACGGAGCGGTGGTTCAGCGCCGCCTGCGTCAGCCGCAGGTCGCCGGTGCGGGCCAGCAACCCAGAGGCGAAGGTGTGACGCAAGCTGTGGGCGGAGCGCCCTTTGACCTCTGCCTGGTCGAGCCAGCCCGAGATGCGCCGCTGAGCGTGCCGCATCGAGATCCTGCGGTCTGCCGCCAGGAACACGGGCCCGTTGGTTCGCTCGCCCAAGAACAGGCGCAGCGCGGTAGCCATCGAGGCTGGGAGCACGGCAGTTGTGCGGTTGTCGTTCTTCGTCGACCGCAGGGTCAGCTCGCCGTGCTCAAGGTCGACGTCTTCGATATCAAGCGCGAGCGCGCTACCAATGCGGATGCCGGTGCGGAGCAGTAGCTGCACCAACATGCCGTCGCGCGCGGCCTTTGGGCCTGTCGCGTCGTCGAGCACCTTGAGCAGACGTTCCTGCTCGTTGTCGCGAAGGGCCTTCGGCGGGGCTGGCGCGCACCGCGCGCGCTTCAGGAGTCTCGCCGCGTTGTTGGCGACGACGCCGGACTCGTGCGCCCAGCGGAAGAAGCACCGTAGGGATGTGCGTTGCGCGTTGGCGCTGCTCGCTCGCTTCTCACCGCCGCGGGCGCTGAGTCGAGCATCGTCGCTTGCGAAGAACTCAGCGACGACGCCGGGACTAATGGTGCCAATCTCGGTTGGCTTGTCGACTTTCGCTAGCCATCCGATCATGGCGCGCACGTGGCGTTCGTACTGCTTCCGGGTGTGCTCGGAGCGGCCATCAGCACGGAGCTGAACTTGGAATTGCCCGAGGGCGTCTTGGAGGTGCATGGATCACATGACGCCGCCACTAGCGGGTCACAGCAAGTTGATCCCGCTCCAACCAGTCGAGTATCTGCCCCGCTCGCCTTATCGCTCTGAATCCGGGAGATGCGCCGCGATTCACCGTTGAAACACCGTTGATCAACGGCGACGGGCCGTTGGCTGGCACGGCTAGTGGGTACCTCGATCAGCAACTCAGGGTCGCATTACCCAAAGCATGTGACGTTCAACGAACGTCTAGAGTTCTTCGAGCGTGATTTCAGTTGATGGAATAATCTGATCAGAGCATTCAGCAAGCAGTCGTTTCAGTGCTTCGTCGGACCGGTCTTCGAAGAGCTTCTGCAGGGTCTTGAGCCATTTTTCGACGTGGTCCTGATCTGCGTGCAATTCCAATGCTTGGATCAGCCACCTCCAGCGATCAGTCTGGTGTGCCGGTACAACAGGGAATCCCTGGCAGATGGCCCCAGGCGGGATCAACCGAATGCCGCGATATTCGAAGTCGCTATGGGCCACCGCTTGATGCCTCAATTCCATCAGGTGTTCGTGCAGAGCAGTGTCAGAGTTGCCTGGATCTAAGGGGAGGCCTTGATGAGCTGAATCCCCGGAGAAGACGCGGCCGTACGAGGCAACGAATCCCGTTAGCGATAACAGTGCCCGCGGACCATTCTTCGGGTCTTCCTTGGCGGCTTTGCGGAAGGCTTGCCAAGCGTGCAAGGCCATCGTGATGTCCTCACGGCGGATTGCCCAGAGGCCGAATTGGCGCTTCAGCCCCTCCTTCTTCCTGTTTGCGTTTGGCGTCTTGCGGGGCTTGCTCATGATTCTGTACCACCGGCTTGGATACGCGGGGGATTGCATCACTCTTACCATGTCCAGTGAGCTGGGTGACTCCTCAGTTCGTTGGCGATCGGCGGGCTAGTACACACTCTTTAGGCCGGCGTTTGGAAGGTGATCGATGATCGCTTTTCGGGCTAGTAGCCGCATCAAATCCACGTCTGAAGCTACTCGTCGAATGTGTGCTGGATCGCTCGGGTCTGCGACTGATCCGAGGTCAGCTGCATGAGCGATCGCACACCTGTTTGTCTCGTAGAGATACTCGTCCATGTCGCCTACACCTGCGGACGTCAGCTGGGTGACACGGCTGCATTGGTAGTCACTCTCTAGCAATTGTGAGGTTGTGTTGACCCAGGATGACCGGGCCAGGTTTGTCATCTTCTTCGTCTTCTGGTTTCGGTCCCTATTCCTGCCAAAGATCACTTCGAGGATGCGGAAGTAGTGCAAGAACTCTGACATGCAGTCCGAGGAGTTCCTCGCAGCGGCGAAGCAAGCAACTGCAATCGCCTCCTTGCCCTTCCTGGCATAGCCGAACTCGAGTGCGGGCGTCGGATCGAAGATGTGTCGCCCATTCGTGTGGTGTTCTATTCGCGGAGGTGGGAATCTTCTGCATCCTGATCCGGACCACCAGTTCTCAACGCGCACAGGCAAGTCAGTTGCTATCGCAACAGATTGTGACAGTTCGAGCGCAGCCCGGTAAGCTTCGTGCTGCGACGCATCCTCCGTGCTCTCACATGGCACGACGAGCATTGTCCTGTGATCCGCGGTTCGGTTCAGCCAGAACACATGTGTGCCGCGGACGGTGACCCAGCCACCCTCGCCCCTTCCTATGCAGACGTCGGTGAGGAGTGTGATTTCCCACTGATTGTGCATGTGTTTCGTCGCGACCTGAAACGTGGCGATGTCGGAGCTGAAGTAGACGGCTGTTGCCGGAGTATGGTTGTGTGTTGCCATGTCGTTGGCTGCTGCGCAGTTGGGCTGGTGCCGACGGCCTTGTTGCCAGGGATGGCATGAACATGTCACATACGTCAGCAAATGCGACCCTCGGCTGCAATCGCCTGCAACGCCCGCAGAGCCGGTTCCTGGTCATCGCCAGTCGCGGTCGCGGCGTGATCGAATGCCTGCATCACACCCTCGTCTTGCTCATCGCCAAGGCACTTCTGAAGGGCGAGGAACTCACCGTAGACCAAGACACATTCGCGCAGCTTCGGGCCCGCCGGTAGCTCGCCGGTCTTGAAGAACGTTGCCGCTGACTTCGCCCGCGAGCGAACATTCGACTCGTGGCCAGCAGTCCAAGTGCGCAGCTCTTTCAGGTCCTGGAGGACACGAAGTGCCTGGTCTTCATGCGGCGCTCGGATTAGGCACTCAGGCCAGCCGAGCAGGTGCAGCCCCAAGGTGCCGAACTCGGGCAGCTCCATGTCTTCGTCCAAGAAGTTGCGACTCGCAACATCGAGCCCGCTTGCGACGAGAAGTCGGATGACCGTGCGCGCCGCAGCCGAGACTACCTCGTCGTCGTGCGTGGCTTCGCTCAACAGCAGCTCCCGAATCGATCGGGGATGTGGCAGGCGCAGTGTCCTAGCGACCATTTGACGGGCTAGCCGTTGGTGTCTGGGAAGCTCGCCCGTTTCCAGGAAGGCATCCAATGCCGTTGCCTCCGCGTCGTCGGTGATTGGCATAGACTCAATCCCTCGGGTGACCTTGGCGATTCTCTTATCTCGGTTGCGCATTGTTCGATTGGGTTAGCGGGATGTCTTTCGCGATGGCTCTTTGCTGTTGACGGACTCGGCAGCTTGTTCCAGATGCGTGAGCCGCTGTTCAAGTTCGTTTGCCTCGATGGACTTGACGTGCGTTTGGATGGCGTTCATCAGGAACGCGGCTTCCTCGCGACCGACCGTTCCGCTCGCGATACCTTCGACGATGCGTTGACTGGCGAGAGAGCAGTCATTCGCTGTGCGCAACCGGGGCAAGTCAATCGGAAGTGGCATCGGTTCCTCGGGACGCTCAGTCGCCCTTCCGCATGTGCGTTCGACGACGAAACGCATCGCCGCGAGGTTGCCTTCGAGGGCCATGCGCGCGGCTCTACGCATGATGGCCGCGATGTGTTCAGGGTCGATGGCTTCGTCGGCTGCTCGGCGCAGGTCGAAGACGCGTCGCCGCGCTCCGCCTGGACCGCCTTGGTTGCCTTTGGCGAATCGTCCCTGAGCGTCGCGCCCGTTGTTGTCAGGCGTCTCGGTCATTCAAGAAGCCGTGCAACACTCGCTACTTGGTCGAAGGTCTGATTGCTGCCTTCGAGAATGGCATCCTGTCCGGTGGCCTTCTCCCACCGCTTGATCGCGACGTCGACGAACGGCGGGCTGATCTCCATTGCGCGACAGTGACGACCCGATCGTTCGGCCGCGATGATCTGCGAGCCGCTGCCACTGAACGGTTCGAACACGATGTCGCCTGGCACCGTGTGCTTCTTGATGGGGCGGAGGAACAGTTCGACTGGTTTTGCCGTTGGATGCTCCATTCCGACTGACCGCGCTTTGCCGTCGAAGTCGCGCCCTATCCACAAACTCAGCCGAGCTCGTTTGGCAGCGAATTGGCCACTTTGAAGTCGCCGATGACCAATCAGTGGTGGACGGATTGCGCCGAGTTCGCAGACCGGTGGCGCGACTCAGAGTCGGCAACCAGCTTGTCAACGAGGAGCCAGGCCGTCAGGCCGAGCGACGGTAGCTGCGTAGCAGTCCGCCGAGTCGCTCATCAACGACGATCTCGCCTTCGATCGGCGGCTCCCCCAATCGCGGTTCGATCGGCGCGTTGCCCAACGACTGGTGAGGACGATCTTGATGATAATGATCGGCGTAGTTCGAGAGCACCCGCTGCAGATGGCGATCACCAAACAAGATTAGCTTGCTCAAGCACTCGCGTTTCACGGAGCCGACAAATCTCTCGGCCACAGCATTCATGTTGGGTGCCTGAATCGCGGTGCGCACGACCTTCACGCCAGCCTCGTCGAGGATGCTGGAGAACTTGGCCGTGAATAGGCGATCGTTGTCGAGGATCAGGTGCTTCATGTTGCGCAGGAAGCCGTCGACGTTGTCAGTCAGGTTGCGTGCAACCCGTGCCATGAAGTTGCCGTCAGGGTTGGTTGTGACGCCAGCGATCTCGACTGCGCGGGTCGCGTGGTGGATCACGAACAGCACGTAGTGCGTCACCAGCCCTCGCTTCGTCCACACGTCGACCGTGAAGAAGTCGGCGGCGGCGATCACATCAGCGTGCGACTTCAGGAACGTCTTCCACGAGGTTGGCCGATCCGGACTCGGTGCAATGCCGTTGGCCTTGAGCGTGTTCGCGATGGTGGTGCGTGCAACGTTGTGTCCGACCTTCTTCAACTCGCCTTGAATGCGCAGGTAGCCCCAGCCAGCGTTCTCAGTTGCCATGCGTACGATCAGTTCGCGGATGGACTTCATTAGCCCAGGCCGACCAACACGGTTCTTGTGCGGGTAGGTGTGATGCTGAGCGATCAGCTTGCGGTGCCATCTCAGGATCGTGTCCGGTGTGACAATGGTTGCGATTTTGGCGAGTAGTCGTCGTCCAAGTGGCTTGCCCTTAGCTGCGAGGCGGCGCCGCTGGTCGTCGGTCAGTGGGATCGGCTTGTCGCCAAGGCGTTCCTTGAGCACGCGGTTCTCTTCGACGAGGTAGTCGATGACCATAGCTTGGTGGCGGTTGACCCAGCCAGCGAACGTCGCGAGCAGGATTTTCAGTTGGAAAGCATCGGCCATCCCACGTGCATCGGCATTGACGGCACTCGCGTCGCCGTCGCACCGTCAGCGTGGCGGATACCGCATCCGCGAGCAGTCACATCACCACTGGAATGTGGTATTGGCCCGAGCTTACTCCGGAGCTTCGATCCTTGGCATTCGTCCACGGACGGCACTCCATACTGCCAGCACGAAGACGGTGTCACTGCCCGGCGGCGACGCATAGTAGACGTGATAGCGCGTCGCCCTCAGCAGAACCCGGCGCAAGCCCGAGATGGATCGGTGTCTGCGCCTACGGCCGACGCCTGGCCACGTTTGGATCAAGTCCAACGCACCTGCAAGTTCTTGCTCGAAGAGGCCCGGAGATGCCGGCCGATTCGTGCGCCACCATGCGTCGATCGTCTCGATGTGGCGTTCGGCTTCTCTGGTGATCAGTAGGTTCACTTGCGCTCGCGCAGCTTCGCCAAGACCTCATGCGGCGGTCGACCCTCGCCGTTGTTCGCTTGTTGCCAAGCTCGTTCGAGCGAGCTGTCACGGGCGGCGCGCTCGGAGGCTTCCAGGTCGTCGCCTTCGTCATCCAAAACCAGATCGAGGACCATGCCTTCTGGAAGTTCGGTTGGTTCGTCGAGAACAATGCGGCCGTTGCGGACCGTTGCGCGGACATGTGTCATGGTAATCCAAGTCTAGCATGTCAGGGCGAAGTCACCGACCCCAGGTTCGGCGTATCGAGTGGCCGTAGTCGGTCCGCAACGTTCCGTCTCGCCGGCTATGGATGCCCGAAAGCTGGCAGCGTTTCGCAGAATCGGATTGGCGTCTACGGGTTGTGAACGGCAGGCAGGTGCTCTCCCCCAGAAGTTAGCAAAACCGTACAGCTCGGGGAGCCACTTCGGTCTAACTGGCCGGTTCACAGCGCCCTGCACGTAACGGTGTGGGGCGTTTGTGGTTTTGGGGTGGGGGTTCTGCAGCGGGCGCTACGGCGTGGGATGTGCGTGGTGCTGCGTGACGCAGAGAGTGTCGGTGTGTGCCACGTCGCCGGTGGGCTGGTCGCCGAGCCATCAGGATCCGGCCGAGTCTCTCTGAGAGTTCTCGGGCGTGGTTGACTGATCGAGTGCCGTCTTGGGGCGTTGCACGGGCTGACCTAGAACTGCAGGGGCTAGTTCTGAGACGGGATCCTCGGCAGCCGGCTGGCGTGCTTGTTTCGACTTTTGGGCCTGTGGCGATGCGTCCATAGAGCGGTTGCCGAGGTTGCTCGGCCGTGCTGCTAGGTCGAGTGGCGTTGCGGTTCGGCGTCAGCGTAGAGAATCCTGAACCCTCTCGGAGCCGCGCTGGCGATGCTAGTCTTCGTGACCGGATCAAGTCCCAACCAAGCGGCGCCGACCGCGCGACCAATGGCTCCGCCGACGCTACATGAGCACGCGGCCATGTTGCGCCGCTACCTGCACGTGCTCGGAGCCGGCGCGGATAGGGTCGACGATCTGTTGCAGGAGGTGTTCGTCGTTGCGCTGCACAAGCTAGTGGACGATCGCGGAGCAGCGGCGGCCGCTTCGTTCCTTCGGGGCGTCGCGAAGAACTTGCTGCTGCGGCAGCGGCGTTCGTGGGCGGCGCGACGCGAGATTGTATTTGGCGACGAGGTGTGGCGCGAGCAGTGCAACGACGGCTCAGGTGATCGACGCGTCGACGCGCTGCGCAGCTGCATCGATGGCTTGCCGGAGCGGAGCCGAGAGTTGCTGCGGCGCTGCTATGCGGATGACGCCGGTCGACACGAACTCGGGGATGAGTTCGGCTTGGCGGTAGACGGGGTCAAGACGGCGTTGCGGCGGCTGCGCGCCGCGCTTCGAGAGTGTATCGAACGGCGGATACGAGGTGGTTCATGAGAAAGGAACAGATTAAGAAACGTGCGCAAGAGCTTCTGCTGTCGGCGGAACTCGCCGAAGTGCTGGAGGTCGATGTAACGACGATCGAAGCGGCTGCGGCTGAGCCAATGGGGCGGCACAGCAAGTGGCTCGCGGCAGCGTTGTTGTGCTTCGGTGTCGCCGTCGCCAGCGGCGTCGCGTGGTTGCGTACCGATGGCGCACACGAGGCCGCGCAGGGCGCGTTTGATCCGGTCAACCCGTGGTGGGAAGACGAGGTGCCGTTCCGTGTGCCGATGGTCGTGGTCAAGTCTCCAGAGCAAGTCGCGGCGCTTCCAGCAGCGACAGCTCGCATCACGGTGGCCACACAGCAGGCGAAAGAAGGCACGATCGACGCTGTGCTGCGCCGCGACGATTTGCGCCAGTTGCTGCTGGTCGGCGCCAACCCCGCACCTCTGAAGATTCCGTGGAACGACCTCGTGGCCCGCGACTCGCTGCGTTCGATCGGGTTCTTGTCCGTTGCCGTGCAAGCGAAGCAGCTGCGGCAGCTGCGCCAACTGCCCGAGTTGCGGGCGTTGAGCCTTTCGCATGGGAGCGTCAGTATCGACGCAACGACCGCGTCTGCGCTGGCGGAGTTAAGGACGCTGCGGCACCTCGACGTTGCGTACGACGAACTCGACCCAGAAGGGCTTGCGCGGCTCGCCGATCTACCTGCACTTACCTCGTTGGTGCTCGGCGTCGCAGGCGGCGGCCCGGGGGACCTGACGGCTCAGTTGGCGGCCGTAGCGCAGGTCCGCACCCTGCGGGCCCTGTTCTTCTCCGGCAACTTCGACCCCATGCCCGCCGACGCCCTGCAGAAGCTGCGCGGCTTGCCCAACTTGATTGCGCTACAGCTGACGAACTTCGAGATCGACGATGCCGGACTTGCCGCGTTGCCTCGCACTCTGCAACACTTGCAGCTGCCGGCGCTCGACACTACTACGCCAGCGGGTATCGCGAGCCTCGCCGAACTAGATGCGCTCCGCAGCCTTGGTTTTCACCTCCGCATCCCGGAAGAACACGAGGCGGCGGTGCGTGACCTGGTGTTGAAGTTGCCGATCGAGTGCTTCGAATGCCTGAGTTTTGCGCCGAGCGCCGCGCTGTGGTCGGTGCTTGGCGGGCTACCGATGCTGCGGCGCGTACGGGTGCAGGTCGATGACCAAGCTCCGCGCACGGTGTTTGAACATGCCCTCGGCTGCCGCAAGCTTGAGGTACTGTTCGTGTCGGTGCCGAAGATACCGTCGCCCGAGCAGCTGGGCTGCCTCCGTGAGCATCCAGCGCTGCGGCGGATCGTGCTCAGGCGTTACCGGGCGAGGACCTCGATGCCGACCACCGCCGAACTCACTGCGCTGCGCAACAGCGTGCGTGCCGAGATCCAGATCCTCTAACGACGCAAGGGGAACTTGTGGTCTCCGCGAGAAGAGCTGAATCGTCTGCGCACTTGGAGCATGAATCACAGGGATGCTCACGCAGGCGTAAGCGCGTCCTATCCGGAAATAGAACCGACGCCGGTTTGGGCCGAATTGG
>TARA_R110002072_G_scaffold22383_3_pt1 | contig 11141 bp, 8 predicted proteins | sample TARA_R110002072 | Tara Oceans TARA_R110002072 (sample SAMEA4397118) | marine metagenome | biome: Polar Biome; feature: [SRF] surface water layer (ENVO:00010504); material: water (ENVO:00002006), including particulate matter (ENVO:01000060) such as... | depth 5 m | reverse complement strand
GCTGGTCGGCGTAGCGCTCCCACCTCAGCGATGTCAGTAGTCGACGCGGGCTCTGACTGCGGGCCCCCGACAACGAAAGCTTTGCGCCCCAATCCTGGTCATTGAAGCTCCGCCTCAGATCTCCTGAAAGCGGACATCATTTGCGGTTAGGTGGAACCGCCAGGGCGTCGGACGACCCACAAGCGCAGATTTGGCTACTTGATTGCCATCGGTGAGCTTTCCAGTTGCAAGTGCGAGCCAGTCGCATTAGCCGCGGCGGCAATTAAGAACGATTCGCAAGAAAGCAAAAAACTCATGTACAATCGCGCGTTCCGCCTCGCCCTGCCTCCTGACATCCGCTGCCCTGCCTGCCGCGGCGCTCGCCAATGAAGCTGCCGACGGGCAGCCGGAGCGCGACTATCTCCCAAGCGAAATCGTCGTGAACGGCGAACGCGGCGGCTATGGCATCGATGACGGTTCCACCGCGACCAAGACCCCTACCCCGCTGATCGATGTGCCCCAAGGCATCAGTTTCATCACCGAGGATCAGCTCGAGGATCAATCGATCCGCCAGTTGAACGAAGCCTTGCGATACGTACCAGGCGTCAGCCTGGAAACAGGCGAGGGGCACCGCGACGAAGTGTTCATTCGCGGCCAGGAAACCACCGCCGATTTCTATCTCGACGGGCTGAGGGACGATGCGCAATATTATCGCCCGCTCTACAATATCGAGCGGGTCGAGGTGCTCAAGGGCGCGAATGCGCTGATATTCGGTCGCGGCGCCGGCGGCGGCGCGATCAACCGCGTGTCGAAATTCGCACAGACCGGCGACAGCTTCGCTGCTGCAAATGCGTCGATCGACACGTTTGGGGCCTTCGCCCTGCTGTCGGACGTAAACCAGCCGCTTTCCAATACGATTGCGGTGCGGTTGAACGGCACCTATGAGGAGTTCGACAGCCATCGCGACTTCTACGAGGGTCGCTTCATCGGCTACTCGCCCACTGTTACCGCCGGTCTCGGCCCGGCCACGCGGCTGACGGCAACCTATTCCTACGACGACGATCGGCGCGTGGTGGATCGCGGCGTCCCTTCGTTCGAAGGCGGTCCGCTACGCGGCTTCGACGACACCTTCTTCGGCGATCCCGATTTCAACCGGTCGCAGGCGGAGGTGCATATCGGACGGGTGCGTCTCGATCACGAATTCGCCCCCGGCCTCAACGCGAATGCGACCGTCCAATATGGCGATTACGACAAGATCTACGCCAATATCCTGCCCACTGGAGTGAAGGCTTCAATGGTGACGCTCGAAGGCTATCAGGATGCGACGACGCGCGAGAACCTGATCGGCCAAGCCAATCTGGTCTGGGAAGCGGACGGCGAGGGGTTCGCCTCGACGCTGTTGCTGGGGATCGAAGCCAGCCGCCAGGATACGCAGAACTCGCGCCGCGTGGTCGTCTTCGACGACAATGGCGCGCAAAGGATCACCACTCCGCTCGCCGAGAGAATCGTGGTCCCCGCATTCACGCTCTCCCCAGTGTCGCGCTCGCGCGAAAGCAAGCTGGATACCGTGTCCTTCTATTTGCAGGAGCAGCTGGAGATCGGCGATCATCTCGAGCTGGTGGCCGGGCTGCGCTGGGACCGGTTCGACCTCGACACGGTCAATCTGATCTCGAGTGCACCCGGCGACCGGGTGGACGAACGCGTCAGCCCGCGCGCGGGAATCATCGTCAAGCCCGTCGAGCGGCTGTCGCTCTATGCCAGCTACACGGAAAGCTTCCTTCCACAGGCGGGCGATCAGTTTCTGCTGATTTCCCCCGGCGACGAACGCTTCGAACCGGAGAAGTTCACCAATTACGAAGTGGGCGTCAAATGGGCGCCGTTGGAGAAGGTGCTGGTGACCGCGGCCGCCTTCCGGCTCGACCGCACTAACACCACCGCGCCCGATCCCGACAACACGGGGCTGGTGGTCCAGACCGGCGAAAGCCGGGTCGAAGGGTTCGAAATCGGTGCGGTCGGCTCGATCACCGATTTCTGGCAAGCCAATCTGGGATACACCTATCTCGATGGCGAACTGCGCACGGCTTCGGATTTCGGGGCAGCGGGTGCGAGACTGCAGCAGCTGCCGCGTCATCAGATTACCGCCTGGAACCGGTTCGACGTCACGGAGCAGTTCGGCTTCGGCGTTGGCGTCATCCATCAGAGCGATCAGTTCGCCAGCTTTTCGAACACCGTCGAGCTGCCGGGCTATTGGCGCGTCGATGCGGCGGCCTATTTTACCGTCAGCGAGCGCATCAGCCTTCAGGTGAATATCGAGAACCTGCTGGACGAAAGCTATTTTCCCAGCGCGCACGGCAACAACAATATCCAGCCCGCCGAACCCTTCAGCGCCCGGTTTGGCGTGCGGGTGGAGCTTTGAGGACGAAGATATCGGCATAGCTCGTATGGCCTGACGGGGCGCACACCTCGTCGGGCCATACGGCGCCATCTGCAGGCGCCATTCGCAGATGCCGGTGGAAGTCTGTATTCGATTTGCCTCTGCGCGCCGGTAGGGGCTAGTCCGGGATCCATGAAGACAATCGCCGCATCGCGGGCCCGGTTCTGGCTGTTGCTCGCTGGGCCGGGCAGCTGGATGCTTTATCGCTGGACCGCGTCTCCCGAGGTGTACGGTTACGGCCACGCCATCCGCGACAGCGGGGACTGGGCGGCGTGGCTGCTGATTGCGACGCTTGCCGTCACCCCCATCCGTCGCCTGTTCCCTCGGCAGCGATGGTCGGCCTCGCTGATGCGGCACAGGCGAGATCTCGGCGTGGCCAGTTTCACTTACGCGCTAGGGCACACGCTCATCTATCTGGGCACCAAGGCCGATCTGGCCGCAATCCTCGCGGATCTGCGCGCCCTGGATATTCTGGCGGGATGGCTCGCGCTGACGGTTTTCGTACCGCTCGCGACGACGTCCAACGACCTTGCGATCCGCGCGCTCAAGCGCTCATGGAAACGCCTGCACCGGCTGGTCTATCCGGCGGCGGTGCTGACCTTCCTGCATTGGGTCCTTGCGGCCTACGATCCGACCGCAGCCTATATCCACATTGCAGTTCTGGTGGCGATCGAACTCGTCAGGATCTGGCCGCGACGTCAAAGAGTGACGTAGGTGCGAAAGCGCGCGACCTCTTCCTCATCGACGTATTTGCTGATTTCCCGGTCGAACTCGGCCATGTCCTCATAGGGGCGGTATTCGAGGAATTCGCCGACCATCCGGTCGGTCATGCCGGGGATGAGCTCGATCTCTTCGCGAGTGGCGGTGTTCAGGTTGACCGGCACGAACACGCGCGTGCGAACCATGGCTGCTCCTTCCGCGTCCAAGGTCGCGAGCAGCGTCCGGTTCAGGTCCGCCACGCTGCGGTAGGGCTGCCCGGTGATGATGGCTTGAGCCAGCCCGGGAGAAACCCCGTCCAAAACCGCCAACTGCTCGGCAGTCGCCGCGTTCGCATCGAGCACCGCACCGGCATCGGTAGCGACTGCCCCAGCGCTCTCGTCCGAAACCAATCCGGCATCGGCGAGCGTATCTTGCGACGTCGTCTCGGAGGTTTCTTCTGCGCCTTTCGAACAGGCGGTGAGCGTCAGAGCGGTGCCAGCGACGGCAGCTGCGAAAATAATCCTACGCATGTAAACCCTTCTCGTTTGAAGCGGCGCTATAGCCAAGCGAAGCCAAAATTCGAAGCTCTTCTGACGGACGCATGCACGATTCATCGATTGCAAAGAGGCTGTCGTGGACGGGTTCGTAGACGGGGCGGAGTGTCAGTGGGCCGTCAAGCTAGTGCACCCGCTAATTCGAGACAATTTCCCATGCCTTGGATAGCGCTCTAGCCCGTCTTTTTGCCCAGAAAAACAGCGATATGACGACTTAATGCGCCCACCAGACGAAAACGTATGGGCAGCAATCAGCCAGTTGCCGAATTTTCGGAATTGGCAAAGCAGCCCTTCGGCAAAGCGCCCTAATCCCGGTCATAGGACCGTCTGGTCGTGACTCCCGTTAGCGGACATTCTGAACCTGGCTTGTGACACCAAGAGCCAATGAACCGATGCTCTATCAATGGTTTCGAACTCCCGCCTCCCGGACAATGGCACTTGGTCCAGGACCCGCCTCGCTCTATGAATTGGCTCGACAGAGGTCTGAGTGGGAGTAGTCGGCCAGTCCGGCCTTCCTTTCGGGTATTTGGAAAAGTAGAACGCCGAACGGGCGAAAACCTCAGAGGATGATCTTGCAGACACGGAAGGTAGAAAGGCTCACCAAGAGGAAACGGGATGGCACTCCCTACGCTCGACGTGGGGAGGTTGAGGTCGCGCTGACATCGCTGGTCTACCTGTCTCGCGAGGAGATCCTCGAAAGGCTGAAGGTACGAGACCCGACCTCACCGAACCACGTGCAATCAGAGTGCATTGTTTACTTGATCCGTGCCACTCGGAACGACAACGAAGAGCGGTACTTCAATGAACTATACCGAGAACTCATGCGACGTTTGGCGTCCGCCCTCCCCCGCATCGAGGGCGAGCGGGCCGGCGGTCCTGAGAATGTCGACGGGGCGGACGCACGGGATCGCGTGCGCGACATCTTCAGGGTCAGGCTGATGGAAGATCGTGCGGCTCCTGGATCCGCGCTCGACTACTTCGAAGTCATGTTCTCGGGCGCGGTCGCGGCGTTGCGCAAGACCTCCATGGGCCGGGCGCTACGGCAGATGGCGAGGAGGGACGCCATCGACGACGAGGAGAGCGGCGATCCATCTATCGCGGTGGAGAAGGCGGTCGGCAGCCTCGACGTCCAACAGGAGTTGCTTTCCGACGACCCAAATTACCGGTTCAAGGTCGCAAAGGCGATCAGAACGCTACCAGACAAGCAACGCAGAGTAATCGAGATGCTCCTCCAAGACATGCCCATCGATTCGATAGACGACGATGTCCTCACGATACGCAAGGTCCTTGGCGTGAAGTCGGAGAAGACCGTCCGCAACAGACGCGACGCCGCCATCGCAACCGTACGGGCGCAACTCGGGATCGGAAGCCGGAATGACTGATCAGCCCCACCATGACGCCGAGGAAATCCTGATGGCCTTCGCCGTCGAACCGGAGCACGACCGGGGCACGCTGGAACGATACCTGCGCCTCCACCCCGAACTCGCCGAGGACCTCATCGACCTGTCGATGGAGTTGCGGCTCCAGCGCGCGACCGCAGACATCTCGGCGCCCGTAGACGAGGCCTGGGTCGAGGCGTCACTGGCGGATTTTCATGCCGCGGCGCCGGCACGCGCGGCGGCGCAGGCAGCCGATCCGTTCGCCGCGGTCGCCTCCGACGAACTCGTCACCCTCAGGCGCTCGCTCAACGTCCCCAGTAGCGTCATCCAAGGCTTCCGCTCCCGGACAGTGGACATCGCCACCGTCCCGGCCGGCTTCCTCGCGGACCTGGCGCGCGGCCTTCGCACCGGGGTCGACGAGCTCAGCGCCTTCCTAGCGGGTCCGCCGAGGCTGACCCCGAGCCTCAGCTACAAGTCCGGCCACGCGCCGAGCGCGGACGGGGGCAAGGTGACCTTCGAGGCACTGCTCGAGCAGTGCAGGGTGCCGGAGGACAGGCGCAGGCAGCTGCTGAACCCGCGGGACTGAGCGGTGGACGCCGTCGAACTCGCGCGGCAGCGCGCCGCTGCCTTGCACGATACGGCTGTCGCGGGTGGCGCGGACCCTTGGAATCCGATCGACATCGTCACGGCCGTTGCCACCGACAGAGGTCTCGATGTCGAGCCAGTCGAGGCGGGAAGCCCCATCTTGGCCGGCGGCCGCGCGCATTTCGATCCGAGCGACCGGGCGATCCGCCACGAGGACGCGGGCGACGCTTTTGCAAGGGCGTTCCTGATCGGTCACGAGCTTGGGCACGCCACGCTGGGCGACGACCGCGCGGAGCACATCGCCCTAGAGGTCGATCCCGCCCGTCCGGCCGAGGCGGCGCCGGTTGGGGAGGACCGGGTCGTCGACTACAGCCGGCGGCAGCGCCGCGAGGTTCAGATGGATCTCTTCGGTCGCGAGCTGATCCTTCCCCGCGCACGCGCGCGATCCCTGCATCTTGGCGGCATGACCGCGAGCCAGATAGCCGACCGGCTCGGCGCCCCCTTCGACGTCGTCGCGATGCAACTCCTCGACGTCCTGCTGCTCCCCGAGATCGAAGCCGCCCCGCCACAGCAGCCGGCGTCCCCCCCCAAGCCCCTCAACCCGGAACAGGCCGAAGCCGCCCTACATCGCGGCGCCCCCTACCTACTTGAGGCTGGACCCGGGACCGGCAAGACGCAAACGCTCGTCGGGCGCGTCGCCGAGCTGGTCGACGGCGGTGTCGATCCGCGCTCCATCCTAGTGCTCACCTTCTCGAACAAGGCCGCCGGCGAGCTCTCGGACCGGATCGCGGTGCTTCGCCCCGACGCCGCACCGGCGATGTGGATCGGCACCTTCCACGCGTTCGGGCTGGACATCGTGCGGCGGCACCATCGCCAACTAGGGTTCGCCAAGGAGCCCCGTATGATGGATCGCAGCGAGGCGATCGCCATCATGGAGCGCGAATACCTCGCCCTGAATCTTCAGCACCACCGCGATTTCATGGATCCGGCGCGCCCGCTCAAGGACATGCTCGGCGCGATGTTGCGGGCGAAGGACGAGGTCGCCGACGCCGAGCGCTTCGCCGCCCTCGCTCAGCAGATGGTGGACAACGCCGTCGACGCCGACGCCCGCAAGGCGGGGGAGCGATGCGCCGAGGTCGCGCTCGTCTACAGGAGATACGAGGAGCTGAAGCAAGCGGCCTGCGCCGTGGACTTCGGCGACCTCGTGGCACTGCCGGTCAAGCTGCTCGACGACGATCCGCAGGCGGCGGCCGCACTTCGCGCCACCTATTCGCACATCCTCGTCGACGAGTATCAGGACGTGAACCGCAGCAGCGTGCGGCTCCTCCAGAAGCTCACCGACGCCGGCAGGAACCTCTGGGCCGTGGGAGACGCGCGGCAGGCGATCTACCGATTCAGGGGTGCCTCGTCCTTCAACATGTCCCGGTTCGCGACGAACGACTTTCCGGGCGCATCGGGTGGCCGGCTTCGCGTCAACTACCGCTCGACGCCCGAGATCGTCGGCGCGTTCTCCAGGTTCGGCGAGAGCATGCAGGCAGGCACCGGCGACGCATCGCTCGACGCCTTCCGCGCGTCCATCGGGATCGCGCCCGAGCACGTCACCTTCGGTGACAACGACGATGAGGCCGACGCGCTCGCCGACGAGATCCTGCGAGTCGCACCGCAGGTGCCGTTCCGCGACCAGGCGGTGCTCTGCCCGGGGAACGATCGACTCACCCGCGTCGGCCGCGAGCTGGAGCGGCGCGGCATCCCCGTGCTCTACCTCGGCAACCTGTTCGAGCGCCCCGAGGTGAAGGATCTCCTGTCCGCCCTCTCTCTGCTGGTTGACCGACGCGCGATGGGTCTCGTCCGGAAACCGTCGCTCGAAAGGCTCGCGACGGGGCTGAGCCTCGCCGGCGCTTCGGCCGTCGTCGAGCACCTGCGCGCCACCGACGCGGGGCCGATGGCGTGGGCGTCCGCGACGACCAGGGCGCCACAGCTGGGGAAGAACGACGCCGACGCGCTTGATCGGGCCGCCGGGATGCTGGCCGGCTTCGGCATCGACGCGAGGCCCTGGACGGTGCTCGCCCAACTCCTGCTAGACCGGACGCGGACGGCCGCGCTGCTCGCCTCGGCGGATGACGTGTCGAGCCGCGCCATGGGCGTGGCGATCTGGCAGCTGATGGGCTTCCTGCGCACAGAGCGATCTGGGCCCGGCCTCCCGATCCAGCGCACGCTCGACGGGATCAGGCGCCTCGTCCAGCTCGCCGACGAGCGGGACCTCCGTCAGCTCCCGGCGGCGGCGCAGGGCATCGACGCCGTGCGACTGATGACGATCCACGGCAGCAAGGGTCTCGAGTTCCCCGCGGTGCACGTCATGGGCCTAAACAGGAACGCGATGCCGAGCACCGCGCGCAAGCCCGCCTGCCCGGTCCCGGACGGGATGATCGAGGGAGGACAGGGCGGCACCGTCGCCCTCGCCGCTGCCGACCACGCGCTTGAGCAAGAATGCCTGCTCTACGTCGCCGCATCCCGCGCGCGCGATCGGCTGCTGCTGTATTCGGCCACCAGGACGGCGACGGGGGCACGGCGCGACGCCTCCCCCTTCATCGCCCGGCTGGGCGTGGCAAACGCACGCCCGGCGATCGCGTATGCGGGACGTGAAGCCGATCGCGAGACCCTGCCACTTCCGATCCGCATAGGGCCGCCCGTGCGCATCACCACCGCGCAGCTGGACCTCTACTCCCGCTGCCCCCGCCGCTTCCTCTACACGCACGTCCTCGGCGTGGGCGGGCGGCGCACGCCGACCACGATGACGAGGATGCACGACTTGGTGCGGGGCGTGGTTAAGGAACTCGCCGCCACCGATCCCTCCGCATCCTCGATGGCCGACATGGAGGCGCTGCTCGAACTGCGCTGGTCAGAGGGTCCCCTCGCCACTGAGGAGTATCGCCTCCATCGGGAAGTCGCCACGCTCCTCCTCCGGCGCTTCGTGACGATCCGCGCGGGAGGGGCCCGCGCCGACACGGGGCCGCTGGTGGTGTCGATCGGGACCGACGAGGTGACCGCGGTCGCCGACGACGTCGTCACCGACGCGGGCCGACACGTGGCCCGCGTCGTCAGGACGGGGCACAGGTCTTCCTCCACCGGCAAGGCGCTCGCCGACGCGGCCTTCGAGATGGCCGCCGCCGCGTCGCTGCCCGGCTGCGTCGTGGAGATCATCCACCTCGGCGACGACGAGCCGACCATCGCGCTCGCCCTCGACCGCAAGGCGCTGGGCAGGAACCTGGGCAAGCTGACGGAAACGCTGGCGTCGATCGCTTCGGGCCGGTTCGAACCCGAGCGCTCCGACCGCACCTGCCCGTTTTGCCCCGCCTTCTTCACCTGCGGCCCCCTGGCCGACGGGAACCTGCAAAAAAATCTCTGACCGGAATTACCGGTTGGCCTGGCCTGCCGGGATTGACCCTTCGTGACCGACGCAGATCCGCCGAGGTCCGAAGAGGAAAAACAACACCATGTCCATCATCGACCATCTCGACATCGACGACGTCGAGGCCGCCGTTCAGGAGGGCCGCGCGCTGCGTCCCGGGCCTTACCGCGTTTCCTTTGCGCTCGACGACCTGACCTACCAGCCGATCGTCCTCGACGATCCCGTCCCCCTCGGCCGCCAGATCCTGAAGGCGGGCGGCATCAAGGACGTTGACGGCCACTCGCTCTTCGTCATCACCTCCGAAGGCGACTTCGAGGACGTCCGCGCCGACGAAGAGGTGGACCTTCGCCATCGCGCCGCCCACCGGTTCGTCGCCTTCAGCACTGACCCGCTCTACCGCGTGAAGCTCAACGACAGCCGCATCGTCTGGGGCTGTCCCTCCATCCCGGAGGCGGTGCTCCGCTCGCTCGCCGGCATCGGTGACGACGAGGCCGTATTCCTCGAGGTGCGCGGCGGCAAGGACAAGCTGATCGAGCCGGGCACCGAGGTCGACCTCGCCGCCGACGGCGTCGAGAAGTTCATCACCGCTCCGAACAAGGTCACCTACACGTTCTTCGTCAACGGCAAGCCCTACGAGACCGACAAGAAGAAGCTCACCGGAGCGCAGATCAAGACGATGGTGCCCGACTGGGATCAGACCCACGACCTCTCCCTCGAAGGCACGGGCGACGATCCCGATCGGATCATCGGCGACGACGAGACGGTCAGCCTCGACCCCAAGCACGGGGTTCGCCGCTTCTCGTCGGTCCCCAAGGCGAACTTCGGCTGATGTCGGGCATCCTCAGCATGCAGTTAGAGCAGCTGCGGGAGCGCTTCGGCGAAGCGCACGCCAACACGATGGCGAGCGGCACCACGCTCGTCACCGTGCCCGGGGTGCGCCTGCCGGAGGGGTGGTCGAGGGCCTCGACCACCATCCGCTTCCTCGTCCCGCCCGGCTACCCTTTCGCGCAGCTCGACTGCTTCTGGGCGGATGCCGACCTCGCCCTCGCCACCGGAGCGACGCCGCAGAACGCGGCGCTGAACGTCATCCCCGAAGCCCTGGAGCAGGGCATGTGGTTCTCGTGGCACCTCGCGAGCGCCTGGAACCCGAACCGCGACACCCTAGCAACGTGGATGAACGTGGTGATCGACCGCCTGAGACAGGTCCGATGAGCGGCCTGCGCTTCGCGGCGCCGACCTATTCGGCGCTGGCGTCGGGCCTGCTCGACGCCGACGGTCTCGAGAGCTGCGCCATCGGCTACGCCCACCACGATCCCGCGAGCGGTTCCTGGGTCGTCGCCGACGCCGCTCCCGTGCCGGACTACGCCTACGAACGCCGAGACTGCGTCTCGGCCGTTCTCAAGCCCGGGTTCCTGATCGACGTGGCCAATCGCAGCCGGATTACCGGCATGGCGGTCGTGGCGATCCACACCCATCCCGGTAGCCGCGGCAACCCGCACTTCTCCGCGACCGACGATGACGGGGAGGCCGAACTCGCGTCCTATCTCCACAGGCGCGGCGCCCCGGTGTCCCACGTCGCACTGGTGATCGGCCCGGAGGGCGCGCGCGCCCGCATTCTCGGCAACGACGAGGAGGTGCCCGTGTGGGAGGTGGGCGAAAAGCTCGTTCTCCACTCGCCGGTCGCGGGCGGGGCCGCCCACGGTCGTGACGACCGCCTGGTCCGCGCCTTCGGCGAACCGGGGCAGCGCCTGCTCCGCCGGCTCCGCTTCGCGGTGATCGGCGCCGGCGGCACCGGATCACTCCAATGCCAGCAGCTCGCCCACCTCGGTGTCTCGTGGATCACCGTCATCGATCCCGATATTGTGGAGGAGACGAACCTCAACCGCCTCGTGGGCTCGATCCCCTCGGACGTGGGCCGGCCCAAGGTGGAGGTCGCCTCGCGCATGATCCGCGCCATCAATCCGACCGCCACGGTGATCCCGATGCAAGCGGACATCGTGGACGAGCATGTCGCCGCCCTCTTGGCGACGTTCGACTTCATCCTCCTGTGCACGGACTCGCACGCCAGCCGCGCCGTGGTGAACCAGGCCGCCTACCAGCAC
>TARA_R110002072_G_scaffold165237_1_pt1 | contig 11141 bp, 11 predicted proteins | sample TARA_R110002072 | Tara Oceans TARA_R110002072 (sample SAMEA4397118) | marine metagenome | biome: Polar Biome; feature: [SRF] surface water layer (ENVO:00010504); material: water (ENVO:00002006), including particulate matter (ENVO:01000060) such as... | depth 5 m | reverse complement strand
CCACGATCCATTTTACAGATGTTCTATCGCAGGTATGGCCATGACCGTTCTGGAGCAGGAAAGCGGTCATAGTCACGCCGTTGAGAGATAGCGGGTACGGATGAATGCTCATCCCCCGTTAACTGCGTAGAGCCGAGCCACAAGACATTGAATTATAAAGGAAATTTGGTCGGGACGGCAGGATTTGAACCTACGACCACCACACCCCCAGTGTGGTGCGCTACCAGACTGCGCTACGCCCCGAGATCGACTGCACTTTGAGCAAGTGCGGCGAGGGCGGCATTATACTCAATACCGCGTTTGATACAAAGGCTATTTGGAGGGCGCGAGCACCTTGAGCACGTCTTCCAGTTCCTCGATGGTTTCCTTGATCACTGCCATCAGGTCGGTCGCCGCCGGGCCCTTGCCGTTTTCGTCTGTCATACGCTGCCTGGCGCCACCGATGGTGTAACCCTGATCGTACAACAGGTCGCGGATCTGCCTGATCGTCAGCACATCGTCGCGCTGGTAATAGCGGCGATTGCCGCGGCGCTTGACGGGCTTTAACTGCGGAAATTCCTGCTCCCAGTAACGCAGAACGTGCGGTTTGACTGCACAGAGCTCGCTCACTTCACCTATGGTGAAATAGCGTTTGCCGGGGATTGCCGGTAATTCATTGTTGTGTGTCGGTTCCAGCATATGCTTCTACTCGCGCTTTGAGCTTCTGACCGGGCCTGAAGGTAACGACTCTTCGGGCGGAGATGGGTATCTCTTCTCCAGTTTTAGGGTTGCGACCGGGACGCTGGCTTTTGTCGCGCAAATCAAAATTGCCGAAGCCCGACAATTTAACCTGCTCGTTGTTTTCAAGGCACCCACGGATTTCCTCGAAGAACAACTCGACAATTTCTTTGGCCTCCCGTTTGTTGAGCCCCAACTCTTCAAATAGGCGTTCTGCCATTTCGGATTTAGTCAGAGCAACCATCGTCCCTTCTACCTAGTTCCTAAGCTCAGCATTATAATTTTTTTCCAATAGATCAATAACTTGACCCATGGCCAGATTTACAACTTCATCGCCAAGAGTGCGCGATTGATCGCGGAAAGTCAAACCCAGAGCAAGGCTTTTTCGTTTAGGATCAATGCCTTTGCCGGTATAGACATCAAAAAGCCTTAAGTCTGTGAGGTAAGTCCCACTTGCTGCGCGTACATCGGCCATCAAACGGCTGGCGGGGACCGTCTTGTCGACAACGACAGCCAAATCCCGCCGAACTTCGGGGAACCTGGATAATTCGGTGAATTCCGGCTTCTTCCCCTCAAGTAACACCGAGAGGTCCATTTCACACAAATACAGGGGTGCACTGAGCCCCAACTGTGCGCTCGCCGTTGGATGGAGCGCACCGATGATGCCAACGTCCTGCCCCTTTCGGGTTATACGCGCTGTCTGTCCGGGGTGCAGTGCCGGCCGCGAGGCCGCCTCAAACTCACAGTTCGTCGGCAAGCGCGTCAACGCCAACAGGCTCTCCAGGTCCCCCTTGAGATCAAACAGGTCAACAGCGCCATCGCTTGTGCTCCAGGATTCCGCAAACCGCTCCCCGGTGCACACCATCGCAAGCGTGGGAATCTGCTGCAGTCCCGAGTCTCCCGGAACAAACCGCAATCCGCTTTCAAACAACCGCACTCGCGACTGCTGCCGATTGACATTGTGCAGAACCGCAGCCACCAATCCGGGTAACAAACTGGTACGCATCACGGCCATCTCGGCCGAGATCGGGTTTTTCAGCGCCACTGGTGAGAGTTCCGGATCAAACAGTTGCTGCAGCCCCGGCTCCACAAAACTGTAGGTGATAGCCTCGCGATAGCCGCGCGCGCCGAGATGGCGCCGCAGGTAACGGATGGACAAGTCAGTCTCTGGCCGGGCCCTCATCTGCAGGTCCGCGCGAATGTGTGTCACCGGCAGATTGTTGTACCCGTATACCCGGGCCAGCTCCTCCAACAGGTCGACCTCGATCGCGATATCAAAACGCCAGCTGGGGATTGTGCAGTTCCAGCCCTTGTCGATGGCGGTGACGCCGAGTCCCAGCCCACCCAGAATGCGCTCGACTTCCACCGCAGGCAGATCAAACCCCAACACCTTCTTGATACGAGCCGCACGCAGCACAACATCCGGGCGAGCCGGCAGATGCGCTTGCGAGACCACTTCCTGAATGGGCCCGGCCTCACCGCCGACAATCTCAAGCAGCAATTGGGTGGCCCGCTCCATCGCGGTAACCTGCAATTCAAAATCCACGCCGCGCTCAAACCGGTGCGAGGATTCCGTGTGCAGGCCGTAGGAACGCGCCTGGCCCGCCAACAGGCTGGGCGCGAAGAACGCGGACTCCAGAAAGATATCGCTGCAGGCGTCGCTGACGGCAGAGTCGTTGCCACCCATGATGCCAGCCAGCGCCAGGGGTCCTTTTTTATCGGCGATCAGCAGCGAACCGGGGCGCAGCGCAATCGTCTGTCCATCGAGGAGCTCCAGCGATTCGCCCTGCTCTGCGCGGCGCACCACAATCGACTCGTGCAGCTTGCCCAGGTCGAACGCGTGCATGGGCTGGCCGAGTTCCAACAGTACGTAGTTTGTCACATCGACTACCGCATCGATGCTGCGAATCCCGCAGCGGCGCAGTTTTTCCTGCAGCCACAGCGGGCTGGGGCGAGACACGTCGATACCCTTGATGACACGCCCGACATAGCGAGGGCAGTTTTCACTGGCCTCGACCTGTATCGGCAATGTATCCGTGATTGACTCTACTGCTTTCGCGTACACAGGCGCATTGATCTCAAGCTGATTGAGCAGCCCCACCTCACGCGCTATACCGACCACACCCAGGCAATCGGCGCGATTCGGCGTAATGCTGATATCAATGATTTTGTCGTCCAGATCCAGGTATGCACGCAGATCGCTGCCGACAGGCGCATCATCTGCCAGCTCCATCAGGCCTGCCGATGCATCCGACAGCCCCAGTTCCTGCTCGGCACACAGCATGCCCTGCGATTCCACACCGCGCAGCTTCGCGCGTTTGATTTTGAAATCGCCCGGCAGTACCGCGCCGACACACGCCAGCGGTGCCTTCAGCCCCACCCTTGCGTTGGGGGCGCCGCAGACAATTTGCACCGTGTCCTGGCCGGTACTCACCTGGCATACGCGCAGTTTGTCGGCATCGGGATGCGGCTCGGCGCTGACAATTTCGGCGACGATCACGCCGCTGAATGCGGCCGCGACAGGGTCAATGGCGTCGACTTCCAGCCCGGCCATGGTGATCTGGTGCGCCAGTTCCTCGGTGGTCAAATCCGGAGAGACCCACTCGCGCAACCACTGTTCGCTGATTTTCACTCTCTATCTCTCCCTCAAAACTGCTCGAGAAAACGCAGGTCATTGTCAAAAAACAGGCGCAGGTCGTTGACGCCGTAGCGCAACATCGCCAGCCGCTCCACACCCATGCCAAAGGCGAAGCCCGAGTATTTTTCGGTATCGATGCCGGAGAATTCGAGTACCCGCGGGTGTACCATGCCGCAGCCGAGGATCTCGATCCAACCGGTCTGGCTGCAGACGCGACAGCCCTGCCCGCCACAGTTCACACACTGAATATCCACTTCCGCAGAGGGTTCGGTGAATGGGAAATAAGAAGGCCGGAACCGGACCGCCAATTCGCGCTCGAAAAACACGCGCAGGAAGTCCTCGATCAGGCCCTTCAGGTCAGCGAAACTCGAGTGCTCATCGATCAGCAACCCCTCCACCTGGTGGAACATCGGGCTGTGAGTAAGGTCCGAGTCGCAACGATACACGCGGCCAGGGCAGATAATACGCAGCGGTGGTTCCCGACTCTCCATCACCCGCACCTGCACCGGCGACGTATGCGTGCGCAGCACGGTGTGGTCATCGACATAAAAGGTATCGTGCATCGCGCGCGCGGGATGATGAGCGGGTATATTGAGCGCTTCAAAGTTGTGGTAGTCGTCCTCGATTTCCGGTCCTTCCACCACTTCAAACCCGATCTCGGAAAAAAAGTCCTCCATGCGCTCGATCGTGCGTGTCACCGGGTGCACACCGCCGGTGGATTGACCGCGACCCGGCAGTGTCACGTCGATAGTTTCCCGCGCCAGTTTCGCTGCTATTGCAGCGCCCTCCAGCTCAGCTTTACGCGCGCCTATCAGGTCCTGCAATTCCTGCTTCACTACATTGATCAGCGCACCCGCCTTCGGACGCTCCTCGGCTGACAACTTGCCCAGTGATTTCAACAGGCCCGTGAGCTGCCCTTTCTTGCCCAGATAATCAACACGCAACTGCTCCAGCACGGCGCTGTCGGTTGCTGCGGCGATTGCGGCCTTCGCTTCATTTGCGAGGGGTTCAAGGTTTTCCATGTACTCTTTCTCTAGTGTTGATCATGTAATGCTGTCGTTCGCGTGACGATTCCATTCGCACAAAAAAAGGGAAAGAGCTCGGCCCTTTCCCTTTTTGTCTTACATGCAGCCAGCGAACCGCTATACCAGCGGTGAGGGTGGGCTTAGGCCAGAGCGGCCTTCGCTTGCTCCACGATCGCTGCAAAACCCTGCTTATCGTGTACGGCCAGATCGGCCAACACGCGACGATCCAGACCGATCTCAGCCTTTTTCAGACCATTGATGAAACGGCTGTAGCTCAGGCCGTTGGCACGGGACTGGGCGTTGATACGCGTGATCCACAGTGCACGAAACTGACGCTTCTTCTGACGACGGTCACGGTAGGCGTACTGCCCTGCCTTGGTAACCGCTTGCTTGGCAACCCGGAAAATACGGCTGCGCGCTCCGTAGTAACCCTTGGCTTGTTTCAATATTTTTTTGTGGCGACGATGCGCCACAACACCACGTTTTACGCGAGGCATAAGTCTTCTCCCTAATTATCCAATTAACCGACTACTTGGCACGCATCATACGATCGATAAGAACGACATCGCTCTTATGGATCATCGAGGTCCCGCGCAGCTGACGCTTACGCTTGGTCGTCATCTTGGTCAGGATATGACTCTTGTGGGCGCTCTTGCGCTTGTATCCACCGGCAGTCTTTTTAAACCGCTTGGCAGCCCCGCTGTGAATTTTTGCTTTAGGCATAATCAAATACTCCGCATTTGAGTTGATCAATAAAGATACTAATATAAAGAGACCAGGGCATTCACAGGCCGCTAGTTCTTCTTCTTGGGAGCGATAACCATCGTGAGTTGTCGGCCTTCCATTTTCGGAAATTGCTCGACGGCACCCAACTCGGCCAGATCAGCTTCTACCCGCTTGAGTAGCTCCATGCCGATTTCCTGGTGAGCCATTTCACGACCGCGAAATCGCAGCGTGACTTTGGCCTTATCGCCGTTTTCAAGGAAACGTACCAGGTTGCGTAGTTTTACCTGGTAATCTCCATCTTCCGTCCCTGGACGAAACTTCATTTCTTTTACTTGCGTGCGCTTCTGCTTCTTTCGCTGCGCCGCCTTTTGCTTCTTGATCTCAAAGACATACTTACCGTAGTCCATCAACTTGCAGACTGCGGGGTCGGAATCGGCGATCAGCACCAAATCCATGCTTGCAGCCTCTGCCGCCGCCAATGCCTCTTTCAGAGAGACGATGCCTACCTGCTCGCCCTCTGCTCCAACCAGTCGAACCGGATCCGCCGTAATCTGGTCGTTAATAATCGCCTTCTTACTGGCTCCTTTGCTGTCTTTCTTAATACTAATTCTCCAATACAATACGGCCGCGACATGCAACATCGTCTGTGAGCCGCGCTATAAACGCGCTGAGATCCATGGATCCCAGGTCCTCACCACGACGGGCACGCACGGCCACTGTCTGTGATTCTACTTCTTTATCCCCCACCACGAGCAGGTAGGGCACCTTCAGAATCGTGTGCTCGCGGATTTTAAAGCCGATTTTCTCATTTCTCAAGTCCGAAATGACCCGAAAACCGTTGTTTTTCAACGTATCTTCCACAGAACGCGCATATTCGGACTGTTTGTCGGTAATATTGAGCACTGCCACCTGCGTGGGCGCCAACCAGGACGGAAACACACCCTCGTAGTGTTCGATCAATATTCCGATGAATCGCTCGAACGAACCCAGTACCGCGCGGTGCAACATAACGGGCACCTGCCGGCTGCCATCTTCCGCCACATACTGGGCGTCGAGGCGACCGGGCATCGAGAAATCCACCTGAATGGTCCCCAGTTGCCAGACGCGACCGATACAATCTTTCAGCGAAAATTCGATCTTGGGGCCATAAAAGGCGCCCTCCCCCGGCAGTTCCTGCCACGGCAGATTCTGTGCATCGAGGGCGTCGGCCAACGCTTTTTCCGCTCGATCCCAGTCTGCGTCGCTCCCCACACGCTGTTCAGGCCGGGTGGACAAGCGGTAGATCACCTCACTGAAGCCGAAGTCCTCATACACGGCGTGCAGGAAGTCGATAAACGCTGACACCTCAGGCTGAATCTGCTCCTCGGTGCAAAAAATATGGGCATCGTCCTGCACAAACCCGCGAACCCGCATGATCCCGTGCAGCGAGCCCGATGGCTCATTGCGGTGGCATGAGCCAAACTCGGCCAGCCGCAACGGCAGGTCGCGGTAGGATTTCAAACCCTGGTTATACACCTGCACGTGGCAGGGGCAGTTCATGGGTTTGACCGCAAAATGCCTGTCCTCGGACTGCAGCATGAACATGTCATCGCCGAACTTGTCCGCATGGCCAGACTTCTCCCACAGTGAGAGGTCCACCAACTGGGGGGTCTTTATCTCGAGATAGCCATTTTCCTGTTGCGCCTTGCGCATATACTGCTCGATGGTCTGGTAGATGCTCCATCCCGCCGGGTGCCAGAACACCATGCCGGGGGCTTCTTCCTGTGTGTGGAACAGGTCCAGCTTTTTGGCGATTTTGCGGTGATCGCGCTTCTCTGCTTCCTCAATGCGTGTCAGGTATTGCTTGAGCTGCTTTTTACTGGCCCAGGCAGTGCCGTAAATGCGCTGCAGCATTTCATTTTTGGAGTCGCCGCGCCAGTAGGCACCGGCTACCTTGGTCAGTTTGAAGGCCTGCAGTTTGCCGGTACTGGGCACGTGGGGGCCGCGGCACAAGTCGCCCCATGCACCCTGGGTATACAGCGAGATTTCCTCTCCCTCGGGCAGCGCTTCGATGATCTGCACCTTGTAGTGCTCGCCCATATTGCGAAACTGTTCTATCGCTTTCTCCCGGCTCATCACCACGCGCTGCACCGGCAAATCTGCAGCCGCGATCTCTTCCATGCGCTGCTCGATCTTCTCGAGGTCCTGCGGTGTGAAATTGTGGCCGGTAGCAAAATCGTAGTAAAAGCCGTCCTCTATCACCGGGCCTATGGTGACCTGTACGCCGGGAAATAATTCCTGTGTCGCCATGGCCAACAGGTGCGCGGTGGAGTGGCGAATAATCTCCAGCCCGGCATCATCCTTGTCCGTGATGATCGCGAGTGCGGCATCGTGCTCAATAACAAAAGAGGTATCCACCTCTTTGCCATCCACCACACCCCCCAGCGCGGCTTTGGCCAGACCGGGACCAATATTCGCGGCAACATCGTGTACAGAGACGGGTTGTTCAAAAGTGCGAAGGCTGCCGTCAGGCAGAGTAATAACAGGCATGTGCGATCCTTGTGTCAGTGGTGACCCCTACTAAAGGCCACGTGAGGCTGCTAACGATATCGATTTACGCTGCAATCAGCGTCCAAACCTGAGCCGGGTAGCGGGGGAACGTGTGCCGCAGGACCCTCAGGATCGGGGGGCAGAATGATGCCTGATTGCGCCGCACATTGCCAGTGCAACAGGGTTTAGCCAATAAAAGCCAGCTGCTTGATTTCCGCCAGTTGGTCACGCAGGGCCGCCGCCTCCTCGAACTCCAGGTTTTTGGCGTGCTCATGCATCTGGCCCTCCAGCTGTTTCAGCTTGCGGGTCAGCGCTGCGGGTGTCAGTCTGGCAACCTCCTCGGAGTAGGCCGCCCGGGTCTCTGCGACTTTTTTGGCCTTGCTCTTGCCCCTGCCGCCGCCGGTCGGCATCCGCCTGGCGCCTTCCATGATGTCCTGCACCGATTTCTGCACACCGATGGGGGTGATATTGTGCGTCTTGTTATGCGCCAGTTGCTTGTCCCTGCGCCGGTCTGTCTCCGCCATCGCACGCTCCATGGAGCCGGTGATCCTGTCCGCGTACAGTATTGCCCTGCCGTTGAGATGGCGTGCCGCACGCCCCATCGTCTGGATCAGGGAACGCTCAGAGCGCAAAAAGCCCTCCTTGTCGGCATCCAGAATCGCCACCAGTGATACCTCGGGCATATCGAGGCCCTCACGCAACAGGTTGATGCCCACCAACACATCAAACACGCCCAGGCGCAGGTCACGAATAATCTCCACCCGCTCCACGGTATCGATGTCGGAGTGCAAATAGCGCACACGCACGCCGTGCTCGCTGAGGTACTCGGTAAGATCCTCCGACATGCGCTTGGTCAGGGTTGTCACCAGCACCCGCTCGCCCCGCTCCACTACAGCGCGAATTTCGCCGAGCAGATCGTCCACCTGCGTCAGTGCCGGACGCACTTCCACCTCGGGGTCCACCAGTCCTGTCGGGCGCACCACCTGCTCTACGGTACGACCGGATTTTTCTGCCTCATAGGGTCCGGGCGTCGCTGAAACAAATACCCGCTGCGTTGCGAGTCGTTCCCACTCCTCAAATCGCAGCGGTCGATTATCCAGCGCCGAAGGCAGCCGGAAACCGTACTCAACCAGGGTTTCCTTGCGCGATCGATCGCCCTTATACATAGCTCCTATTTGGGGGATACTGACGTGGGACTCATCCACAATCACCAGTGCATTGCTCGGCAGGTATTCAAACAACGTGGGAGGCGGGTCACCCGGCGCGCGACCAGAGAGGTAGCGGGAATAGTTCTCGATGCCGTTGCAATAACCCAGTTCACGGATCATCTCCATATCATAGCGGGTGCGCTGCTCCAGGCGCTGCGCCTCGACCAGCTTGTCATTCTCCCGCAGCTGCTTTAAGCGATCAGCCAACTCCTCCTCAATATGCCCTACCGCATCGAGCAGCACCTCGCGCGGGGTGACATAGTGGCTTTTGGGGAAAATCGTCACCCTGGGCACCTTGCTCTCCACCACACCTGTCAGCGGGTCGAACCAGCAGATGTTGTCGATCTCCTTATCGAACAGCTCTATCCGCACAGCATCGCGCTCGGAGTCTGCGGGAAAAATATCGATCACATCGCCGCGCACCCGGTAGGTGCCGCGGCGAAAATCCACGTCATTGCGGGTGTACTGCAAGTCCGCCAGTTGTCGCAGGATGCCGCGCTGATCAATGATCTCACCGCGCGACAGGTGAATCAGCATTTTGAAATAAGATTTGGGGTCACCCAGGCCGTAGATCGCAGACACTGTGGCGACCACCAGGCAATCACTGCGCTCCATCAGGGCCTTGGTGGCGGACAGTCGCATCTGTTCAATGTGCTCGTTGACGGAGGCATCCTTCTCGATAAAGGTATCCGATGACGGCACATAGGCTTCAGGCTGGTAGTAGTCGTAGTAGGAAACAAAGTATTCGACGGCGTTATTGGGAAAGAACTCCTTGAACTCCCCGTAGAGCTGGGCGGCCAGGGTCTTGTTGTGTGCCATCACGATCGTCGGGCGCTGCAACTGCTCGACCACATGCGCCATCGTGAATGTCTTGCCTGAGCCGGTCACCCCCAACAGGGTTTGCGCCGCGAGCCCCGCCTGTGCGCCCTCCACCAACTGGCGGATGGCTTCCGGCTGGTCCCCCGCAGGCTGGTATGAGGATTCCACTTTAAAACGCCTGGACACAATTTCCTCCCGCCGAGGGGTCAAAATAGCCGTTTATTATCATCCACATAGGAAAGAAATGCAGCCTCAATTCTCGAGACATGGATATTGCCGAAATAGCGGTTGACCACGGCCCGGTCCATCATTAATATACGCGACCTTCGGTTAACGCCATTCCGCCTTAGCTCAGTTGGTAGAGCAAATGACTGTTAATCATTGGGTCGCTGGTTCGAGCCCAGCAGGCGGAGCCATATTTGGTTCAAATATCAAAGGGTTGCAGAGATGCAGCCCTTTTTTGTTGCCTGCTGCTTTTGATATGTCACTAAATAGTCACATCCCAGCAGCCTAACCGTGTCACACAGCGCCACGACTGCATTCGATCAATTTCGCCCGCCACAGTTCCCTTTTCGCGCTGCCGAGGAATAGTGGAGGAATGGACACACCTAACGCACCGCATGCCCAACGATCGCAACAAATCATCCAGCAGGATATTAAACGCACTGCGAGTCGCACCTTTCTGGTTTGTGCGATCATAGGTCTGTTCCTTGGCTTTGTCCTGGGGTCTGCTGTGGGGTTCGAGAGTGGTGATACAACAGTGGTCATACCGCTTGGTGAGTGATTAAGGTTTTATTCGCTCAAAAGCGTAAGGGCCGCTTTCGCCTACAAGCGGCTGTTAGCAATCTCAGATTTGGAGCAATAAAAAGCCCACCAAAGTGGGCTTGTATCAGGAGTTCTGTTTACGCTTTCTTAAGGCGTGACCATCCAAGGCCGGCTAGGCCGAGACCGAATAATGCGAGGGTTGCTGGGGCGGGCGCGGTGGCATGGGTGACCGTAATTGTCGTTCCGTTCGCTATACTGTCGATTGGGGTGGCACTTTGGGGACTTGGTCTCCCAAACAGTTGGGAAAAGCCACCTATTTCTCCTGCAATCCATCCGTCACCGGGGAGGAAATCATCTTTTCCCATGTCAAAAAACCCGGTAAACATCATCGATGCAGTATCGAAGGCTACCCTCAGCTGACCATAGGTTGAGATACCGCCCGAAACATCCACGGCGGTTAGAAGCGCTGCATTGGCCGGGTTACGCAACGTGATGTCGAGGTAATCTATCCCTGTCGTGGGCCCGAGGTCGGAGCCGAACACCGTCGCCAGCGTGTCATCGTAAATGATGGTGCCCGTTGCTGAATAGCCGCCGTCGCCATTCCAGGCGAAATTCTTGGTTATGAGCGTCGCATTCGCATTAACGGTCCATCCGATAAGTACAAATACGGCCAGTAGTTCAATGATTTTTTTCATCGAATCTAATTCCTTTTGG
>TARA_R110002072_G_scaffold203626_2_pt1 | contig 11147 bp, 8 predicted proteins | sample TARA_R110002072 | Tara Oceans TARA_R110002072 (sample SAMEA4397118) | marine metagenome | biome: Polar Biome; feature: [SRF] surface water layer (ENVO:00010504); material: water (ENVO:00002006), including particulate matter (ENVO:01000060) such as... | depth 5 m | reverse complement strand
CGAAGTGACAGTGGCAGTAGTGTCGCAACCCCGCTCACCCGCAAACAGGTCACGCATCGGCATCCCCAGCGACGCGACCACCGATTCATTCGAGCATCCCGCGTGACACTTGAGCAGCACGCTCCCATCCTTGGCCTCGCGCACACTCAGCGACGGATTTCGATCATCATGGGCCGGACAGGTGCACATCCATCCCGATCCAGAACCTCGAACTGTCCCCCCTTGCAATCTGATCGCATCAAGCACTCGATCAATCGGCTTCGCACACGACTCAATCATGATGCCCCCCCGATCTGAGTACCAACTCGACTCATCGGAACAAGCCGCACCATCGAGCCCACAATCCGCTCGAACTGCTCCGGACTGAACACCCTCGTGTTGCCCACCATCGCGACCGCTTCGAGCCCCTCGCGCTGGATCGCGTACTCGACACGATGCCTTGCGATCCCGAGCGACTCCGCGATCTGCGTGATCGTCCAGAGCTCGCTGTCCATCACACCAGACCGACCATCCACCTGTTTCCCGCGCACCACGACGCACCCCCTTCTTATTCAAACCCATCACTCACCCTGAGCAGCGCTCATCCGCACTACCCCACCCTGCGGTATCCCATACCCCAGACACCACAATTCTATGAGCCCAAAGCTACACCCACCGATCGCATCGACACGATCCGTGCGCCTTTCTGAATCAACAAGCTCTCAACCCGGATCAGCGCGCCGTGCTCTCGACTTCTGCGGGATCCCACCCGCCTCCGAGCGCCTTGTACAAGCTCACCAGATTCTGCGATGCCAATCCGCGTGCCTCAGAGACTCGTATTGCACTGCACAGATGTAGCCAGCGATGGTCAGTAATCGCCAGTCCGCCTGTGTGAATCATGAGTATTACGGACATCCAGCGCCATATGCAGCGAGGAACGCGGAGACATCGAGGAAGTTGAACAAACCATCATTCGTGAAGTCCGCAGCAGGATCGTCATTGCTGTACGCCGCAAGGAATGCACTGACATCCAAGAAGTTCAAGGATTGATCATCATTCATATCCGCGACGCAAGCGCTCTGAACTGGTGTCAGCATGAAGGCGGTCGCAAGCGCGAACCCGCTCCTGCGTCCCCAACCAACGATGATCCCTGAATTGGAAATGTCGCGAGCATCGACAATCTGGAAGTCTCCAACATCCGCGAGCGAGTTCAGATCGACGAGCCCATCTTCGTTTGAGTATTTCCAGTTCCCCCCCACGACCACTCCAGCGTCGTTGATCGCCCATGCTTGGGTCATCGGTGCGGGGAGCAGGGAGACGCCGGCATCTTGCGACCACGCGAAGGCGCGAATGTCTCCACCAAACCCCGAGTTGCGTGATCCGACAACGACGCCGTGATTATTGATGTCGTACGCGTCGCTCCGGACATTGACCTGCCCGGCTGGTACGAGTTGGGAATGAAGATCGATGTGCTGATTCGTATCGGAATCGAAGTAGAACGCTTGGTTGTTATCGAAGCGGCCATTGCCAGCGATACCGACCATCTCACCAGAATCGTTGACGCTCCAGACATGACCAGCATCGGGCACAAGCCCTGTTTCTTTGAGGTTCACGATCCCGGTATCCTCGGTCCAGAAAAATGCGTCACGTAAAATGCCGTGGCTGATGGACCCCTGTCTGATTGATGCGCCGACAACCATGCGTGACTCGTTGATATCCCATGCTCTAAGTGCGACATCACCCTCGAAGACATCGATCTGGTCACTCCCACCCTCGATGTATTCGACCGTTGCCCACTGCAGATGCGGGGACTCCACAACGCGATCACCACGATTGTTGAGCGTATTGAGATGCTCAGCACTCGCACCACTGCTTTCGGGGCTCCATGTCACCGCTTGGTTGGTGACGCTGAAGTTTCCGCTCGGAAGTTGAGTGAGCACCGTGCTTGTGCCCCAAGCGGTGCCGTTCTCAAGCACGCGGACGAAGTAGCTCTCCGATGTCGTGCTGTCATAAAACGGCTCAACCACATGAAGGTCATACTCGAACGCCCCTTGCGCCAGTGCTGATCCAGAACCGAGCACCAAGGTAGCCAGAATCGTCACTGACTTCAGACTTGAACAAGTACGAGTTGGTGTATGAATCATCGCGTCCTCCATATGTTTGCGTATCTCTGAGGTTTGTGTGGTTCTGACAATACCGTATCAATCCGCGTGCCAAACCCATTCGTTGTAAACTCAGAACTGAATTCGCCACATCGCGCAGGGCAGACACGAAATTCTTGAAGATGCGCTGCACAGACATGGCCAGCCCTGGCCAATAGTCACCAGCTTGACCGCATGAACCGTTGCTATTTAAGGACAACCAGCACCGTATGCAGCGAGGAAAGCGGACACATCAAGGAAGTTGAACTGCCCATCATCGGAGAAGTCAGCGAGCGGGTCACTGGAGCTCAAGCGTGTCAGGAACTCACTCACATCAAGAAAGTTCAGACCGCCGTCCCCATTCAGATCTGCACGACATGCTTCGATGACCTCGCCAAACACATAGACCGCTCCATTCATGTCGCTGTCGCTGAATCCGGTCGCCCCGACCGCGACGACCCCATTGTCCATCACGATAGAGGACCCGAACATGTCGAACGCCGAGCCATCACTGGCGAGAAGCTTATCGATCTGACTCCCGCTGTGAGCATCGAACAGGTATGCGGAACCTCCGGACCATGACATGTCATCGTCTTCGTTCGCGCCAATCGCAAGGGTCCCATTTTCGAGCGAAACTGAGAACCCGAAATGGTCACGATCCTGTCGATCATCAGGGAAGATGAACGCGAGTTGCTCGCCGCTCGATGCGTCAAAGACATACGCGGCGCCGGAGAAGTCGAAGAACACGTTTCGGTGAGGGGCGCCGACTGCTACCAGACCATTGTCGATATCGATGCTCTCAGCGAACTGACCGCCTTGATCTCCGTTATAGTTCTCGATATCTGCCTGGAGCACATTGGTTACTTCACCCGTGCTCGCATCGAACAGATGCACCTTCGCGAATGTAAATCCTTCGCTCAGATTGAAATAAGTGCGCGATCCGACGCCGACGATGCCATCGTCAATCGCGATTGAGACTCCGAAGGTCTGGAAGTTGTTTCCCGATTCGGGGAGAAGTTTCTCGAGCTGATTGCCTGTTGAAGCATCGAAGAGGTACGCGGCACCCGAACCATCCCCCAGATCATCCGCTCTCCATGCACCGACCGCTATGGTTCCATTGTCGAGTGCAATGGAGTTCCCGAATTCGTCACCACTCTCTGGATCATTGGGGACGATCTTCCCGAGCTGTGCCCCAGTGTTCACATCGAAGATGTAAACGGAACCCGAAGCGATTCCATTATGCTCATCGCCTGGAGCTCCGACAACGACGATTCCGCTCTGGATCGCGATCGAGAAGCCAAACTGATCACCAGCAGCGCCGTCGCTTGGGAGCAGCTTCGCGATCTGCGCACCAGTCGCGGCATTGATAAGGTACGCTGATCCTGAGTTGTTGCCGTTGTCATCGTCGTTGCGAGCGCCGACCGCGATGATCCCGCTGTCCATGTCGATGGAGTACCCGAACTCGTCGTCTGCAGCTCCGTCAAGAGCGGTGATCTTGATTCCCTCGTTGACAATCGCTCCAGAAGCGGATGAGAAGAGCAATCCGAGAGCAACGAATGCTGCTGCTGTTGAACTGCTGGTTTTGTTGTTGATTATCTTTTTCATTTTGTATACCCCTATCTGAGTTGATAATTGATCTATGTAACCGATGCGTTTAAGGACAACCATCTGAGAATAAACTCAAGAATGCGGATACATCGAGGAAGTTCAACGATCCGCTTTGATCCATATCAACGCTCAAATCTCCGGAGCTAAACGAAGACAAGAAGGCGCTGATATCGAGGAAGTTCAGTTCGCCATCAACTGTCAGATCCGCCGCACATGCACCAGTGTCTGGAACGAGGACGACCACGGCATAGGTGTCTGCGCCTGAGTCATACGCCGTTGTGTAAACGCGGCGATCATTGCCAATGTAACCAATAGCCGTGTCCCAGTTCTGATCCGCTGGATCGATCAGTGAGTCATACGATCCGAACCATTGGTCCTCGTCACCAAAATACACACCACCCCAAGCTGAGACATCCCCTTGATTGTTGTTGTCATAGATATTCCCGACGAATCGAGAACCGATCTGATTGGGATACAAAGGCGACCAGATGCCATCGAATAGATAAGTCACCCACTGATTATGCGTGGCTGTCGCGATATGCGCCGCAGCGACAACCTGCTCGCTGTCATTGATCGCATACCCGAGCACATGGGTAAACCCGACTGTGCCGACTGGGTCTGGGATTCCGATGTGCGTTGCGGTGTTGGTGTTGAGATCAAAGATGTAGTTCCCACCGACCGCGATATTGTTGTTATTTATGTCCTCAACGGTTGCTTGAAACCCAAGCTCTCCAAGGTTCACCGGTGGTTGATCAATCGAAAAGAGCGTCGTTGGACCTCCCTGGAAGCCCTGATAGCGTGACCACCCCACCACGACTCCCGCATCATTTACTGCTGTTGCCATCCCGCCGTTGATTGGGAGTACACCGAGCGGGCTCGGTTGGGACACAAACTGCTCTGGGACATACGGGGTGTACCCACCAACACCATCTGGGACCCAGATTGCGGGTTCACCGCCATCAACAACGAAACCCCCGCCGTGCACGGCACCAACGATGACGCCGTTGTTGTTCACATCCATTGCGATGCTTGAAGTTGCTCCGTTTGGGTGAGGAAGCAGAGTAAGACCGTCCCCCTGAGACGCAACAAATGCTCGGCTGACACCGTTGACAATCTGGTCTCCCACGATTAAGCCGGTGTCGCTTGCACCACGAATCGTGGTGGATTGGGTAAAGGTAGTCACAACATCGACGCTGTAGGTGGGCACTTCAGCATGCACTGCAATGCCGCATGCGCTGACGAGTGTGAGTACGGAGCGTTGGATCTGGTTCGTGTTCATCTTCTACCCCTTACTTGAGTTGTTCTCTGCGTTGCTTGAGGAGCAACACTGAGAGGACACATGCAATATGTGTGCCACAACTATTCTGGACATCGAGGTCACTAATAGCAAGAAAATCCACCCTCAGCGAGAATGGATTTTACAGATGGCAAGATCTGGCCAACAGACTTGGTGCATACTGGCCAGTTTGGTCATGGACAGCCCGCGGAGTAGCTGCTCAGGTATGCACTCACATCGAGGAAGTTGAACTGCCCGTCATTTGTCAAGTCCGCGGCGGGATCGCTCGCGCTGAACAATGACAAGAACGCGCTGACATCTAAGAAGTTGAGTGAGCCGTCATTGTTGAGATCCGCAGGACATGCACCTAAACAATCGTACAACGCGACATTCCATGCATCGCTATTGCCACCGGCGCTTGAGAACTGGCCGCCTGCATAGATTGTCCCATCCGCAGAAACCGTAGCATCCCAGACTGTTGTTTGGATTGCGGGAATCATTCCTGTACCCAACGGAGACCATTCATCGCTTGTGGGATCGTAGATCGCGATGTTGTTCGCCGGTACAGAATCCACCATATGAAAGAATCCGGACAGGATGACCTTTCCATTTGATGTTGTCTCTAAATCCCAATACGAGCTCCCATTGGTGCCATTAAGACCATTGCCTACTGCGGACCATGTAAACCCATCCCAGATCGCAAGTCCATAGCAATCGACTCCACCTGCTTCACTAAAGTTCCCAGCTACCAACAAGTCACCACTGGGAAGCAATGTCATCGCACGGGGAACATTGTTTACACCTGACCCAAGTGGGTTCCATTGAACCCCATCCCAGCTCGCAATCCCTCGCATTGGTACGCCGTCAACTCCGGTAAAATTCCCGCACGCAATGATCTCTCCCGTAGGCATTTCAATCAAATCAAGCACCATCGTTGGACTCGGCTCTGGTGTAAACCATCCTGAGACCCCACCACCAAGTGTATTGTTGCCCAGCTTGCTCCATGCTACACCATCCCACTCAGCAATCCCCCATGCCGGCTGATTATCAGCCTGCAAGAACGAACCAGCCGCGATCACTTTGCCATCTCCAGTGCTCAGAATCGCACGACAAGATCCTGCATCCAATCCATCACCGAACGCATGCCATTGTGTCCCATCCCATCGCGCGATGAGTCCAGCGTTCATTCCGCCCGCACGTGTAAAGTGACCACCTGCGATGAATCCACCACCTGAGAGAGCAACAATGCTCCGGACGAATCCATTTACTCCGTTGCCGGGCTGGGACCATGCCGAGCCGTCCCAGATCGCGATCCGATTGACAAACTGCCCATCGATCCCGCTGATTGAACCCCCAAAGACCACGCTCCCATCTTCGAGCGCGGCGCATCCATACACTGCCGGCCCGGCTCCAGTCCCCAAGGGAGACCAGTCGCAATCCGCCGCGAGTGTGACTGAGGTTGCAACGTGTGTTGCCAAGATAACTTGATGAAGGAATGATGACATGGTACTTATTCTCCATTGGTGCGCTGTATGGCGCTGTATCTGTGAGTGAGAGTTACATGGCTTCACATGCACTCAAATCGTGAATGATTTGGGCTTATGGGCATCCTGATGCGTATGCAGAAAGGAATGCGGAAACATCGAGGAAGTTGAACTGTCCGTCATTTGTCATGTCCGCGGATGGATCACCCTCGTTGAATAACGACAAGAATGCGCTGACATCTAAGAAGTTCAGAGAGCCGTCATCGTTGATGTCTACTGCACAGGATTGCAGCATCTCGATCTGCGCAGCTCGGTATGCCGCGAGATCCACCCACGGCCCGTTGAGAATCATGTCCTCATAATCAACTCCCATGGATTCAAAGTGCGCACGCTCTCCGGGATACTCAAACCCCACCAGCCAATCAGCTGGTTTGCGGAGTGAAGACGGGATGCCGTCCGGATCGTCGTGCAGATACATCACATCGGCCATGCCTGCTGGACGCGGCTTGTCAGGCGCGTTGATAAATGCGGCGATATCAATCGCATCTTGATCACTCAGAGTCATCGCGTCATCGAGCGGCATGTGCGTTTGAATATACGCACCGAGGACTGGTGTGCGATAGAACGCAGCGCCCTTTGAATATCCATCACGATTGCCCCACAGTGCGGGGATCCTCGGTCTTCCCTCGCCGACCCGATACTCCCCGGCTCCGGCCCCATCTTCATTGTGACAGTCCGCACATCTGTTTGCATACAACTGTGCACCGCGGAGTGGATCAGCTCTGATCGACGAAACACCCGCAATAGAAGGAAGTGATGGTCCGGCTTCATCAGGAAGCAATCTCCAGTTCTCACGCATCGCTGGATCGATCACTCCATCGGAAACCCACATGATGTAATCCACAAGCGAGATCATGACCGGATCATCCTTTGCTGGAGCACGCTCAGCGTTCATGCAGTTGCGGAAGCAATCAATAATCGAGTCCTCAAGATCGCGGTGGTACCCAAGCGGACGGAAGTACGGCCCAAGCCCCGTCTCTGGATCCGGCGTGTACTTGCTCGGAGACTGATACACAGGCGATCCGAACGGGACCTGCCCTCCACTGAAATGACAGCTTGAGCATGAGGTCACGGTCGTCACATACGGCTCTCCAGTATCCGGATAGGTCGTATTCCCATCCGGCCCAAGCGTGGCACTTGTCAAGTGCATGTACAAGTACCCCTGGTAGACCTCCGCTGGAGCGTCCTCGATGCTTCGGCACTGATACCAATTGCTGATCGCATCACAGTCCGGCTCGACCATGTCATGGCCGTCAAAGTCCAAATCTCCCGCGATCGCAATCAATGCTGTGATCCCGATGCTTGCAATGATCCATGGCTTGATGTTCATTCCTATCTCCTTTCACCAGTCCAGATATGACTGATGCATCAGATCATGCAAACACAATGCCAGACGCGATAGATTGACATACTTGGGGATTCGTCAACACGGACCGGCCACATGTCACCAGCAGTTGGCTCCGATTCACCAATATGGATTCGGATCAGGTGTCAAGGACATCCAGCGCTGTACGCACCCAAGAACGCCGACACATCGAGGAAGTTGAACTGTCCATCGACCACAAAGTCCGCTGCTGGATCCGTCGCGCTATACGCACTCAAGAATGCGGACACATCGAGGAAGTTGAGCGATCCTTCTCCAGTGATGTCAGCCGGACAGTCTGGTGCGAGGATGTCTTCATCGGAAATGATGCCATCGCCATTGAGATCTCGGAGGTCGAAGTTCGGACCAAAATTTACGATCTCGACATCCCCATCGATCATGCCGTCGGCGTCGGATGTTGTTCCATCAAGTAGAGCGATCGAATCTTCGATGATCTGTGCATCTGACTCGGTGACGAGGTCGTCATCATCCAGATCGCCGTGGATCTCATCGAATCCGGTATCGGTCCACACGAAGAGCGCGGTCGGATCCTTAGTTAACGGCGCTGTCCCGATCAGTGCGGTGACTCCCCAATCACGAGGTCGATGGTAATCATCGGTCTGTCTTCCTTCCCAGGGACTTGTGAGATCACTGAGGTTCCCGCTCGCGTACTCCGCGCCGTAGATTAGGTCATCGAGCGCTTCCTCGATCGAGGTCTGGTTCGCGATACTCAGATCGATGGACTGCTGACTCTGGCCGAGGAGTGCTGCCGCGCCTTCGTTGGTGACAGGAAAGATCAGCGTGATGGTGGTTTGGTCCTCAGTGGCCTCGTGCTTGAACTGCAGCTCAACGATTGGGTCGAAGAAACCAAAGTCGCTGCCTCCGAACAACCCGCTTTCAGGAGCAAACGCGACGAAGCGCTCAAAGAAACGGCCGCTGACGATCCAGGTCTCACCCTGATCGAAGCTTGAATCCATGTTCCCATCTTGCGTGACGATGCTCGGAGTGAAGCAGCCGCACAGAGCGAGTGCAAACTCTCCCCCTGATCGCTCGAACTGGGGCGAGGTACTGAAGTTGGAATCAAGATCCTCCGCAGCGTTGCGGACCATGCGATCTGAGATGGATCCCAACGGACTGCTCCCAAAGCGTCCAACATTGGCAAGGTAGCGATTCTGCGCCAGCGGCATGAACTCCCCACCACTGTTTTTCTGGTCATCGATATCTAGCTCGATGTACCCAAAGATTGGCCGATCTCCGAACAGGTATGGCGCATACGGCGAAGCATCCAATCCGATCGGACCGGGAGGAGCGACGAGCCCATCGACACGGATTTGCAAACGCATCAATGTAGCATCACCGCCCGACGAGCTGCCGTTGTACGGATTGGTTGTAGGCGTCGGGGTCTCCCAACCCTCGATCCGAATCTCCAATAAATCGATCGGCTCAAACTCTGCAGGAAGGGGTGCGTCTTGACCAAGATCCGTGCGACGGATAACCGCGTCACCCTGCAGATCTGTGTAGACCCCCTCGTGATCGGAGCACTTCGCTGAAGGGGTCAAAGCACTCATCATCAGAATCAAGATTGCGGAATTCAGGAGCTTCATCGTTCGACAATCTCCCGCACATTGCTCTCGAGGTCGTATCGCTCGATCCGATACCGGAAGCTCGATCGCTGCATCCCGATCAAGCGAGCGGCTTTCGAGACATTCCCATGCGTGTGCTCGAGTGCTTGCAGCATGAGCAATCGCTCGACTTCATCCGCCTTGTGAGGACCGCTGTTGAAGTCAAACCGGAACTGACTTGTAGTATTCGAATCGGTCTGTTGGCTTGATCCACTGACATTCCTGCTGTTTGCACTGCTGCTGATTGCGAGATCTTCGCATTGGATCTCGTCTCCCGCACAGAGCATCGCGGCTCGCTGAATCGTGTTGAATAACTCACGCACATTCCCGGGCCAATGATGCGATTGGAGCAGTTCCTTTGCGTCAGCACTGAGCTCGATCGGATCCATCGAGTATTCGCGCCGGAGTCGATCCACGAGAGTCTGCGCGACCAGCAAGACATCTTGACCACGCTCACGCAAGCTTGGAAGCGTGACAGTGAATGCGTTGATTCGATAGAGCAGGTCCTCGCGGAACTTCCCTTCGCTGACCGCTCTTTCAAGATCACGATTGGTCGCGGCAAGCACCCTGACCCTGATCGTGCGTTCCTTTGCCGAACCCACCCGGCGTATCTTTCCTTCTTCAAGTACTGTCAGCAGTTTCGCTTGGAGCTCAAGCGGGAGGTCCCCAATCTCGTCGAGGAAAATCGTCCCGCCGTCTGCCATCTCGAACAGTCCCTCACGCGCTTCCTTTGCATCGGTGAATGCCCCTTTCACGTGTCCGAAGAGTTCGCCCTCGATGAGAGTCGCAGGCAACGCGGTGCAGTTGACATGCACGAAAGGCTGATTGGGGTCATCGCTGGAGTTATGCAGATGCTTTGCGAGCACGCCTTTGCCTGATCCCGTCTCTCCGGTGATGAGCACTGTGGTCACGGCTCCACCGCTCGCGCTGCCTAAATCCTCGGTCCGATTGATGACAGGGATCTTCGCAAGACGCTCGGCAAGCTCAAGCGTCTTGATCCAAGCGGGAGATTGACCAACCGGTCGATTGCTCGCGTGATCGACCTGACGCATGCGCTGGTACAAGCGGAGGTGGCGCGAGTTTCGACGCTGCTCGATCAGTCGATCGGTGATAATCTGCAACTCTTCGAGACGCACCGGCTTGGCAAGGTAGTCATCAGCGCCAAGCTTCATCGCGCGGACCGCGTCATCCACATTGGCAAACGCGGTCATGAGCACGATCCCGCCCTCAAACCCCTGCGATCGGAGTTCCTCGACAAAGTCGATCCCGGATTCAGCGCCCAGATTTACATCAGTCAAGACAATGTCAAAGTCACCAGCAGCGAACGCATCCCGAGCCTCAGGGACCGACGCGACATCAACGACCTCGTGATCGGCTTTGACAAGAGCTCTTGCTACTGTGAAACGCAGGGTCTCGTCGTCTTCGATGAGTAAAATACTGGCCAATCTATATACCTTACTGGCCAATAATGGCCATGTCTACTCAATTTTGCGATCCTGAGGTTCGATGGGGATCCGCATCACAAACGCGGTTCCTTGCTCAGAATCGCCATTCGGTGGCGATTGGACCTCGATCGAGCCGTGGTGCTGATGGATGATCCGATGGACTAATGCA
>TARA_R110002072_G_C7973700_1_pt1 | contig 11149 bp, 7 predicted proteins | sample TARA_R110002072 | Tara Oceans TARA_R110002072 (sample SAMEA4397118) | marine metagenome | biome: Polar Biome; feature: [SRF] surface water layer (ENVO:00010504); material: water (ENVO:00002006), including particulate matter (ENVO:01000060) such as... | depth 5 m | reverse complement strand
AAGCTGAAATTGGGGATTGTGTCCAAGACTTATGTAGTGAAGCTCCTTTCCCGTAATGCAGCTTTTCGCGAAATATAGGGGAATGTGCTGAGTGGGTTATATTTTAATACTTAATGTCCTCCTTGATTTTTACAGTTCATCATACTGATGAGCAATCTGAGAAAGTACATTAGTAGGGAAATAGGGTTCGTTTTTCCAATTTTTTCTTCCTGTTTCTGCAATTAAATGAAGGTTTTTTCTAGCTCTAGAACCAATTACATAGAGTAATCTATTGGCAGTTTCATCTCCGTTTTCATCTCTCGAATGTGGTACGTATCCTTCGAGCAAACCAAACGCAATTACCGTATCGAACTCTGCTCCCTTGACGCCGTGAATAGTAGAAATCGTTGTGCCGTCTTTTTGTTGAAATACCTTTTTAAAACTATCTATATGGTCAATAAAGCTGTTTCCCTCTTTCTTAATTCTTTCAATACGCTTTCTTGAGCTATCAAAAAAAGATGTAAAACTTTCTGTCAAAGATATATTTGTTGCCAGGTTAATATTTAATTCATCAAGAAATGTTTCGAAAAATGATTGTAAATATTTTAACCCATTAGTTTCATCAATCGTGATACCATTACAGGTTCTCAAAATTGATTTGTGGGTAATATTATCAATGTTATAACCAGAATCTGCAAGGTCTCTTAAAATTTCATTTGCCCATCTTAGGCGTCTCAGGTACATTCTTGGTGATGCTTCAGTAAGTACAATTCGGGAAAGCTTATACCAGAAATTTTCTAAATCTCTTGAAAATGGTGCCATACCTGGACCATTGAAATTGTATTCCGGCATTTCAATCATCAAGCTTCTTGATATAGGTGCTAAATGAATCCATTGTGGTCCAAGGATGCAGATTTCATTTGGGTCGATGCCAAGTACTTCTACATTATGTTTGAGTAACCTGCTCATCTCTTTTACCAAATTATCTACGTGAACTTGATTATTAAATGATACAATACTCGCATAATCCTTTTCTTTTCCAGATGCCAAAACCACATTCTCAAAAGTCTTATACTTATCAAAATAATCCACTATTGATAAAGAGCTACGGTAATTTTGTTCTAGTTCTAATTTTTTAAATTCTAAACCCGAGAGCTTTTCTAATTCGGCTTTTTCAATAGGATAACCACCTAATCCACCATATATCGTTTGATTTGGGTCGCCTACTATTAATGCTCGCGTAGCACCTTGACCAGAATTCCAGATTTTTGAAATTATGTGATATTGAATTTCCTTAGTATCTTGATATTCATCTACTAAAATGATTTCAAATAGTTTTGAAAGCGTATTAGCGATTACAGGATTTTCGTTGAGTAATTGATGTGAATACAAAAGCATAAGTTCATAACTTATGAAATTATTCTCATCCAAATAGGTAAAATAATCTTGAAGCACAGCACTCACATTGTTATACTTACTTCCATATTGAACACCTTGGACTATCCCATTAATACTTGCGTAGTGACCACAATCCCAATGGGTAATTCTTGGGTAGTTATAGGCAGCACATAACTCACTTAACAAGTTATCGGACTCGTTAGCATCCATTATACGATAACCAAATTTAAGTACGTCTAAAAGCGCCGAATATGGTTTTAGAATCCACTCGTTACAAAATGAATGGATTGTTCCAATCCATAGTTGATTTGTTGAAACTCCAAGTAATTCTATCCGTTCTTTAATTTCATTCGCCGCTCGGTTTGTGTAAGTAATGGCAATTACAAACTTTTTATGGGAATTTAATTTTGACAGCTCATTGGCAACTTTGTAAGTTAAAGTTCTTGTCTTTCCGCTACCAGGACATGCAACTAGAAGTATATTGGCATCATCTTTTACAACTGCACTTTGTTCTTCATTTAATTCTTTATCGGTCCAGACAAACATATTTAAAGTAGTCTTAAAAAGTCCAAACCTCTATCAGCTAATACAATCGTTTCAAATTCATCAATGATTTCGGGTAAATTTATTTCTGATTTGCGATAACGAATAAGGTTATTTTTGAAGGCATTAAAATCTAAGTCTTCCCCACTAGCGAGCAATACTTTAATTCTATGACTAAGAATACCAGCAACTATTTCCCTATTCATTTTTGGTGTTGCGAACTTAACAGCCTGTAATATGTAATTAGGAATAGCAGTCCTAAAATCAATATTGTTTCCTAGCAAAATAGCGAACCATCCTTTTCCCTCTTGCTTGGCCATAGTCAAAATCCTTTTTCCAGCAACAGCAACATCATCAGATGCCAATTCTTCTTTAGCCAACGCTATGGTAGGTGGGTCTGTATAAACTTGTTCAACGATATTTGTGACGACTTCTGCATCATTAGCCATCAAGAAATCCACTTCAAATGTATGGTGAGCGTAAAAAGCCTCCAGCCATCGGTTTCCATCGATATAAGCCGTTATACTCTCTTGTCTCTCAAGGCCTTTTCTTTCGGAATTATGGCATTTAGTTTTATACTTTTTAATCACTTCCGAATCTCCTTCTTGGATAGCCACAGCAGTAATTGAGGTATCTAAATCTGTTAGTATTGCACAGCTTCTCTGAATCCTATCATCGTGAAAAATATCGGCAATATTTTCAAAGCCTGTACTTCTAATATTAATTATACTTACGCCTATTTCATCAAGACTAAATCCTAATACTTTTTTTATTAGTGAGGGAATCAATATTTCTTCAGCATCTCCTTCTACGAGAATAACACCTTTTGCGAAAAGTAGATTTGTTCTTATGGCATCGAGGTATCTTTCTAACTTAACAATTCTTGGTTCGTCCAAACCAGTAGCAGGTTGATATGCCACAGCATAATTACTTTTCTTGCTTAGCACATTGATATTTGAAAGGTTACTTACTTCTGAAATCTGTGTAGAATGTGTTGAATATATTATTTGGGTATCGCCATAATCGAGTTTATCGAATAACGTTTTTTGGATATGTGTGTGAATGTGGGCTTCAGGCTCTTCAATTAACAAGAAATTAGCAAAGGTCTCGTTGGCCTTTTGATATTTAAATTCCAATAGTTTTAATGTGAGATAAATGAGGTTTGCACCACCAAGACTCAATTCGTGAATTCCCCCTTCGTGGTCTTCTCCCGGTTCTCCAATAAAGAGTTTCAAGGATTGCAAAAGTTTATTGGCCTCATCCGACAGGCTCGATTTGATGCTTAGGGATGATGGCGAGTAGGTTTCGCCGACTGTTTCCTTTATGGTCTGTGAGATATTTTTGGTAATATCTAATACATCAGGTAATTGCTCAATGGACTCATTCAATGCCAAAACCTGGTCTGAAATGTTAGCGTAATCCGTTTCATCTATATCTTCGCTTTTAGCCTTTAGCAAGGTTAAAAGAGGGTTTGTTCGATTGTTATGAAAATCGGAAACAACATCTCTAAGGGCCTGGATAAATGTAAATGATATTTCCCGAGAGATGGAAAGCTGATGTGGAACAAGAACTCCTATTTTAGATGCATCATCAGGAAAGCGGAATTTTACATTGTCAAAATCCCCAACAATATCTTTATATACGTCTTCATCATTAAAATCTACCGTGCTTTTCCCAGTAAACTTTGTTTCATAGTCATCAATCGATAATTCATCTAGAATCGCTTCCAATCCAACCGTATCGCCTTCGGTTAAATCAGATAACCTAAGACGAACATCAGGTTTTGGTCTAAATAAAAGTGTATATGTTGCTTGCGTGAGCTTTTCTTGCGCAGCATCGCCAGTTCCGTGAATAAATAAGGATTGTATTTCTTCGTCTGGTGACAAGTCGCTAAACTCAATACTTATAATTATCCAATGCCCTTTCCAATCTCCTAAGTATCTATTAAAATCATTTTCATTTAGCTTATAGGACATCCTCAAAAGGTTATCATCTAGAAGTAAACGAATGGCTCTAAATAAGTTTGTTTTTCCAGACCCGTTTTCTCCTATAATTGTATTGATGCCCTCTTTAAAAGAGAATTTGGTATTTCTGAAACTTTTATAGTTAACTATGGATACATTGGATATAAACATTGGTTTTAAGTTGTTTTAGTTATTTTTTTAAGTTGAGACAAGGTATAATCCATAGGGATTTTCTCCTGTTCCAAGCGCCATTTATTTTTGAAGAGTAGTTGGTGCATATCGCGCTCTTCTTCATTTAGATGTAAAAGGGTTTCTATTTTTGATTTTGTTTCTAAATCATTTTCATAAAACTTATCGAAAGTGGTCTTATCCATCATCAAGCTTTTCGTCTGCTTATAGTGACTTCGGAAACCAGAAAGAATCTCAAATCCCTGTGCATCTAAATCTCCCCAATAATATATTTCACAACCATTTAACCATTCAATGTTTTTTAATGATAGTACCTTAAATCCCTGACCAAAAATTGCCATTGTGTTTGCCATACTTGGTAGTGTAAGCAGATTTAGAAGATTCTCTACTATGATAACCCTTTTGTTAGGTAAATCCAGTTTAGAAAAGTCATTAATTCTAATTGTGATATCTTCTAATTCTGAAAAGAAATTTTGAGCAATTTTAGTGTCCAATAGTCTAAAGCGCACTAAGGGTTCGCTATACCTCAAATTAAATCTTGACTCAAAATGTTTTGTTTCATCTTTATTTAAACTATCGAGTATTACAACGTCAAGCAATTCTCTTAGTAAAGATTTATTTTTTTCGATGAATTTAGTATGAACTTTTATTGGCAGTTCCCTTATGTATAAATTCGGTACTGGGCTTGAATGGAAATAACTGACCACTTTTAAAATATCTTCCCATTGCTCTAAGTTGGTAATTACTTTTAATGGATTATTGATTAACCATTCTTTGAGCTGAGGAAATCTTGCCGAAGTTGTGCTTTGTGCTTCTTTGAACTTTTTGACCTCACTACTTTTGTTCAAGTAACCAACATAATCCTGTTCGTTAGCAAAATAAATACGTTTTGGAAGGCTTTGCGAGCCTATGAACCTTGTTTTAGTTTTAACGCAATCTATAGTGTAAGCGTATTTCTTATTTGACTTTGAGGATGATAACAAATCATCCATTTCCTTTCTGTATGTTTCAAGTGTTTTGCCTGGCGATTTATTACCTCTAATTTCTAAGGGAAATAAACTCTCTTTGGTTATCAGCGATGATAAAAACGAAGCATAAATGCTTGTAGCCTTCTTTTTTATTTGAGCTGATGATATCATTCTACACTTAAATATTTTTCTTTTTCTAGTTGAAACTGTTCTATTGGCATATCAAAAAGTGAGCTTTTTTTACCGTTCTCAATTTCAGTAAAATGCACAAATGATATATAAGGCTCTACAATCTCAATATTGTCACTAGGTGTTACTACAAGTACTTGAAGGTGTAGTTGTTCGCACAATTTTAAAAGATACTCTGATTTATCTTGGTCCTGCGCCTTGAATGCTTCATCAATAGCAACAAACCTAAAGGAATTAGCTTCCAGACCTTCTGGTGATGTGAGTCCAAATTGATAGGCGATTGCAGCTCCCAAAATAGTGTATGTTAATTGGGCTTTTTGACCTCCTGACCTATGGCTCATACTTTCAAAAGTGGCAATTTTATGGTCATCTTCTCGGGCAAATTCTTCAGCTCTATACTTATACCAAAAACGAACATCTAGAGCTTGTTTACGCCATTTTTCATCTTCCAACTGCTCAATTAGTGGCTCAATAAAAGTTTCAAAATGATGTCGCTTTGACTCTGTAGTTGTTATTTGTGAAACATCTGGCAATGCTTCGTGCAATAATTTTCTGAAGTCCTCTGCCTGTTCAGAAAGTGCTAACCTTTGTGATAATTGAATATAAGTTTTTGAGGGTGCAGCTTCAAAATCAATAGCTTGTAATGAACCATTGAGTGTTTTGATTGTTTTTTGGATTTCTTCAATCCATTTTTCAAAAAAGAAATTGAACGCCCCAACTTTATCGATAATAGTATCTTCTAGATAGGTATCGAACTTCGTTTGAAAACTAGGCAAATCTTCATCTTTCAGTTTTTGATAAAGGTTTTGATATTGATACAAGTGGTCGAGATTACTGGTTAGTTCATTTACATCTGAACCCCAATCTGGATATTGGTCTAGAATTTTTCTATCAGGGCTTTTAAACGCTGCTATTTTAGGGCTTAATTTCTCCCTAGTTTTAGAGATTGATAAGTTGACATCATTTATGGCCTTAAGATTTTCTTCCTGAAATGTTGACCTTACTTTTTTGAAATTATAAAACTTTAATTCATTTAAATCGAGGCTTGATGTGTCAAATTCCGATAAATCAACATCGGCCTGAGAGAGTATTTCAATTTGACCTTTAAAGTTATCAAGCTCTTTATCTATATCTTTTAGTTCGCGATTTATATTGAATATTTCTTCGGCTTTGGGCTTTTTATCCGCAACCTTTTTTTTAATATCTTCATCTAGTTTATCCTTTCTTTTTCTAAGTGCTTTTGCCTTATCGTTACCCTCTTCAAGCTGTTGTATAGTGTCTTTTATATCTTGAATTTCCAATGCGTACTTTTTCCAATCTACATCATCAAATGATGGGTAAGAATCCAATAGCTTGTTGTAGTTTTTAGTTAACGTACCTAATTCTTTTATAGATGAATCCAAGGATTTTCCTTTGCCGAGGGCTTGGTCAATCTTTTCTTGAAGGTTGCTATATTCAGCACGTAGAGATGTAATTTTTACCTTGTTATCCCACCCAAGCACAAAATTGTTTCTAGAATTTATTTTTGGTCGGTCATCTTTCTCGTGATTTCCTTTTCCTCTTTTAATAAGTCCATTTGTGGTAATTGCTTTTTCCGCTTTCGCGAAAGTATTCATATCCTCTGCACAGAAGTAGTTGAATCTAGATTGTATATTGTGCTCTACAAATTCAGCGTAGGGCGAATCGCTTCTAAAATTCAACTTACTAATGAGTTCATTTTCATTTGATATACGAGTATTTAAGATACCTAGTGAAAACGAATCCCTGTAACGGATATAGGTGATTTTGCCTTTTAAATCTGTATCATTAACGTAATTGTTTACAGTTCTATAATACTTTTCCGGAACAATGAGTCTTAGTGCAAACGAGTGAAGCACCTTCTCAATAGAGGAATGCCACTTTATCTCATCATCAGCAACTTTTATCAGTTCTCCTACGAACGGAATTTCTTTTTTTGAAGCTCCTGTTTTAGCTAATATTTCATTTCGTATAGAAGCAACACGACCAGAGATATTATTGTCATTTTCCCGAAGTGTTTTTATAGTATCAACAATAGTTTCCGCTTCCCTATTAAGAATGTCAATATCAGCTTCAAGCGACGTTTTTTCCTGTATAAACTTTGTTCTTTTTTTATCTGATTCCTTTGCCTTTTCATCTGCATTATTTTGGTTTTCCTGAAACGAAGTTTCATTTGGGTTTTCTTCGAGTTCCAAATCACGAGATAACAGATTGTAAGCTTCAAGTTTGGTTTGTCTTTCTGCCCTTTTCGCTTCAATGAGTTTAATTTCCTTGGTCAGCTTATCTATCTGAGCACTGATTTCGTCATTTTGAATTTGTTGTATCAAAATACTTAGGTCTTCCCTTAGGGCACTTTCTTCATTTTCGAGAACAGCTACTTCAGCTTCAACTTTTTCTCTAAGCGTTTCCAATCGCTTTTTTTCATTTAGAAAAAGTTCATTCCCTTTTTCTGAGAACCAGAGTACTGCCAAATCCCTTGATTGTACTAGCTTATCTCTACGAGTATTCTTATCGGCTAATTTGGCTGCAAGGTTACTTATAGGTTCTAATTGTCTGAGCTGTTCTTTTGTCTTATCGATTTTATTTTTTGCGCTGCGCAAGGTTATGAAGCTATTGTGCAGCTCAACATATCTAGATTCTGGTTCCTTGTCATCTAGCATATTAATTCTTATAAAACCGTCTAAATCCTCAAGCACCTTAATCCCAACTGTTTGATTAAATAGTTTTAGTGCCTTTAAGGATTTCATCCCAAGAATACTTACTAGACGTTTTGCATATTTAGAAGGGTAATTATCGAAGAATTCAACCTTATTTTTTGAACTATTTAAATTAAATTCTTGCTCCAATCTATGTTTCCAAAGGTTCTTGTCATCAAACTTTGGAAAATTTGTTTCAATAGACAAGGGTACGTGAGCGATACCAAAACTACGTCTCATATCATTCCCTGAAAACCATCTTATTTGAAAAAGTGTAACCGTTCGTTGGTCAGTATTACTAAATGATGCTAATAAAATGGAATAAGTATCTTTAGTTCTCAATCGCTGGGCTGTTGCACTACTTGCACCATCCTTTAATATTGTTCCGTAGTTTCCTAAAACATAACTTTCTTCAGTACGGTCGCCCTTTTTTTCTGCTCCGGAAGACTGATTATAAAACCTGTCCTTTTTTTGAGGTACAAGCAGTGTTAAGAGTGCATCTATAAATGTTGTTTTTCCCGACCCATTTGCTCCTGTAAGTAGTGAATTGTTTCCTTTTGGCGCAATCTTTATGATTTCATCATCAAAAGTTCCCCAATTAAATACTTCCAAGTAATTGAGCCTAAATCCAGATGTGTCTGACCTTGTACTAAATAGACTCAATGTATTCATTCAATTTGGTTTTAAATTCTTCTAAAGCGTCAATATTTACTTTTTCCTTAATGATTTTGTGGATTTTGTAGCGAACGTTGCGGTCATCTTCATCCACTTTTTTGATATAACCAAGTTTCTCAATTCTTTTGATGTAGTTCTCCAAATCTTTCAAATAGCCTATTTTGTCGTATTTGTCTGGAAGAAAAAGGTCAATCTGGTCAATCAATTCCTCCCTGTCAATAAACTTTTCAGAGCCGCTGTAATCTGTAGGGTCATTTTCGAAATCCTCCAATATCTGTCTTAAAACTACCAGCAATACTGATGTCTCAAACCCTACTTGCTTCCGTGATACCAGACCTATAGTATTATCATCGTCGTCAATATTGAACTGTTTTAAAAAGGCATAACCATCATTTTCTTTGATTATGAGTTCCAACCCTATAACATTCACATACTTTTGGATTGCTGTTCTGTATAGCAAAACATCATCCCAAACAGTATCACTACTGTTGACTGTGCCCTTGAGCAGCCTTACCACAGCTAATGAATATTCTTCTAAATTTGATTTTAATCCACTCATTTTGTAATTATGATTTCTGGGATTTTTATGGTTTTGTTTTTAGTTTTATCAAATAAAATCTGGGTCTCTTTTTTGTCATTGAACGTGTGCTTAAAATTCTTCAATACACTAAAGTAGCCGAACACCTCTGGAAGACCTTGATTGATACCTCCGTGTTCCTGAATGATTTCTGCTAAGGATGCTTGACCCTTTTCTTTAATTACGCTGATAATATTTTCTTTGAGTATCTTTTTACTAACTGGACGTTTCCTAGCTATTTTTTTAAATTCATTTGACTCCTCTATGTTTTTGCTAGCAACTTTAGGACGCTGCTCATAGGTTCTGCTCTTTTTCTTTTCTAAAGTCAGTCGCTTATCAAAGTTCAATTCTATTTCAGGTTCTCCCTCTAACAATATGGATAAATCTGGGGCTTTTGATTGCTTACTTGATTGGATTAAAAGATTCTTAATTTCTGCTAGGAGTTTCTTCAAGCTTTCTTTATTCAGTGAGTCACTTTCTCTGATAATATTACTCACTTTTTCAGCCATCTTATCATTTGACCTGTAAACCTGAAGACCCGTTTCGAAAAGATTATTTTTTATTCCAAGTAAAAAGTCGTCATCTATCTCAATACTCTTTTCCTGCAAATTGACCAATAGTTCTTCTATAAGTTTATTCCATTCCGTTTTTAAACCTCTATCAATAAGAAATTGCCAAAACGCGTAAAAACTTTTTCCTTGGTGGCTTTTCTTTAACTTGTCTATAGCATCAAAAGTAAAAGCAAGAACATCTTTTTTTGATAACTCCGTATTGGTATGTTTGAGATAAATCTCCTTCGAAATTTCCTTGAAATTCTGCTCTACTTCCTTAAAGTCCGATAATAGTTCTTTAGCAGTATCATTGATGTTTTGAAACCTTGGTATTATTTCATATTCCTGATATGTATCTACAATACCACTTATCTTTAGGTCATTAATTTCTTTCTCAATATCTCGTTTTCTATCTTCTAGGATTTCGATGCGTTTTTCCACGTCATCATTTGTCCATTCTACCAATTCCTTTAATTGATTAAATACTTCTTTGAATTTAGATTCCGTCCCAACAAATTCCTTTTTCTTAAGGCTTTCTAACCAGATAAGTGTTTTAGTCGTGTGATTAGTTAATTGGTAGTAATCGGCCCCGCTTTCATTTCTAAAACTTGTTAGAAAACCCATTCGCGTCCACCGTTTAAGCAGTTTATTTGCCTTTATTTCATAACTGTCGGCAAATTGCAAATCATTCTCATCATCTTCCTCTAACTGAATACTTTCAAGATGGTCAGTTAGTTTAGCGTGTAAGAAATCGTAGGGGTGACTTTTGCTTGTATCAGGAAAAGAGGATATAAGAAATAGCAATATGAGTTCCCTATTTCGGGATTTCAAAATCTTGACACTAGGCGCGTGTTCAAGAATTAGCTTTATTTCTTCTAATTCAAAAGTTCTCAAATTATGGCAAGCACTTTCAAATTATGCAAAAATGAAATTAAATGTGCCGAATAAAAGTTGTTGTTAAAATTGAACTTTAAATATACCGAATTTTGTCAAAATTAACGTTTGAAAAAGTAGAATATTTCTTCAATTTAAAGTCATTAATTTGAAGAAAAAAGAAAACCATAACCCTAGAGAATCAGAAAATTCATTAATTCCCTATACAGGTAATAGGATTTGATTTTAATTAAAGGCAAATAATATCAATAATAATTTAGGACTAAAAAAAGACAAAATGTTGTACCTATGTTGTACCCAAACAAAAAAACCTCCCATTTCTGAGAGGTTTTATGACTACAAATTTGTAGTTGAAAAAGTGCGGGCGGGGAGACTCGAACTCCCACACCTCGCGGCACCAGATCCTAAGTCTAGCGTATATTGCACCAAAGAAACACAAAAACACTTATTTTCAATGAGTTAATCGTTTTTTCATTTTCTTTAAAGTCATTTAATATCAGTTGATTTC
>TARA_R110002072_G_scaffold298981_1_pt1 | contig 11159 bp, 13 predicted proteins | sample TARA_R110002072 | Tara Oceans TARA_R110002072 (sample SAMEA4397118) | marine metagenome | biome: Polar Biome; feature: [SRF] surface water layer (ENVO:00010504); material: water (ENVO:00002006), including particulate matter (ENVO:01000060) such as... | depth 5 m | reverse complement strand
GTAATATTCTTTCTTTTCAACATTGGACTTTAAACAACTTCATAATCAAAAACTAATGAAAAACAGAATGAGAACATATATTTTATTATTCATTCTATTATTAACAGTAGTGATAGCTTGTCGAAAGGACAAGCCATCGCCTGTTTCTAATAATTCAGAATGTTCAGAATTTGACAATCTACCATCATTGACTTATTTCGCAAATAGCCGTTTTCAATACCAAACACCTTATTTTAATCCAAATAATCCGAATGAATTTGTATATAATTACAAGGATTTTGATTTGGACGAATATAAGTTGATAAAATACAATGTTCAAACGAGCGTCAAAACACTGCTTGCGGAAAATGTCAAAATCATAAGCCAGCCTAAATGGAGCAGAAAAGGGTGGATTGCTTTTGACAATGTTTTTAATCAAAATTATCAAATGTGGATAATTAAAGACAATGGAGATAGTTTAAAGCAGTTGACGTCAAGTATCGCGAATTTATTTCCAGTTTGGGATGCTGTTGGGGATGATTTGTATTGGCAACATTCTCCTGTTCTAGGAGTGCCATATTATTTTTTTAAACAAGGTTTATACAATTCAATAGTTGATACAGTGTTGCGAGATGGTGATGCAAATAATGGTTATGCTGGGTATAGTGAGGTTTCCATTAACAATATATTATTAACGAATACCTTTATTAATAATCAGTCACATCTTGCTATTTCAAATTTAAGTCAGATTTCATTTACGAGTCTTTTTAATGTTAATCAAGCATTTTCGACAGATTACATAAGAGGTTTAACATGGTCAAACAACAGTCAAACCGCCTATTTTACAGTTTATAATGACGGATTATATCAATTAGATATTAACACAGGCAATTACACAAAGCTAATGGTGTTCTGTGACAGTAAACGTTATACAAAAATATCATGCTCACCTGATGGTACAAGGCTAATAGGTGAAAGAATTGATAGTTATTTAGAAAAAAATTCTAATGGAAGTCCAACAGGTAAAATTATAGAAAATTCAAATATTTACTTAATAGACTTACAAACATTAAAAGAAACTAAAATAAATTTAGAATGATAAGACACTTAATATTAATGATGGTTGTTACATTGTCTGTTAACAGTTCATTTGCTCAAAAAGGCAAATTATCTTTTGAATTTGGGGTAGGTTTAAATTCATATTCAATGAGAAATTTAAATCAGTTTTACATTGATAGTTTTGCTGAAAAATTTGAACTCTTAGATAATCCAATTAAAAAAGGGCTCAATGGTTTTACAAGTGTAAAGTTTCAGCCTACTGAACTTTTTGACATCGGTGTTTATGGGGGTTATCAATATGGTGAAACAAGAAGTAATATTGAATTTATATTCATAGATAATTTTGGTGATCAATACGAAACTCATAACGGAACTTTTTTATTAAAAACAGAAGCAATTATCATTGGACTAACAAATAGTTGGTACATCAGCCATCTATTAAAATTTCAAAATAAAGAAAGCACGTTTCTTCAAAACTTTAGATTCGCAACAGAACTAAATGCAGGAGTTGGATTTTCTAAAGTCACATCTGATGTTCAATACCCAACATTTAAACAAGCAACTTTTTATGAATTCTTTACATCAACAGACTTTCAAGGACAAGTTGCGCTAAAATTTGAGTATGACTATGTAACAAAACCAATTATTGGAACAATTGGAGTCAAAATTGGCTATCAATATTTTAAAACAAAAACAGTAAAAGATCGTTATAATGAAGAATGGATCGTGTTAGATGAATATCCTATTAACTTAGATTTTTCGGGAATTTTTGGTGCTATTTATTTAAGTTTCGGGAAATAAAAAAGAAAATCTGCCAACCCTAAAGTCATACACATTGTCAAGAAGCACAAAGCCAACGACACAAACAAAAACTTATCAAAGACTATGCCCCCACACTAAGAAAATCTGAACGTTGGGTAACAAAACCTAAAAATAACCCTTTGGGTTGCTATCGCTTTTTTTAGACCAAAGTTCTCCCTAAAAATCGCACTTATTGCTTAACCAAAACAGTCCTTGCGACCGTATCCCCATCTCTTACGATGACAATATATCTACCTGAATCTAAACTAGAGACATCAACTTCAGCAGAACTTGCCTGCAACACCATTGTTCCAGTAATAGAATAGATTTCTACAGAACTAACCGTTTCAAAGCCAGTAATAGTCACCAGATTCGTTGCAGGATTTGGATATATCTTCAACTCCGCTATCGTGTTCTCATTTAAACCAACAGGATCTTCCATAACTACGCGAATGTCATCTATGTATAACTTAAAACCATTATTGGTTCTATTTACAAAAGCAACATGTATAGTTTCATTATCAAGAAGTGAGTCACTTAAATTAATGCTTCTGCTTTGCCATGTTGATAATTCATTAATAAGGTTGAGTAGGGTATCCGTAAAACTAGACAATTGTGTATCAGTGGTTGAAACAAGAACTGAATAATCGTCTGGAAAAGAAGGGTCGTGTGAGCGTGCTTCCCAATATAGAAAGTTACCATAGGTTCCAAGAGAAATCGGAGGAGTTATTAACCATCTATCAGCCTGACCTGTTGGACTAAAAAAAGAAGTCGAACCAGCTATTGTATCAGAAGTGTTAGTTGGATCAAGTAATGCAATCCAAGCACTAGAGAATTCAGAAACAGAAGCATCTGGAGTTAATCCGTCATTGTCAACAATAGTAATCACTGCAGGAATACCTGTTTGAAAGTCTTCGTTGTAAATTTCTACTTGGGCTATAGACGCAGATGTAAACAATAGAAGTGAAAATAAATAAAGTCCTTTTATCATAGTTCAAAAATAGTTATTTCGATTTAACTAGCGAGATTGATTAGAATATCTTTGTATTCTTGATAGAATTTATCAAAACGGATTAATTTATCCTTTAAGAAGTCACTAATTTTTGGAATATCTTCTTCATTGAAATAGTTCAAGTCATTATTCTCCCATTTTATACGAGAAATTAAACGATCATTCCAAAAATGACTTTCTTCATTCCAATCAGCTTCAACGCCCATTTCAGTCGTCATTATTGATTTTAATTCTGTCATCTGTTCCCAAAGTATAGAACGAATGTCATCGCTTTTTGGTTGGACATCAAAGCACAATCTAGCACCTTTCGCATCCACTTCCATTCGGATATAAATATCCTTAACATCAGTAGGGTAATTGATCCAGTTAATTTGGCGTCCAGAAACGGATGAAGCATTATTCATCTCTTTTCTGAAGTCGTTCCAAAAAGTACTATTTTTCTCTTTTAATTCTTCTTTTGATATCATGGCAGAATAATTGCTTAAGCAATTACAAAAATACGTTTATCTATGTAACACGAGTTACAATAAGTACAGAATAATTAATTAAATTTGTATAAATTAACAAGAAATAATTATGAAAGGAATTATAGGAATAGTAGCTGGAATGCTTTTGGTTAGCTCATGCTCTGATGCACAAGTTAAAACGGACAATGTAGGAAAAAAGGAGACAGTAATTTCTGATATTTCTATAGTAAACAAAGTCGTTTCTGCAAAGGAATTTAACGAGTTACTTAAAAAGGATAACATTCAAATTATCGATGTTAGAACACCTGGAGAATATGTAGATGGTAACATCGAAAATTCTGTCAACATAGATTATTTCGGGGAAAATTTCAAAGAAGAAATTACTAAGCTAGACAAGACCAAAGCGACATTAATTTATTGTAAATCAGGTGGTAGAAGTGGTAAGACTGCTGCAATGATGAAAGACATGGGCTTTGTAGAAGTATATGATTTGAAGGGTGGTTATTCTGGCTGGCCGAATAAATAATTATTTTTGGTATAAAATTTGCTTTCATCTTGTGAATTATAACATTACTTAGATGAAAAATAATTTCCTAACCGTATTTATCCTATTAGTTAGCTTTTCTTCTTTTTCTCAAGAGAATGAATTTGTGACGGATATCGCGATTCTACCAGAAATAGTTGTTAAAAGTGATAATACTCAAACAGCCTTAGATTTATATTCTGAAAACATCATTGATTATCGCGTTTACGGTAGTAAAATTCTCGTTTTAAAGAAAAAGAAGGGAAATTTTTATTTGGGAATAGAAGAAAGGTATGCAAGCTTTGAAGATTTTCAACTTCATGTGGTAAGACCAAGATTCATAGTCATCGATTGCTTTAAGAATGTGCATGTGTTGAATGATGATTTTGCCTATCAGATATACATAACTGAGGAGATAAATATTGTTGCAAAAGTTCCGATAGAAGATTTTGAAGAAACGGTAGAGAAATGCAAAGGCGAATTTGACGAAACCATCATTTTTGATAGTCTATCTAATAATAATCAAGAGTATTCTGTATTGTTGTATGATAAATCTACTGCCAAGTCCACATTGATTTACCAAAAGATAGATGCTGTTGCATTAAAAAGTTTGGAAGTTCAACATCTTAATTCCGGTGAAGGCGAATACAATTTAAAACCAACACGTTTAAATCAAAATTATGATCACGGACAAGGACATGTCAATGAAGACGGTTTAAGCAATGCAATTCTATCGAATGAAGACATTGTACAACATTTAGATAATAATAGAAGGACGTCAACTCAAAGTCATGACAGATACATTCCCAAGTATAGTTCAGGAGGCAGTCGGAATTCACACAGTGAAAAGCGAGACTTTTTTGAGGCAATGATTGAAAAGAGGATTCATGCCAATAAGATTGAAATAGATACCTATAAGATTGGAGACACCATTATCATCATAGATCAATTAAATTCTAACGTTAGCCTATACACCAAAAACGGCGATTTAATTACTGCGAATAGTTTAGAATTCTCAGGTAAAATAGAGGAAATATTACAGGATCCTGAAACAGAAGAACTTTATTTCACATCTCGAAGTGACGATCTATATAATGTCCATCGTTTGAATGCTAATACAGGAAAAACCGCTTATGCTGGAAGATTTAAAAATATTTCGTTGACACGTACCCGGAAAATATATGATGGTTGGATTTATTATAGAGTTTTAAAAAACGGATACTACAAGTTGTTTAGGACTCGACTAAAAGGTTGGTAAAACGTCTTTTTACACAATTTATCACTAACAACTATCTTGTTTGGTACAGCTTGATTGATTTTTCCGCCTATCTTTGCATTTATGAAATTTACAGAATTAGGGCTATTGCCCGAAATATTGAGTTCGCTCAATGCATTAGGTTACACAGAGCCTACTCCCATTCAACAACAAGCAATTCCGCTCGCATTAAATGGTAAGGATGTTTTAGGCTGTGCCCAAACGGGTACTGGTAAAACGGCCGCATTTTCGATACCCTTGTTGCAACTTTTGCATCAACGCAAAGATAATTCCAATAGAAATAGACCAATAAAAGCGCTTATTTTAACTCCAACGAGAGAATTAGCGGCTCAAATTGCAGAAAGTGTAAAAGATTATGGCAAAGGATTAGGATTGAGACATGTCTTAATTTTTGGGGGTGTTGGACAAAATCCACAAGTACAGAAATTAAAAGAAGGTGTTGATATTCTTGTCGCAACTCCAGGTCGATTGCTGGACTTAATGGATCAAGGACACATTCGCTTGGATAAAGTAGAATTTTTTGTCCTTGATGAAGCAGATAGAATGTTAGACATGGGTTTTATCCATGACATCAAGAAAATTCTTCCAAAATTACCGAACAAAAAACAAACGCTATTCTTCTCCGCAACGATGCCACTTGCTATTGCGGACTTAGCAAAGAATATTTTACATCAACCGGAATACATTAAAGTTGATCCTGTTTCGTCCACTGCGGATACTATACAGCAAGTTGTTTATCATGTTCTAAAACCGGAGAAAAAGAACTTACTAAAGCATATTTTGCAGGATGACTCTATTAAAAGTATGTTGGTATTCTCTCGAACAAAGAGGGGAGCAGATCGTTTAGCAAGATTGCTTGACAAGGCAAAAATACCTTCAGCTGCAATTCATGGTGACAAAAGCCAAGGAGCAAGAGAAAGAGCTTTAAAGGAATTTAAAAATGGAAAACTAAGAGTTCTCGTTGCTACTGATATTGCTGCAAGAGGAATAGATATTGAATCTTTGCAATATGTACTCAATTATGATTTACCAAATGAACCAGAAACCTACGTTCACAGAATAGGGCGAACGGGTAGAGCAGGGGCAAGTGGGTTGTCTATTTCTATGTGTGATATAGATGAGCTTCCGTACCTAAAAGACATAGAAAAGCTGGTAAAGAAGAAAATAAAAGTGATTTCAGATCATCCTTTTCCAATCACAGATGAAGCCATATCGGACTATAAAGAACTTCAAAAAAGTTACGAGAAATCGAATCAAAATAGACGGGATTCAAATAAAAATCGCCGACAAAATGGAGGCCGAAGAAACAATAGAAGATAATTTCTGAATTTAACGACAATAAAAAAGGCGTTCAATGATTGAACGCCTTTTTTAGCTTTATTTTTTTGACTCAGACGATATCTAACTTACTCTCTGGAGATATTTCCTTGAGTTTTTCGATAAAATTATTCATTTCTGAGCCATCCATTTTGAACGCACCTTGTTGAAATGAAGTGAAATAATGTTTCGTGCCATTGTCATCAATAGAAATCCAATCCAATTTCTTTTTCTTTCCTGCATATTCAATAGTACAAATACTCAAATCAAATGTTTGTAAACCACTCTTGGATTTATAATTGAAATTATTTCCACTTAGATAACCCACTCCATTACCATCAAAAAATTTGAATCCATTTCCTGTAAAAATTTTCTCGGTAGCGTGATGAAAAAATGCAGAAAAACTTGGTGTGTCCAATGTTTCAGAATTATTGACCTCTGCTAACGCCTTTTTTTGTTTGTTTTTTTGAATCATCATTACAATAACGGCAACGATGATTCCAATAATTGCTCCTTCTAACATAGTGATTGTGTTTTTGAATTTGTTTTGGCTAAACTAATTAATTTTATAAGATAGAATTCAATAAGCGGTCTTAAGCTCTATTTTATTTTTAAAGTCGAATGAACGAGAATGATAAGTATTTTCTTTTCTTTACATGTAACTTAATTCGTTTTCACGACACTTACATAACAGAGCGCTAATTGGTGATACATGAGTATAGAAAAACAAGCCAACTTCCTGAGACTTTACGAACCAATTCATGATAGGTTTGAACGCTTCTGCAGAGCAAGAGTTTATGGAAGAATGGATTACAAAGATTTAATCAATGAAACATTGTTGATTGCTTTTCAAAAGCATGAATCTTTGCGTTCAGAGGAAGCTTTTCTTTCATTTCTTTTCACAATTAGCGTGCGAATACTTTCTAATCAACACAAAAAGAAAAAAGAAGATTCGATGATTGAATCGACAAGTTATTCATTACACGATGAGAATGCAAAAACGGAGCAATCGACGGAAGTTTACTTCTTGCACAAAGCATTAGCACAGCTTCCAGAGATACAGAAAGAAGCTATTATTCTGTTTGAAATTTCAGGGTTTTCTATTAAAGAAATTACTGGGATTCAAAATGCGTCGGAGTCCGCTGTGAAGCAACGATTAAAAAGAGGGAGAGAAAAACTTGTAGAGATTCTCAATTATGAAGCATTAACAAAAAAGGAGGCGAATAATGGTTAATAATTATGATAACAGATTGAACAACTTGTTTGATCAAGCTAAAATTGAACCGGTACACCTTTCTTTTAAGGAAACAAAGGAGCAATTTGTTCATTCTGCAAACTCAACAGGTAAATCAGAAGGGAAGGTTGCACATTCTATTAATTTAAAACTAATTGGTATGATTACGATATTAAGCGCATTGTTTGTTACAGCAGTGATTTATAACAATCCAAATCAAGAACCATCAAAGAATTCGGGTCCGACAGAAACAATGATTTCTGCTGTAAACAAGGATTCTATAGACGTAATTCATGAAGCAGAAAAAGTGATTCACGAATACTATTCTGAAATAATTAAAGAAAGTAAACTAGAAAACACAAGAGAAATTGAGTTAACGGCAATTGAAAAAGAACTCATTCAACTCCCTGAAATAGAATTCGTTGAAGAAGTGAAGAAACGAACTAAGAAGGTACGGCACTTTTTTGAACAACCTTATCGCTTTCCAAAGTTAACAGCAGATGAAATCAAGGCGAATAATAAACAAAAGGCTAAAATGATTAAGTTATTAAAAACGAGAAATAGGAAAAATAACAAAAGATACAAATACATTCCTAGTGGAACGAGTCAATTTAAGACAGGGCTTTTATCTTTTCAGGCTTTTTACATGCAGGCAACTGAAGTAACTAATTTAGAATATAGAACCTTTTTGTTTGATCTTTTAATTAAAGGAGATAAGGTAAGCTTTTTAATTGCAAAACCGGATCAACAAATGTGGAGTAAAGAATACCCCGATAGTTATGTAGAGCAAATGGAGAAGTTGTATTTTTCTCATGTTGCCTACAACGAATATCCCGTAGTTGCTATAAGTAGGGAAGGAGCATTGTTATATTGTAAATGGCTGACAGAGAGTGTAAACAATAGTAAATCAAGTAAGGATGCGTTTATGAACGATGTGAGAATTCCATCAGCATACGAGTGGATGCGAGCGGCAAAAGGGGACCAGCCTTCAAAGAAATTCCCTTGTGTTGATTCGATGAGAAATGAAAACGGCTGCTATTTAGCTAATTATTCACCAGATACGGGTATGAGTTCTGATGGGGGAATGTTCCCTGTAAAAGTTAGCTCGTATTTATCAAATGAATTTGGTTTGTTTTGTATGGCAGGTAATGTTTCAGAAATGGTGATCTATCATGATGACAATTATCGTCCAGGTACGAAAGGGGGCAATTGGAACAGTAAAATTGAGGAACTCAAAATAGAAGGTGTTGATCCCTATTTAAATAGAACAAAACCTTCTGTGAATATTGGCTTTAGAGTTGTTGTGACCTATCGAAAGTCGGAAACTTTGGAGAAATAATTCCTAAAAGTCATCTAAAATGTCGGAATCAACAATTTTTGACTTGCTTTTTTTATTCCTAGCCATTTGCACCATGTTAATAAATTGGATGACGATAAAATAAATGATAGCAATTGATCCAATATAATAGCCAATTCCTAAATCGTCGCCTTCTTGGAAGATATTAAACGTCAAAATGAATGCTAGTAGTGGAATATACAATCCTAAACCGATAGAAAGAACACTTCCGATGATTGCTGTTGCTAAATTTCGCCAAATTAATGTGACAAAGGTAATCAATAGAACACCCCCAAGAAAAAAGTAGGTTTCCGGTAATTCAATTCCAGCGATAGGGTTAATGCTCTTTATCGAAGATGAATCAAACCAATTGTCACCGCTACTATCGAAAATTTTGTGGCGTTGGTAACTCAAAAATAACGACAAAAACACAACTATATTAACAACAAGCGTATGTATTTTAAAGTTCTTCATTTAACCTATTCTTGCTGGTAAATCAGGATAGGGTATAAAGGACTCAACGACCAAAATCACTCCGTTACTTGTTATCAAAGAGAGAGTAAATATAATAGCCACAAGAACAATAGCGACACCTATGTTATTGTTTTTTAGCTCTTTTAACTCACTCAAAGAGGTCATATTACTATATACGAATAGACCTAAAAAGACAATGATTAATGCAGAAACGTACGCAATAAGAATATAAAGTCCACCATAGGCTAAGAAACTAAAAATTAACTCTGTTTTGCTAACATCGGAACTACTAATTATTCGGTATGAGTCAAGAATAGGCTGAATAACGCCACTAACAATAAAACCAACAGAAACAAGAACACCCGCAACAAGGATATTGTAGGCTAAATTATTATGGTCAATACCTAATCTTCTGTGCCCGTAAATTTTAAGAATTTTAAAGGTTAAAAATAGAATAACAATTCCGCAACTAAGGGAACTTATTATTTCTACAAATCCAAGTAATGCTATTTTTTCATTCATCATTTATCAATTTAATACAACCGTCCATTTATCAAGATCTCTAGTACCAGGAGGTAATGTCCCTGATGGCCAATTGGGAGCTGTGGTTTCCCAAAAGAAAAACTTTCGACTTCTATCGTAAATATAATCATCTCCGCCGGATGGAATATTTAAAAGTAAGATGGAGTGTGCATAAGCATCACTATTCGCAATTTTTGGTTCATAACCCAATTCTCTAAATAGTGTGTAGAGTAATACTGTTCTCGTGTCACAATCTCCATTCAGCGTATAAAGAAACTCGACAGGTGAGAGAATACCGTATTTGATATCCGTTACGCAGTTACCATAAATCTCCTCTTGGTCTTCACATCGTTCTTTGTCAAGTATATACGCATAAGGAATATCTTGCACAAAAGTCACAATGGCATTTGCGAATTCGAATTGACTTAAATTGTTCACTTCTTTAATCGTCCACAAAGAATCTAAAAGTCCTCCAATTTTCTGTTTATTTTGCTCATATAAAGATAGATAGAGCTTTCCCCAAAATTCTTCAGAAGTCTGACTGTCATAGTCACTGTATATTTCACGAGCGTCTTTTGCACCTGTATAATCGTAGTTTGAGCAAATGTAAGATGTACAATATTCTTTCAGACTATAATCTTTCCATGAACGCGCTGTTAGCTTATGAGATGTAGTTGATTCTTGAAATTCAAGACAAAGACTTGAAGTGTAATCAAAATTCTCCTCCTGCTTTTTTCTGTCCGGGTCAACAAATAGTGCAACTAAAAAACCAAAGATAAAGACGACAACGAATATGTTTCTAAATGTTTTGATGATGTGAAGATATGGAAAAGTTTAGTTTAGGCGAGAAGTAAGTGTATTAATGCGTACAACTCTATTTAACATAATATTAATTATAAGTCAATATGGGTTTCCCGAATCCTCGGGATGTTCTTGCCAACTATAATGTATATTATGTCTACGGGCTTTGCCTAAATAGCCAGTTCTTTCTTCGATACTCCAATTGCCCTATAATTAGTCGTTATTTTAAATAGCCACACGGGCTATCACAAAAAGTATTTTTTTTTACGTCGCACACAGTTTTAATCTTTCTTTGCCATCACACACAGAGATGAAGAAGTTGTTTAAAGTTGTCTAAGTAAAATGACAGAAAAAGCTA
>TARA_R110002072_G_scaffold168507_4_pt1 | contig 11183 bp, 8 predicted proteins | sample TARA_R110002072 | Tara Oceans TARA_R110002072 (sample SAMEA4397118) | marine metagenome | biome: Polar Biome; feature: [SRF] surface water layer (ENVO:00010504); material: water (ENVO:00002006), including particulate matter (ENVO:01000060) such as... | depth 5 m | reverse complement strand
GCTCATATCTTCATCAGACAAACCTACTGCATACAACATTGCTTGTGATGCTGGCTGTGATTCATCTTGTGTTAATCTTTTGCTGTGTTTATTTAATTCCATTTATTGTTTTATTCAATTCTTTGACTAAATTATTGTATTTCTGTGGTTTTGTTGCGTAAAATGCAACAGCATTCTTTAAATTCAGGTATTTAAAAACAATGTTAAAAAACTGTCTACCAATGCTTTAAATACATTTTAATATGATATTCAATACTTAAAATAAATTCATAAAAAAACCTTCCATTTTATTGGAAGGTTCTATTATAAAAAATTATAAATATCACTTTCCTATCATGTCGTAATAATTACGATGACAATAATAATAGAAATGATATTTAATACTTGTTTATTCATGCTTCAAATATTGTGAATTTAATTTAAATAGACAACCCATTTTAATTAATTTATTATTGTTGGCAAAATAGTTTAGCCCAGATTGAAGCATTTGTTTGAGCTCTTTTTTGCCTTTTTCAGGCAAAAAAAGCGAGTGCTGAAAGCTGGAAATAGCTTCAAATCATTCGACCTTTGTCATTAAAACAATTTAAAAAAATAGATTCCTGTTTGCACAGGAATGACAATTCACTGGTTATTTCGATAAAAATCGAAAAGCATTTTTTAAATAATAGTACTTTGCCCCATGTGAATATTCTTGAAATTCATATTGCTATCATCTTGATTTGTGATGTAATCTGCAATAAAATCGCCAACTTTTGAGGTAGATGTTGAGCTTTGAATTTTTCTTTTGATATCTTCTGTTGTAATTCCTAAAGCTAAAGATTTATCTACGGCTCTTTCAATTGCATCTGCTTCTTCATGCAATCCTAAATATTTTAATAACATTCCTGCAGATAAAATTGACGCTAATGGGTTTGCAATATCTTTGCCTTTTGCTTGATTGTAAGAACCATGAATTGGTTCAAAAAGTGCGTTTTCGTTTCCTATGGATGAGGAAGCCATTAAGCCAATAGAACCACATAATGCGCTTGCAACATCAGAAATCATATCTCCAAAAAGGTTTTCTGTTAAGATAACATCAAAATGCTTTGGATTTAAAATCATTTTCATGGCAGCATTGTCTACAAACAAATATTCTAAACTTACATCACTATATTCTTTTGCGATTTCAGTAACCGTTTTTCTCCACAAACGTGAAGTTTCTAACACATTTGCTTTATCTACTAACGTTACTTTTTTCTTTCTTTTTTGAGCTGCTTGAAATGCCAAATGTGCAACTCTAGAAATTTCATCTACAGTATAGGTAGAAAGATCTGAAGCCGTTTGCATATCTTCACTCAACTCTTTTTTACCAAAATAAATTCCGCCAGTTAATTCTCTGAAAATGATAAAATCGGTATTTTTTATGATTTCTCTTTTTAAAGGAGAATTTGCAATTAAATTATTATAAGCCTTTAAAGGTCTTACTCCACAAAATAAATCTAACTCTTTACGAAGTTGCAACAAACCTTGTTCTGGACGCACTTTTGCTGATGGATCATTATCGTATTTTGGATCGCCAACTGCACCAAATAAAATGGCATCTGCTTTTTTACAAATTTCGATAGTTTTTTTTGGCAAAGGACCTCCTGTAGCATCAATTGCACAAGAACCTAATTGTGCTTCTTTGTATAAAAAAATATGATCGTAAGCTTCTGCAACTGCATTTAACGCTTTTTTTGCTTGCGTTATAACCTCTGGACCAATACCATCTCCTGGAATTACTGCGATTGTAAATTTCATAAATGAAAATTCTTAGTTTTTAAACACGTCAATAATAGTCAAATTACTTCTGTAAGGCAACATTTATTGGGACTTTTTTAAGCTACCTCAATTCTTGAAACTTCACTTATGTGTTTCATAATCAAATGAATGTCTTCATCTTTAACTTCCTTTTGTTTATCAGCAGTTTCTAAAAAAGAAGCGTACGCTTTATCTAACTGAATTTTAGTTAGTTCGTAACCAATTTTTTTAGATCTATAAGCTAAAGCAGCTCTACCACTTCTGGCAGTTAAAACGATGGCACTTTCTGTAACACCAACATCTTCAGGATCCATAATTTCGTATGTTTCTCTGTTTTTTATAACACCATCTTGATGAATTCCTGAACTGTGTGCAAATGCGTTTGCACCCACAATTGCTTTGTTTGGTTGTACAGGCATTCCCATACTTTCACGAACCATAATACTTGTATCGTATAATAATTTTGTATTGATAGATGTTTCTAAATTTAAATATGGGTGTTGTTTCAAAATCATTACAACTTCTTCTAAAGCTGTATTTCCTGCACGTTCTCCAATTCCGTTAATAGTACATTCTATTTGACGAGCTCCATTTATAACACCAGCAATTGAGTTTGCAGTTGCCATTCCTAAATCGTTATGACAATGACAAGAAAGAATTACGTTTTCGATTCCTTTTACATTTTCACGTAAATATCTCATTTTTGCACCATATTCTTCTGGCAAACAATACCCAGTTGTATCTGGAATATTTAAAACAGTGGCACCAGCTTTTATAACTGCTTCACAAACTCTTGCTAAAAATTCATTGTCTGTTCTACCTGCATCTTCTGCATAAAATTCTACATCTTCCACAAAAGATTTTGAGTATTTAACAGCATTTACAGCTCTTTCAATTACTTGTTCTCTTGTTGAATTAAATTTAAACTTTATATGAGAATCGCTGGTTCCAATTCCTGTATGGATTCTTGGATATTTTGCGAATTTTAAAGCTTCTGCTGCAACTTTTATATCATTTTCTACGGCTCTTGTAAGTCCACAAACAGTTGCGTTTTTTACTATTTTAGCAATTTCTGATACTGAAGTAAAATCTCCAGGACTAGAAACAGGAAAACCAGCTTCAATTACGTTTACTCCTAATAAATCTAATCGTTCTGCAATTACCAGTTTTTGCTTAGTATCTAATTTACAACCAGGTACTTGCTCTCCATCTCTTAAAGTTGTGTCAAAAATTTGAACTTTGTTATCTTGCATAATTTGTAAAGATTATCTTTATATTTACTCAAATGTATAATAGTGAGTTTAAAATAAATGGTATTTTTACCATTCTGTACGATTTCTAATATCCTCAATAAAATCACAAGTATTTCATTATAAACAACTTATGAGTAAAATTGTTACATCAGCCAATAATCAAAATGACGCTCTTTTTGTATTAATTAAGTCTTTAACGAAGTCCGAAAAACGACAATTCAACTTATATGTTGGACGTTTAGGAGGTAATATTGATGCAAAATTTTTCTCACTTTTTAAATTTTTAGAAAAGTTAAAAGTTTATGATGAAAAGGTAATTATTAAAAGTGGCATTGTCTCTAAACAGCAATTATCGAACTTAAAAGCACATTTATACAAACAAATTTTAATTAGCCTGCGTTTAAATCCTGCTCATAAAAATATTAGAATTCAAATTCGTGAACAACTAGATTTTGCAACAGTTTTATATCAAAAAGGATTATACAAACAGAGTTTAAAATTATTAGATAAAGCTAAAAATTTAGCCTTAGAAAATGAGGAAAAAAACATTGCTTACGAAATTGTAGAACTCGAAAAAGTAATTGAAACACAATATATTACACGAAGTTTAAGCAACAGAGCAGACCAACTTTCTTTGCAAGCAAAAATGTTGAGCCAGCAAAATGTAACTGCAAGCAAACTTTCTAACTTATCACTTCAATTATATAGCCATTTATTGCAAAATGGATATGTAAAAAACAACGAAGAGTTAGAATTTATTAATGAATATTTTTATAGCAAATTACCAAAATACAAGTTTGAAAACTTTGGGTTTAGAGAAAAATTATGGTTGTACAAATCTCACTTATGGTTTAGTTTTTTAACCCAAGATTTTATACAGAGCTACAAATATGCCCGAAAATGGGTAGACTTATTTAAAGAGGATAAAAAGCATATTGTACAACATCCTGTATTTTATTTAAAAGGGATCAACTACTTGCTAGAAGCTTGCTTTTTTGTTCATAAAACAAAAACTTTTAAAAAGGAATTAGCAGCTTTTGAACAGGAAGTTGAACAAAAAATTATTCCTTTAAACACCAATACAGAACTTTTAATTTTTCAGCATTTATATGCCAACAAACTTCACTTGCATTTTATGGAAGCTACTTTTTCTGAAGGTGAATATTTAGTGGCAATTATCAACAAAAAAATTCAAGATTACAAAAACAGATTAGACAGTCATTATATAGTTATGTTGTACTATAAAATTGCCTGCTTGTATTTTGGTATGGGTAAAAATGAGCTTTGTATTGTTTATTTACAAAAGATTATAAAGTCTAAAAACCTTACTTCTGCTGAAGATTTACAGTGTTTTGCTAGAATTTTAAATTTAATAGCACATTACGAATGTGGTTTAGATTACGATTTGGAAAGACAATTTGTAGATACTTATAAGTTCCTTTTAAAAATGGAAAACTTACAGGAAGTGCAAAAAATATTCTTGACTTCTATCCGTGATTTGAGTGATGTTTTTCCTCACGAAATTAAAAATGAGTTTAAAAAAATTCATACCAAATTAAAAAAGTTTGAAGATCATCCTTATGAAAAAAGAGCATTTTTATATTTGGATATTTTATCTTGGTTAGAAAGTAAAATCCAAAATAAACCTATTGCTTTAATTATTAAAGAAAAAATAAATAGTGGTAATAAATAGAACTCCCTTCTATTCATTTTTAAATTGCAAAAGTACTTTAACAACAAAACTTGTATATTTGTTAGGATGCAAAAACTATTATTATGGATTTAGAATCAAGAAAATATAATATTATTCAAGAACTTTTCAAAGTAAAAGAAGAGAGTGTAATTTACACTTTAGAACAAGTATTAAAAAAAGAAAAAATTGATTCTATAGATATTTCTGAAGACTTAAAAAAGATTTTAGACAAAGGTTTAACACAAATTGAAGAAAGAAAAACACATTCCACTGAAGAAGTTATGAGTCGTGTTAAAGATAAATTTAATCTTGTTTAATGATTATTAAATGGACTGATCTAGCTTATGATTCGTTTGAAGATGAAATTGATTTCATCATAAATAAATGGAATAAAGAAGAAGCATTAAAGTTTTCAGTTCTAGTTCAAGGATTTTTAATTTTATTAGAAGAAAATCCATATTTAGGAAAAATATCTAGTTATAAAGGATTTAGACAATTCGTATTATCAACTCAAACAAAAGTTTGGTACAAGATTGATGAAAAAATGGAAATAATTTATATCTCTTTCTTTTGAAATAATAAAAAACATCCAACGAATTTAATAAAGTATTTAAAATAAGTACATCTTTCATTTTTAAAGAAAAAATAATTAGTTCTAACAAAAATTAAAGTATTCCATTTATTTATATTGATATTTTACGAAAATGATATTTATTGATGAATTTATCAAAATAAATCACATCTCAACTGCTTAAAATAAATAATACTTCTATTTTAGCACCGTGAAAATTTCTAAAATCCATACAAATACTTTAAAAACTACTCCTGTAGTTTGTATTTCTATGAATACAATTATTCGCACAACAACTTCAACAATTACCCTTTAAGGGTTCTACAATATTCATATTATTTAGGTTAATAATTGTTTCTTTAAAGAGAAACAAAATAATAAAACAGTACTAATTAGTATCATTTTAAAAATGAAAGTATTAAAATTCGGAGGCTCATCAGTCGCAAATTCAGAAAATATAAAACAGGTTTTAAGCATTGTCGCTAAAACATCCAAAGAACATAAAATTGCAGTTGTGGTTTCTGCTTTTGGTAAAACTACCAACAATTTAATTGAAGGCGCAAACACTGCTTTAGTTGATATTAAAGTTGCGAAAGAAATTTTAGAAACCATTAAAAACCTACATTTCCAAGTAATTGATGATTTAGTTAAAACCCATAAAAATGAAGTTATTGAAGAAGTTACTTCTATGCTTTATCGATTAAATTCTATTTACGAAGGCATTTTTCTATTACAAGAATTATCTGACAAAACATTAGCGAAAGTGTGTAGTTTTGGTGAAAGATTATCTTCATACATCATCGCAAATGCTGCAAAAGAAAATTTAGATGCAACTCATAAAGAAAGTAGAGAATTAATTATTACCAATGATGATTTTTTAAACGCGCAAGTAAATTTTAAAATCACCAATAAAAATATTACTTCTTTTTTTGATGAAAATAAACATCAAATTACACTTTTAGGTGGCTTTATTTCATCTAATATTGATGGAAAAACTACAACATTAGGAAGAGGAGGATCGGATTTTACAGCTGCAATTTATGCTGCTGCTTTACAAGCAGATGAACTACAAATCTGGACAGACGTTTCTGGAATGTATACAGCAAATCCAAGAGTTGTAAAACAGGCATATGCAATTCCAGAAATTTCTTATGAAGAAGCTATGGAACTGTCTCATTTTGGAGCAAAAGTTTTATATCCACCAACGATTCAGCCAGCTTTAAGAAAAGAAATTCCAATTAGAATTAAAAATACTTTTGAGCCAGAAAATGCTGGAACGTTAATTTCTAAAAACCCTAAAAATGGTAATGAAGTTAAAGGGATTTCGCATATAGAAGACATCAGTTTGATAACTTTAGAAGGTGGTGGAATGATAGGAATTCCTGGTTTTTCGAAACGTTTGTTCGAAACACTTTCCATGGCAAAAATAAATGTGGTTTTTATAACACAAGCTTCTTCAGAACATTCCATTTGTGTGGGTGTTTATGAAAATGATGCTAAAAAAGCCCAACATCTTTTAGACGAGACTTTCAGTATAGAAATTGATCGAAAAAAAATAAAGCCAATTATTGTTGAAAACGATTTGGCAATTATTGCTGTTGTTGGCGAAAGCATGAAAAATTATCAAGGTTTAAGTGGCCAAATGTTTAGTGCTTTGGGTAGAAATAATGTGAATGTGAGAGCAATTGCACAAGGTTCATCAGAAAAAAATATTTCTGCTGTTATCAATAAATATGATGCAAAAAAAGCTTTAAATACTTTGCACGAACAGTTTTTTGAAGAAAAAACAAAGCAGTTAAACTTGTTTGTAACAGGAGTTGGTAATGTTGGCGAACGTTTTTTAGCACAGCTTCAACAACAGAAAAAATTCTTAAAAGAAAATTTAAAACTAAAAATTAGAGTTATTGGAATATCTAATTCTAGAAAAATGGTTTTTGATAATGATGGCATCAACCTAAAAAATTGGAAAGAAGCTTTAGAGAATGGAGAACCAACAACGTTAGAAAAATTTCATAAAAAAGTAAAAGAAAGCAATCACATTAATAGTGTTTTTATTGATAATACCGCAAATCAAGCAGTTTCTGAAGTGTACGAAAAGTATTTAAGAGATAGTATTTCTGTAGTAACATGTAATAAAATTGCTTGTGCTTCTAATTTTGATAATTACAAAACTTTAAAACACGTTTCAAGAAAATACAATGCTTCTTTCTTGTTTGAAACCAATGTTGGTGCAGGTTTACCAATTATTGATACTTTAAAGAATTTAATAAATTCTGGAGATCGAGTGCATAAAATTCAGGCAGTTTTATCTGGAAGTTTAAACTTTGTGTTTAATAATTTTGATGAAGATTCAACTTTTCACGATGTTGTTGCACAAGCGCAAGCAGAAGGTTATACAGAGCCAGATCCAAAAATTGATTTAAGTGGTGTTGATGTGGCCAGAAAAATATTAATTTTGGCTAGAGAAAGTGGTTACAAAATGGAGCTAGAAGATATTGTAAACAACGCTTTTTTACCAAAAGAGAGTTTACAAACAACTACTAATGAAGATTTTTATGCATCGTTAGTAAAACACGAAAATCATTTTCAAGAAATTTATAATGAAGCAAATAACAAGAATTGTAGATTAAAATATGTCGCAGAATTTGTAAACGGAAAAGCCAATGTTGGTTTGCAACACATTCCTGCAGATCATCCTTTTTATAATTTAGAAGGTAGTGATAATATTGTATTATTTTTTACGGATAGATATCCAGAAAACCCTTTAATCATAAAAGGAGCTGGAGCTGGAGCAGATGTTACAGCTTCTGGCATTTTTGCTGATGTAATAAGAATAGCAAATAAGTAGGCAGTTTTTTAGTAGGCAGTTGGCAGTCACAGTTTTCAGTGATCAACTGACTAAAAAATAAAAAGTAAATAAAAAAGTCTTTAGTAAGCAGTTTTCAGCAACAAACTGACTGCAAACTGCCAACTGATGACTGAAAACTTAAAAAAATGGATTATTTAAAAATATTTTCTCCTGCAACTGTTGCCAATGTTTCTTGTGGATTTGATTCCCTAGGTTTTGCTGTGGATGCTGTTGGTGATGAAATGACATTTACTAAAACAACTGAAAAAGGCGTGAAAATCACCAAAATTACGGGTGCAAATTTAACCTATAATGTTGATGAAAATGCTGCAAGTGCTGTTGTTAAAAAGATTTTAGTAGAAGCAAATGCCAATTTCGGAATTGAATTAACAATTCACAAAGGGTTTTCTCCTGGAAGTGGATTAGGAAGTTCTGCTGCAAGTGCTGCTGGTGCTGCTTTTGGCGTAAATCAGTTTTTAGAAAATAAATATTCTGAACTTGAATTGACAAAATTTGCCATGTTTGGTGAAGAAGTTGCTTGTGGTTCTCAAATTGCAGACAATGTTGCTGCAGCAATTTATGGCGGATTTGTTTTAGTGAGAAGCTACAATCCTTTAGAAATTATAAAACTACCTGTTCCAAGTGAATTGAGAGTAGTTGCAATTCATCCTCAAATAGAAGTAAAAACCAAAGATGCAAGAGAAGTTTTGCCAACTGAAATTTTGCTAAAAGACGCAGTTACTCAATGGGCAAATGTAGGTGGTTTAATTGCTGGTTTATATACTGATAATTACAATTTAATCAGTAATTCTTTGGTTGATATTATAGTAGAACCTCATCGTAAAAAATTAATTCCCTTTTTTGATGATGTAAAAAATGCAGCATTAAATGCGGGTGCTTTAGGTGCAGGAATATCTGGTTCTGGTCCAACAATTTTTGCACTTTGTAAAGGTGATGAAATTGCCAAAAATGTTTACAAATCCATTGAAGAAAGTTATAAAAATACAGGAATCGATTTTACGATGTTTACATCTAAAGTGAATTCTGAAGGAATGAAAATATTATAGAAATGTCTCCTCGAGCGCAGTCGAGAGGTCTTATTTAGATCTCGACTGCGCTCGACCTGACAAACCAAAAATCAAAAACAAATGAACTACTACAGTTTACATCATAAATCGCCAAACACAACTTTTAAAAATGCAGTTGTACAAGGTTTGGCAAAAGATAGAGGAATTTATTTTCCAGAAAATATTACACCTTTATCAAAAGAATTTATTGAGAATATAGAAAATTACACCAATCATGAAATTGCTTATGAAGCGATTAAACAATTTGTAGGTGATGAAATTCCGACTTCAACATTAAAAGAAATTATCAAAAAAACAGTTTCTTTCGATTTTCCTTTGGTAACTATTGATGAAAATATTGCTTCTTTAGAGCTTTTTCATGGACCAACCATGGCTTTTAAAGACGTTGGCGCTAAATTTATGGCACAATGTTTAGAGTATTTCAATCAAGGAAATGAGGAAGAAGTTACAGTTTTAGTAGCAACTTCTGGAGATACAGGAGGTGCAGTTGCCAATGGATTTTTAGGAGCAAAAGGTGTGAATGTGGTTATTTTATATCCTTCAGGAAAAGTAAGCGATATTCAAGAAAAACAACTCACAACTTTAGGTCAAAATATTACAGCTTTAGAAGTTGATGGTGTTTTTGATGATTGCCAAGAAATGGTAAAAACTGCTTTCTTAGATGAAGAAATTACAAAGAAATTAACCTCTGCAAATTCTATAAATATTGCACGTTGGTTGCCACAAATGTTCTATTTTTTCTTTGCTTACAAGGCATTAAAATCAAAAAATAAAGAATTGGTTTTTTCTGTACCAAGTGGAAATTTCGGAAATATTTGTGCAGGAATTATGGCACAAAAATTAGGGTTACCAATCAAACATTTTGTAGCTGCTACCAATGTAAATGATACTGTTCCTAATTTTTTAGTTGATGGTATTTACACACCAAAACCATCGAAAGCAACGATTTCTAATGCTATGGATGTTGGAAACCCAAGTAATTTTATTAGAATCCGTGAATTGTTTAACAACGATTTAGAAACTTTAAAAAGTGCTTTTTCTTCTTATAGTTTTACTGATGATGAAACTCGTGAAACCATGAAAAAAATCTACAATAATTCTGGTTATGTTGCAGATCCTCATGGAGCTGTTGGTTATTTAGGATTAAAAAAACACGGATTAAAAGAAAACGAATTTGGCGTATTTTTAGAAACTGCACATCCTGTTAAATTTTTAGATGTTGTTGAAGAAACTTTGCCTGTAAAAGTGGAGATTCCTAAACAAATACAGAAAGTTATCAATAATAAAAAAGTAGCGATAAAAGCGAGTTCTTATGAAGATTTGAAGGCTTATTTGATGAAATAAAATTGCCACGAATTCACGAATAAAATTTATTTCAGACCTCACAGGTTTTAAAAACCTGTGAGGTCTTTGTATTACATAAACTTTCTAAAAGTTTTTTTAAGCTGAAAATTCACAAACAAGTTTAGCCCTGATTGAAGCATTTGTTTGAGCTCTTTTTTGCCTTTTTCAGGCAAAAAAAGCGAGTGCTGAAAGCAGGAAATAGCTCCAAAAAAAACTTTTTCTAGACCTCAAAAATACCATCTTCTGTAAAACAGAAATTCTGACATTTATCGAAATTTTTCTGTGTATTTAAGCCTGTAAATAAACTAAAAGCGGGTAAAATTAGCTGATTATTCGTCACCTGAAAACAAGGCAACTTTATACGTTGTCTTCCTTTTCCACGAATGGAAACCCCAGGATGCAAATGCCCAGAAATGGTGAAACAATTTTCGGTTGGCTTTATAGAATCGTGTACAAATTTTACGCAATCTATTTCCAGAGAGGGTTGGTGAACTTCGATCTTAAATTGATCGTAAATGGACTGTTTTAAGCGATCGTGATTTCCTTTAATTAATTTTAAATTTAGTTCCTCAAAATTAGAAAGCCAAGTCTTGAATTGGTCTAAATC
>TARA_R110002072_G_scaffold38947_2_pt1 | contig 11192 bp, 12 predicted proteins | sample TARA_R110002072 | Tara Oceans TARA_R110002072 (sample SAMEA4397118) | marine metagenome | biome: Polar Biome; feature: [SRF] surface water layer (ENVO:00010504); material: water (ENVO:00002006), including particulate matter (ENVO:01000060) such as... | depth 5 m | reverse complement strand
TGCAGGCCTGACAGCATCAAGCAGATTAATGGGTCCTGAGCCTAGAAATAACGTCCAGCCGGGTGATTGCTGCATCTGTCTCGAAAGCGAAAGTCACCCTGCCCGATCAAGGGAGGGATATTTCGTTAGGTACAGGACAACCCAAAGTGTTATAAAATCAGACAATTTTAATCAGACAATCGCCCTGTCAGCAAACGCGATGTCATCACTTGTAAGCCCGGTCGCGCCCTCGAGGCGGATCGTGGCCGTCAACTGTCCGGTGGTGCCAACAGAGCTGATCACCAGTTGCAAATCTGTATAGCTGCCGTTATCCGCCTCAACCAAGGTAAAGCTGTCGAGTGTGCGTACAGGATCATTGAGGCCCGCCTCGTCGGCATTGTTGATGTCGATCATCAGCATGTCTTCATCCGGGTTAAAGTCGGTGATTTGAGACAAAATGCCCAGATCACCCTCAACCAGCTCTTCCTCTCCCTCAAAGACGGCTTGATTCACTAAGTTAATAAAGAAGCTGTCAGCGCCTTCACCCCCGGTAAGCATGTCCGGCACTGCGCCTGCGACGGGCGTCTGCAAAAAAGCCTCGTCGGTGATGGTGTCGTCGCCCTCACCGCCATCAATCACCACGCCGCTGGAGTCGCGCCACGCGTTCAGGACGTCGTCGCCGGCCTCCCCGTTCAGGGTTGCACCGTTGGCGAAGCTGGCCGACAGCAGGTCATCACCCTCTCCGCCATTGCCGGTCACGTTGACGCCTGCAAGATTAAGGGAATCGTCCCCGTCGCCAGCATTCAGCACCGCACCATTTGATGCGTCTGATGCAGAGAGTGCATCGTTGCCGTCGAACCCGTTGACGATTTGATTTTCCATGGCGTCGATGACGTCTGATCCGGCTGTACCGTTAACCACTTCGGGCTCAGGCAGCTCGGGCTCTTCTGGCGTCTCCGGCTCCTCTGGCGTTTCCGGCACGTCTTCGTAATCATCGTCACCTGAATCACTGTCAAAAACGGCGAATAATACTCCAATTGCCACAAACGGCAGAATAGCTAGTCCCAGCATGACGGTCCCCAAAAAATATGTGCCCAGCAAAATGGTGGTCAGGTGTGGAACTACGAGTCAAGAAAGCGGGCTTATCGCGCGCGCTGAGGCACTTAATCGTGACTGATTCCGCGGAATTGTTAACGATCTATAAACACTTTTAAATCTCAGGTTGTTATAGATATTTTTTTCCCGGAAAGGTAGATATCTGCGCAAGGCGATTCTCTCTTTTGCTCAATAGAGAAATTTCGTTATCGTCGAAAACGGCAATAATATGACGTCGAGCGCAAAAATCAGATGGGTGGGAAGGCCAATTTAGGCCCATTGTGTCGCTTCGATGATGCGGACTTCCATTTCTAAGCGGCAGGCACTGATTTAGATTCGGGCATCGTTTAGGAAACGCCGCTGTTGCGCTGTAAATATTGGGGTCAAACCGTCGCAGCCAATGTAAACCCGTACAAATAACACCCTAGCGCCTTTGCGAACCTCACTATACTGTGTTGCGGGGTGGGGAACGGTCTGCTACATCGCCCCTGATTTAGACGTCTTGAGCCTTTTCAAGCCGCGCCAACACTCCGGTGACGCGACTTTGTTCGTATATCCGGTCATATTGTACGAGAGGATGGACGTGTCCGAACCAGCTTCGATTTCCACCGGCATCGCGCAGCGCTATGCGACAGCCGTTTATGATTTGGCGAAAGACGCCAAAAAGGTCAAAGCGCTTGAAACTGATCTTGATGCTTTGCAGGGCGCGTTGTCCGACAGCGACGATTTTCGCGCTCTGATCCATTCACCGATCTACACACGTGATGAACAGGCCGGTGCCGTTGCGGCCCTTGCGAAAATGATGAAGCTGACGCCGACCATGACCAACACGCTGGCCTTGATGGCGCAAAAGCGTCGTTTGTTCGTCCTGCCACAGTTGGTCAAAACCCTGCGCGATGTGATTGCCGAAGACAAAGGCGAAGTGACTGCAGAGGTCACATCGGCCAAGGCATTGACCAAAGCACAATCAGATAAACTTGCCAAATCGCTCAATGCGACCACAGGTAAAACCGTAACACTCCAAACGACCGTTGATGAATCCCTCATCGGCGGTCTTGTCGTCAAAGTGGGCTCCAAGATGATCGACACGTCGATCCGTTCAAAGCTCAATTCCCTCCAGAACGTAATGAAAGAGGTCGGATAAATGGGTATCCAAGCAGCAGAGATTTCCAAAATCCTGAAGGACCAGATTAAGAATTTCGGTCAAGAAGCAGAAGTGGCCGAAGTGGGCCGCGTATTGAGCGTTGGGGATGGTATTGCCCGCGTTTACGGTCTGGACAATGTTCAGGCTGGCGAAATGGTCGAATTCCCCGGTGGTATTCAGGGTATGGCCCTGAACCTTGAGGCTGACAACGTCGGTGTGGTTATTTTCGGCAATGACCGTGACATCAAGGAAGGCGACACCGTCAAGCGCACGAACTCAATCGTGGACGTGCCAATCGGTGATGAACTGCTGGGTCGTGTTGTGGACGGTCTGGGCAACCCGATTGATGGCAAAGGTCCCATCAAATCGACAAAGCGCGGGATCGCGGACGTTAAAGCACCCGGCATTATCCCGCGTAAGTCAGTGCATGAACCGATGTCGACGGGCCTCAAGTCCGTTGACGCGATGATCCCGATTGGCCGTGGCCAGCGCGAATTGATCATTGGTGACCGTCAGACCGGTAAAACAGCGGTTGCCTTGGACGCCATGCTGAACCAAGCACAGGTCAACGCTGCCGCTGGTGATGACGAAAGCAAAAAGATGTACTGCGTCTATGTTGCGATTGGCCAAAAGCGGTCGACCGTGGCGCAGCTGGTGAAAAAGCTCGAAGAATCTGGTGCGATTGAATATTCCATCGTTGTGGCCGCGACCGCGTCCGAGCCTGCACCGATGCAGTTTCTTGCACCTTATTCTGCGACAGCCATGGCGGAGCACTTCCGCGACAATGGCCGTCACGCGCTTATCATTTATGATGATTTGTCCAAACAGGCTGTGTCTTATCGTCAGATGTCGTTGTTGCTGCGCCGCCCACCGGGCCGCGAAGCCTATCCGGGTGATGTTTTCTATCTGCACTCTCGTTTGCTGGAACGCTCTGCCAAGCTGGGTGATGCGGCGGGCAACGGTTCATTGACCGCGCTGCCAATTATCGAAACCCAAGGTGGCGACGTTTCTGCGTTTATTCCGACGAACGTGATTTCGATCACTGATGGTCAGATATTCCTGGAAACTGAATTGTTTTACCAAGGTATCCGTCCTGCCGTAAACACCGGTCTGTCCGTTTCACGTGTGGGTTCATCCGCGCAAACCAAAGCGATGTCATCTGTTGCTGGTCCGGTGAAATTGTCGCTGGCTCAGTACCGCGAAATGGCCGCGTTCGCACAGTTTGGTTCTGACCTTGATGCCGCCACCCAGCAATTGCTGGCCCGTGGTGCGCGCCTGACAGAATTGATGAAGCAGGCGCAGTACAAGCCGCTCACCAACGCCGAGATCGTCTGCGTCATCTATGCAGGCACCAAGGGCTACCTTGATAAGGTCGACGTGAAACAGGTTGGCCGCTGGGAAGCGGGCCTGCTGGCGCATCTGCGTGGCAAACATGACGAACTGCTCAAGGATATCACCAACAATGACCGCAAGGTCAAAGACGAGTTGGAAGATAAAATCAAGGCCGCGATCGACGGTTTTGCAACTGACTTCGCTTAAGGAGAGATAAGGCAATGCCAAATCTCAAGGACCTTAAAAACAGGATCACGTCGGTCAAATCGACCCGCAAGATCACCAAGGCCATGCAAATGGTTGCCGCGGCGAAACTTCGCCGCGCGCAAGAGGCTGCTGAGGCGTCACGCCCCTATACGGAACGGTTTAATGCCGTGATGTCAGGGCTTGCCGCGTCTGTTGGCGGCTCTGATACGGCACCCAAGCTGCTGTCAGGTACAGGCAAGGACAAGGTACAGCTTTTGGTTGTCATGACGTCCGAGCGTGGCCTGTGCGGTGGTTTCAACACCAATATCGTCAAGCTGGCCAAGGCCCGTGCGCGTGAAGTGTTGGCCGAAGGCAAAGAGCTGAAAATTCTGACCGTGGGCAAAAAAGGCCGCGATCAGATGCGCCGCGAGTTTAGTGCTTATCTGATTGGTCATGTTGACCTTTCTGGGGTCAAGCGCCTTAGCTATGCCGACGCACAAGGCGTTGCAAAAGACGTTCTGGCGCGCTTTGATACGGACGAGTTTGACGTTGCGACAATCTTTTATGCGCAGTTCGTCAACGTGGTCAGCCAAATTCCAACTGCAAAACAGATCATCCCGGCAAAATTTGAAGGCGGCGAGGCGGACGAGGCATCGACACTGTTCGATTATGAGCCTAGCGAAGAAGCCATCCTGGCGGATCTGTTGCCACGTGGTGTCGCCACGGCAATCTTTAGTGCTTTGTTGGAAAACGCGGCGTCTGAACAGGGCGCGCGGATGTCCGCAATGGACAACGCCACACGGAACGCGGGCGAGATGATCGATGATCTGACCATCCAGTACAACCGTTCACGTCAGGCCGTTATCACCAACGAGCTGATCGAAATCATTTCCGGCGCGGAAGCGCTGTAAGACAAAACCGGAGAGACACGACATGGCACAAGCAGTCGGCAAAATCACCCAAGTCATCGGCGCGGTCGTTGACGTGCAATTCGAGGATAACCTGCCGGAAATCCTGAACGCATTGAACACTGACAACCTAGGCAAGAAATTGGTCCTCGAAGTGGCCCAGCACCTTGGCGAAAACACAGTGCGGACCATCGCTATGGACGCGACCGAGGGTCTCGTGCGGGGCGCGAAAGTGACCGACACGGGCGCACCTATTCAGGTGCCAGTGGGCAACGGCACATTGGGCCGCATCTTGAACGTCACAGGCGACCCTGTTGACGAGCAAGGTCCGGTTATCGCGGACGAAACCCGTTCCATCCACGGTGAAGCACCGGCGTTTGACCAACAGTCCACAGCGACTGAAATTCTGACAACAGGCATCAAAGTGATCGACCTCTTGGCCCCCTACACCAAGGGTGGTAAAATTGGTTTGTTCGGTGGTGCCGGTGTTGGTAAAACCGTTCTGATCATGGAACTGATCAACAACATCGCCAAGGTACACTCTGGTGTGTCCGTGTTTGCGGGTGTTGGTGAGCGGACGCGTGAAGGCAACGACCTTTACCACGAAATGATTGAATCTGGTGTTATCGTTCCTGATAACCTGCCTGAGTCCAAAATTGCGCTGGTTTACGGCCAAATGAACGAACCTCCAGGTGCGCGTATGCGTGTGGCGCTGACGGGTCTGTCACTGGCCGAACAGTTCCGTGATGACACAGGTTCCGACGTTTTGTTCTTTGTGGACAACATCTTCCGCTTTACTCAAGCGGGTTCCGAAGTTTCGGCTCTGCTCGGCCGTATTCCTTCTGCCGTGGGTTACCAGCCAACACTGGCAACCGACATGGGCATGATGCAGGAACGGATTGCCTCCACTAAAAACGGTTCGATCACGTCCGTGCAAGCCGTCTACGTACCTGCGGATGACTTGACCGACCCGGCACCTGCAACATCCTTTGCGCACCTTGATGCGACAACCGTTTTGGATCGCTCGATCTCGGAAAAAGGGATTTACCCTGCGGTTGATCCATTGGGTTCTACATCTCGTTTGCTCGATCCGCTGATCATCGGCGACGAGCACTACAAAGTGGCGACCGACGTTCAACAGGTTCTTCAGCGCTATAAGTCTTTGCAGGATATCATTGCGATTTTGGGCATGGACGAATTGTCAGAAGAAGACAAACTTGCTGTGTCACGTGCGCGTAAGATTGAACGTTTCTTGTCGCAGCCATTTGACGTTGCGAAAGTCTTTACCGGTTCTGACGGTGTTCAGGTTCAGCTGGAAGAGACGATTTCGTCTTTCAAGGCGGTTGTGGCCGGTGAATATGATCACCTGCCCGAAGGTGCCTTCTATATGGTGGGCGGCATCGAAGAAGTGAAAGCGAAAGCACAAAAAATGGCGGCAGATGCCGCTTAAGGGAGCCTGACCAATGGCAGAGACGATGCAATTCGATCTGGTGTCGCCAGAACGGCGGCTGGCCTCGATGCAGGTTACGAGTGTACAAATACCCGGTGCGGATGGCGATATGACGGCAATGGCCGATCATGCGCCAACCATCACCACCCTGCGCCCCGGTGTGCTTAGGGTCGAAGGGCCAGAAGGCGCGGCGGAATATGTTGTGACTGGCGGCTTTGCCGAGATCAGCAGCCGTGGTGTGTCGGTTTTGGCCGAACGCGCCGTAACCAAAGGCGACATGACCCAAGACCAGCTTGATGAGATGATGAAAGACGTCCACGGCCTTTACACGAAGGCCAAAGAGAACTTCCACAATGAACCGGGCCCGGTTGACGATGCGGCAAAATTGCTGTCCGACATGGTGGCCATGGGTGATGAGATCGGGTTGTCCGCGAAACAGCCAAACCTTTGACCTGGGTTTTAGGTTTCTAAAAGGGCCCTGCTGCAGCGGGGCCTTTTTGTTTGACACGTTAACAAATTGTGGCTTTATCCTCTAGCTTGGATAGAGATCGGGCACGACAGGATTTATGAAAAGACTTCGTAATCACACTATCGGCGTGGACAGCGGTAATGTCGTGCTGTTTTCAGATTACGAAGATGGCGGCGAAATGTGGACCGGGCGGGGTCAACGGGAACGTCGTCGCCACATAAGGTTTGCCGAGCCGTTCAAGTCAGTGCCGACTGTCCAGATGTCATTGTCTTTATGGGATGTGGATGCCGCCACGGTCATGCGCGCGGATATCAGTGCGGAATCAATTACAAATACCGGGTTTGACATGGTGTTTCGCACATGGGGTGACACGCGTGTCGCACGGGTGCGTATTTCATGGACAGCGATCGGCGAATTGTCAGAAGAAGACGATTGGGACGTGATTTAACCGAACGCTCACTCCGCCGCATACATCCCATCATAAATCGGCCCGAGCGTGTTCGCCTCAAACAACGACGATACCGAAGTGCCGTTCCAGATGTTCAATATCGCTTGGGCAAAGATCGGCGCGGTGGGCACAATGCGGATGTTGGTGGCTTTCTTGATTGCCTCGGTTGGGGCAATGCTGTCTGTGATCACCAGTGATTTCATCACCGAATTGGTCACACGTTCCACGGCTGGGCCGGACATGACCCCGTGCGTGATATAGGAATGCACTTCCTTGGCACCGGCCTCCATCAGCACCTCGGCGGCTTTGCAAAGCGTGCCAGCCGTGTCGCAAATGTCATCCACAATCAAACAGGTCTTGCCCGTCACGTTCCCAATGACGGTCATTTCCGCGACTTCACCAGCCTTTTCGCGGCGCTTGTCCACAATTGCCAGCGGGGCGTTGACCCGTTTCGCCAATTCACGTGCGCGGGCCACGCCACCCACATCTGGTGACACAATCATCAGGTCAGCCATTTGATCTTTGAATGCATTCTTGATGTCCAAAGCAAAAACGGGTGACGCATAAAGGTTGTCGACCGGGATATCAAAGAACCCTTGAATCTGCGCCGCATGCAGGTCCATGGTCAGGACCCGCTCAATACCTGTTCCAACCAGCATATTTGCTACCAGCTTAGCGGTGATAGGCGTGCGCGCCTTAGTACGGCGGTCCTGACGGGCATAGCCGAAATACGGCAAAACTGCCGTCACCCGCGCTGCGGAGGAACGGCGCAGTGCGTCCGCCATGATCAGCAGTTCCATCAGGTTGTCATTGGCTGGGTTAGATGTGGATTGGATGATGAACATATCCTCGCCACGCACGTTCTCGAAGACCTCGACGAAAATCTCACCATCATTAAAACGTTCAACCCGTGCATCGACCAAACCGACGTGGACGCCTCGATGCAGGGACATGCGCCGTGCAATGGCAGTCGCCAAAGGCATGTTGGCATTGCCAGAGATCAATTTCGGTTCAGATGTACGTGGCATAAGGTCTCCGGGAGCAGCGGGATATGGCAGAATCGTGCCGTTGACACCGCTTAACATGACGTTAGCGTCTGGCAAAGCGACACCCACCAAATCGGAGAGCCAAATGGCCCAAATCGACTATTATTTCGCAACCCTGTCCCCCTATTGCTACCTTGCCGGGCAGCGGCTCGAGGCTGTGGCCGCGAAACACGGTGCGACAGTCAATTACAAACCCTTTGATATTGTCGCTGCATTTGACCGCACGGGTGGGACACCACCCAAGGATCGCCACATCAGCCGTATTGAATACCGTGCACAGGCGCTGACCCGTGAAGCGAAGAAGCTAGGGATGGATTTCAATCTCAAGCCTGCCCATTGGCCAACCAACGGCGCGCCCGCGGCCTATGCGTTTATCGCGGCACAGAATGCCGGCGGTGGTGATCTGGGCAAGCTGGCGCATGTGATCATGCGCAACGTTTGGGCCGATGAAAAAGACATCGCGCAGGATGATGTGGTGCGTGCGTGCCTGATCGAAGCGGGGTTCGATCCCGCGCTGGCAGATTCAGGTTTGTTGGTGGGTGCCGAAACCTATGCGAAGAACCTCGAAGAGGCTGTTGAGGCTGGTGTTTTTGGCGCGCCGTTTTACGTCGTTGGTGATCAGAGGTTCTGGGGTCAGGACAAGATAAAGGACATCGAAGCGCACCTGGCTGGCGATTTGTGAGACCACAAGCAGGCTTTGTCCCCCATGTGACACTGTTGGGGCAGGGGCCGCGCTGCGCGTTGGCGCTGCATTGCACGCTGGCATTTGGTGGGGCGTGGTCGGGCGTGGCCAAGCATTTGAGACAGGACCTGACCATGGTTGCCCCCGATATGCCCAGCCATGGCGGCAGCGCCGATTGGGACGAAGTAAGCGATTTTTCGGACACCGTTTATGCGGCTGCTATTGCAACGCTAGACGATACACCAATGGATGTGGTGGGCCATTCGTTTGGGGCCATGACCGCGTTGCGGCGCGCCATTGCCTCCCCCGAATTGGTGCGCAGCCTGACCTTGATCGAGCCTGTGTTCTTTGCTGTTGCAGCGCGTGATGCGCCCGAGACCATGACCGATCACGATGCCCGTGCCGCCCCTTTCTTTGACGCAATAAGCGCTGGAGACTTCCCCCAAGCCGCACGTTCCTTTAACCGCATGTGGAGTGACGGCCCAATTTGGGATAGCCTGTCGGAACGGTCCCGCGCGGCGATGATCCGCGCCATTCACGTGGTGCCTGACACGTTCGGCTTTTTCTATGGGGACGCGATGGGCATGCTGGCACCTGGGGTTCTGGATACAGTAACAATGCCAACACTCCTCATCCGTGGGATCAAGTCACTGCCTGCGGTTGCCGCAGTTAACGATGGATTGATGGCGCGGTTGCCAAATGCGTTTCAGGCGGTGATCGAAAACGCCGGCCACATGGCACCGATCAGCCATCCAGCCCCGGTATCTGATGCCATCAAGGATCTATTGATGCGCAGCTAGAAATGGCTGAGGAATGCGTCAATCTGTTCATGGCTGATGGACCAGTCACACACCAACCTTGCGCCAACCATCTTATCATCAGGACCTTCCAAAGATCCTTGCCAGACATAATATTTGGCCCCCGCCGCATGCAGCTTTTGGTGCACCGCACGTGGAAAGCTTGCAAACACCATATTGGCCTGCGGCTCATGCAAAAACGCTGCTCCCGCCTTACGCAATCCTGCGGACAGATAGGCCGCGTTTTCGTTCGCCTGTTGCGCGGTCTGCATCCACAGATCGTTCTGCAAATACCCGGCCATCTGTGCGGATAAAAACCGATGTTTGGAAAACAAATGCGCGCCGCGTTTACGGCGCAACTCAAACTCCCACGCTTTTTTCGGGTCAAAGAACACAACTGCCTCAACCCCCATGCATCCGTTTTTGGTCCCGCCAAAGCTGACCACATCGACGCCTAATTTCCATGTCATCTCAGCGGCCGTACACCCCAACGCCATCATCGCGTTGGCAAAACGCGCGCCGTCCAAATGCACAGGCAGGTCGTACCGCTTGGCCACGGCCGTCAACGCGCGCAATTCATCCAGCGTATGAACCGACCCGCGTTCCGTGACTTGGGTGATCGATACCGGCCCGCGCTGCGCTGAATGCACATCCGATGGATCGCGCGGTTCAATCGCAGCGGCCAGCGCGTCAGGCGTCATCTTGTCAGGGGTTGGCACAACGGTCAGCTTGGCAGCACCGGCATAGAATTCAGGTGCGTTGCATTCATCCTGGTGGATATGCGCCACTTCAGAACAGAATATCGTCTGCCATGGCTGACAATATGTCGCGAGTACCAGCGCATTGGCAGCCGTCCCTGTGGCAACCAGATAAACCGCAGCCTCAGGTGCTTCGAATGCAGTACGAACTGCGCTTCGGACCTCATCCATGATCGGGTCGTTGCCATAAGGCATCGCGTAATCCGCGTTCGCGGCGACGATCCGTTCCATGATCTGCGGATGCACAGGGCCTGCATTGTCAGAGGCAAAAAACATCAGGTCGGCTCCTCAATGATATGGTCTTCCCATTCCTCAAACGGCGTGTCGAACTCGGATACCGTATTGCCCCGCACGCTGATCCCGGCATTATGCACCGATTGCGCCGTGCCGCTGATCAGCGGGTGCCAGTCATAAAGCGGCTTACCTTGCCATAACAAACGATAGGCGCAGGTTTGCGGCATCCAATAGGCGTGGGTATCAAGATTATCGGGTTTCAGAACAATGCAGTCCGGCACAAACTGATGGCGGTTTTCGTAATGGACACAGCGACACGTTGCATCGTCCAACAACCGACAGGCCACACGGGTCAGCGCGACCTCTTCGGTGTCCTCATCCTCAAGCTTGTTGAGGCAGCATTTGCCACAGCCATCACAGAGCGCCTCCCACTCTGCTGGGGACATCTTGGTCAGCGGTTTTTTCTCCCAGAACCGTTTTGTCAATCCGGCGCGTTCAATAGGATCGCTCATAGTGCCGCCAGAATATCGCGGGCACGGGCGCAATCGGCGTCCATCTGGGCGATCAGCGCATCAAGGCTGTCGAAGTTTTCCTCGCCGCGCAGGTGTTCGATCAAGGCGACGGACAACGGTGTGCCGTAAAGGTCACCTTTGAAATCAAAGAG
>TARA_R110002072_G_scaffold298443_1_pt1 | contig 11209 bp, 9 predicted proteins | sample TARA_R110002072 | Tara Oceans TARA_R110002072 (sample SAMEA4397118) | marine metagenome | biome: Polar Biome; feature: [SRF] surface water layer (ENVO:00010504); material: water (ENVO:00002006), including particulate matter (ENVO:01000060) such as... | depth 5 m | reverse complement strand
CTGGATAAAGCCCTTGTCGCCCTCGGCAACAGCGTGGGCCAGCGCATCAGGCATGCCGAGAAACAGCAATGCCGTGAACAGCAGCAGCAGTAGTAACGAGCGATTCGGGCGCACGACAGATGCGTCCATTGCGCCCATAGATAGCGAATGCATGGTTGAGTCCTAAATTAAAGGGGTCTTGGGCCGCACAGCGGCCTGTGTCAGAGCACGAATGTGGCGCGCGGTGGCCGCTCGATCAGAAAGATCGGGCTTGGAGGAATGGAGTAGCGAGGGGCGGGTATCGGCTGCGCACGTTCTGGCAGCGTGCTGATGCTCAGCAGCGCAGTCAGGTGTGGTGTTTCATGCAGATGGTCGGCGGTCAGCGGCGAGTGGCAGTGATCCCCGTACGCAGCACAGGCCAGCGTCTCGTCACCATGCGCATGCGAATGAGCACCGTCATTGCCACTCAAGGAAGGCTGGCTCGATCCCATAAACAGCGCAGAGGTATGTCCAGCCCAAGCCATCAATATGGCGAGAGCAAGGGCAAAAATCACCTTGGTGCTGATGGGATTGCTGAGCATGTTGTGGTTCTTTCGATGCCTAAGCGGGTGGCTTTTCTGGAGGGGTGGTCGGTTTGACCATATCCCCCCCTGGGGGATAGCATGCGAGCGTAATTCATCGACGCACGAGACTCAAGACATGAGCGATCACGAACACGGCCACCAGCACCAAAGTCATGGCGACATCATCAAAAGGTTGAAGCGTGCGGAGGGCCACCTGCGCAGCATCGTCACCATGATCGAAGACAGCCGTGCCTGCGTAGACATCGCCCAGCAGCTGCATGCCGTGGAAAAAGCCGTCTGCCAGGCCAAGCGTGTGCTTATCCAAGACCATATCGACCACTGCCTGGAACATACGGTCGAAGCGCTTGCGATAGGCGAGCGCGCATCACTCGAAGACTTCAAGCAAATCACCAAGTACCTCTAGGCCCCTCCCATGTCGAGTTTCGCCGAACTGCTGCAACAGGGGGCCTCGCAGGCCTGGCTGTACTTCCCCAGCGCCATCCTGCTGGGTGCCTTGCACGGCCTGGAGCCTGGGCATTCGAAGACCATGATGGCGGCGTTTATCGTGGCCATTCGTGGCACGGTGAAGCAGGCCATTCTGCTGGGACTGGCCGCAACGCTTTCGCACACCGCCGTAGTCTGGCTGGTGGCCATGGGCGGCATGTACCTAGGGCAGAATTTAGATGCCGAAACTACCGAGCCTTATTTCCAGCTCGCGTCCGCCGCCATCATTATCACCATCGCCCTGTGGATGCTCTGGCGCACCTGGCGTGGCGAGCAGATGTGGCGCTTCGAGGAAGGTGATGAGCATCAACACGAGCACCACCACGATGAAACGCAGCGCATCGATACCGGGCACGGGCGTATCGAGCTGTCGATCTTCGAAGAAGGCATCCCTCCGCACTGGCGTCTGAAGGCCTTGAGTGGCCATGTCTGGCCGGCTGCCGAAGTGAGCCTGCTGACGACTCGCCACGATGGGTTGGCCCAGCAGTTTCGCTTCGTCGACCGGGGTGACTACCTGGAGTCACTGGACGAGGTTCCCGAGCCCCATGAGTTCACTGCGCGCCTGAGCCTCGGCCATGCTGATCACTCCCACGACTATGACCTGGAGTTCCGCGAGCACAGCCACGGTCATGAGCATGATCATTCCGAGTTGGAGGGACTGGAACTGTCGCTGGAGGACTACCAGGATGCCCATGAACGGGCGCATGCCAACGACATCCGCAAGCGCTTCAGCAACCGCAATGTCACCACCGGCCAGATCATCCTGTTCGGTTTGACGGGCGGACTGATTCCCTGCCCGGCAGCGATCACCGTGCTGCTGCTCTGCCTGCAAGTGAAAGAAGTCGCCCTGGGTGCCGTCCTGGTGCTGTGTTTCAGCATCGGCCTGGCCATAACTCTGGTTACCGTTGGTGCTGCCGCTGCTATCGGCGCACGCCAGGCATCCAATCGTTGGCCCTGGCTGGGTGCTGTGGCGCGTCGCGCCCCTTACCTATCCAGCGTACTGATCATTGGTGTGGGGATTTACGTCGGCTTCCACGGCTGGGTCGGCCTGAACGCCTAGCCGATGTGGGCGTTATCCGGTTATTTCGGCCTGTTCCTCGCCGCCTTCGTTACTGGCATAGGACTGCTGGTACTTGGTTTTACTGGTAGTGCCCGCCTCGCTGGAGAACTTTGATTTTGTAGCCGTCGGGGTCCTGAATAAAAAAGGAGCGGGCCAGCAGCTCGTCTCCTCTTTTAAACTCCTTGATGGGTGCAGGCTTTAAACCGAGGTTGCAAAGCTGTTTGAAATGCAGGCCCAGATCGTCGACGACGAACGCGACCTGACCGTAACAACTGCCGTGGCTGTATTCGGCCTGTCCGCTGCTCCAAGTGAGTTCGATTTCAGCCTCGCTCTCGAAATTGCGCAGATAGACGAGGGAGAAATCGTCAAACTCAATGCGATGGGTTTCCTTGAGTCCAAAGGCTTGCTGGTAGAACCGCAGTGAAATATTGATATCCGTCACCCGGATCTCCGTGTGAATAAGTTTCGGCATGCAGTTCCTTCCTTAACCTGTATTGGTGTTCAGTGCAGAGGTGCTTCGGGCCAAGATCAGTGCTCGGACACCCGGCGTGACTTGGTCGATACCGCCAGGTTTACTGAGTTCGCGGTGCTGGTTTCGACCGTCATAGGTGCCCGGAAACGTTTGAGTCGGAGCGCGTTGCCGAGCACGAAGACACTGGAGAAGGCCATCGCGGCAGCAGCGAAGATCGGCGAAAGCAGCGTGCCGTTCACCGGGTAGAGCGCGCCCGCCGCGACCGGAATCAGCACGGCGTTGTAGGCGAAGGCCCAGAACAGGTTCTGCTTGATGTTGCGGATCGTTGCCTGGCTGATCGCGATGGCGTTCGGCACGCCACGCAGGTCGCCCGACATCAGTACTACGTCAGCTGCCTCGATCGCCACATCGGTTCCCGTTCCGATGGCCAGCCCAACGTCCGCTTCTGCGAGTGCCGGCGCGTCGTTGATACCGTCACCCACGAAGGCGACTCGCGCGCCATTGATCCGGAGCTTCTTCAGTGCTGCGACCTTGCCGTCGGGCAAGACCTCGGCAGCGACTTCATCGATGCCGAGCTGCTTGGCGATCGCCGCGGCTGTAGCTGTGTTGTCACCGGTGATCATCGCGACTTTGAGGCCGAGCGCGTGCAGCGCCTTAATCGCCGCGGGCGTCGTTTCCTTGATCGGATCGGCGACCGCGATAACCGCCGCCAAGCGGCCGTCGATCGCGGCATAGAGCGGACTCTTGCCTTGCTCGCCAAGACGCCGGGCGGTTGGCAGGAAACTCGACACATCAAGGCCGAGCTGCGTCATGAACCGGTCCGCGCCGACAGCTACTGTCCGACCGGCGACCTTTGCCGACACGCCGAAGCCTGGTGTCGCGTCGAAGCTCTCGATGGGTGCGAGCGTGAAACCCGCCTGCTTTGCGGCTGCGACGATCGCTTCGGCGATTGGATGCTCGGAGCGGGTCTCGACCGCCGCAACGAGAGCCAGCACTTCGTTGTATTCGAAACCCTCGGCGGGAACGAGGTCGGTGAGCTCGGGGCGTCCTTTAGTCAGTGTGCCGGTCTTATCGAGAGCGATCACGCTCACATCGCGCAGCGCCTGCAAGGCTTCGCCCTTGCGGAAGAGAATGCCGAATTCGGCCGCGCGGCCAGTACCGACCATGATCGAGGTCGGCGTGGCCAGCCCCATGGCGCAAGGACAGGCGATGATGAGAACCGCGACCGCATTCACGAGCGCGAAGGTCAGCGCCGGGTCCGGACCGAAGATCAGCCAGATCAGGAAAGTCAGCGCGGCCGCCGCCATCACGGCCGGGACGAACCACATGGTCACCTTGTCGACCAGCGCCTGTATCGGCAGCTTGGAACCCTGCGCTTCTTCGACGAGGCGGATGATCTGCGCGAGCATCGTGTTCGCGCCGACCTTGGTTACGCGGAAACTGAAAGCGCCCGTCTTGTTGATCGTGCCGCCGACGACCTCTGCCCCCGCTCCCTTCGACACGGGCACCGGCTCGCCGGTGATCATGCTCTCGTCAACATAAGAGGTGCCCTCGACGACCTCGCCGTCGACTGGAATCTTCTCGCCCGGACGAACGAGCACGACGTCACCTGTCGCCACTTGATCGAGCGCTATTTCGATCGTCTCGCCGTTGCGCTCGACGCGCGCGGTCTTGGCCTGAAGTCCGATTAGCCGCTTGATCGCCTGCGACGTTCGCCCCTTGGCGCGCGCCTCCAGCGTTCGTCCGAGCAGGATCAAGGTCACGATGACCACGGCAGCTTCGAAATAGACGTTGGCGGTACCTTGCGGGAGTACTTTGGGGATAAAGGTCGCGACCACCGAATAGCCGTAAGCAGCCGCAGTGCCGAGCGAGACCAGCGAGTTCATGTCGGGTGCAATGCGCAGCAACGCCGGTACGCCCTTGCGGAAGAAGCGCAGGCCTGGACCGAACAGGACCAGGGTGGCAAGAGCGAACTGGATATACCAGCTCGCCTGCTGACCCAGGACCCCCATCACCCAATGGTGCAGGGCGGGAATGAGGTGAGAGCCCATCTCAAGGATGAAGACTGGCAGGGTGAGGATGGATGCAACAAGCAGATCGCGCCGCAGCGCCCGAGCCTCACTCTCGCGACGCTCGGCGTCCTGATCGCCCGCAGTCGGCGTTTCGGCGGACAAGCGTCGGGACTTGTAACCCGCCTGTTCGACCGCTGCTTCAAGGTCGGCCGTGGAGGCGACACCGGCAAGGTGGCGCACCCGCGCGCGCTCTGTCGCCAGGTTGACAGTGGCCTCAAGCACGCCAGGGACTTTTGCGAGCGCCTTCTCAACCCGGCCCACACATGATGCGCAGGTCATGTCCTCGATCGCGAGCTCGGTGGTCTCTTCGCGAACGGTGTAGCCGGCGCTCTCGATGGCGTGTACAGCCGCCTGCGGGTCGGCCAACCCCGTGAAAGTGATGTCGGCGCGCTCGGTGGCCAGATTGACCGAGGCCATCTGCACGCCGGTGACCTCTTTCAGCGCGCGTTCGACGCGGCCGACACACGAAGCACACGTCATGCCTTCGACGGGCAGGCTCAGGCGAGTGACTGAGGACATGGATGGATTGACGTCTTGTTGGGCAACGGAAGCCATTGAAATATCCCTTGAATGTTTCTGTTGAAGAGAAGTTTCAAGCTTCCCTGTGTGGGAAGGTCAAGGCCTGTGGGCGATTTATTTCACGACGCTCCAGTTCGAACTGCCGCCGGCACTGTCGCAACCCGTATCAGCCTCTGGGCTGAGCCCGCACGCTAAGAACTTTTGGGTGACAGCTGCTCGCGCCTGTTCCACATGCGCGAGCAGCTATGCCGCTTTAGCCGTCGCACCGTTGTGACGTTCAGCGCGGCCTGGAACACCAGTAGCTCAATGAGAAAGAGCCGGTTAGCCCAACCCTGGGGATAGAAGATGAACGGCTGTTGCTCAAATATCAGAAATATAATTAAATATCTGACATTGATATGAGCCGAGCTTTCATATGCGATCGATCCCGCAAGCGATCTTGGAGCGCAGCCAATCCCTAAGCGAGGGTGGAGTTCTTGCGCCCAAGGAATTTCTTCACCTTGGTAGTCGTGCGGCGGTTGATCAGGCGTTTTGTCGCTTGGCTAAAGCCGGGCAACTGATGCGAATAGCGCGCGGTATTTACGTTGCGCCGGTGCGTGAAAAAGACCAGGCCAGAGCCCCGTCGGCAGAGTCATTGGTGAAATCAATCGCCGCTCAGGGCAAGCAGTGCATCTCGCTCGATGGCGCACAGGCCGCGAAATCAATGGGGTTGACGCGAGTTGCTTCGAGTAAAGAGGTGTACCTCACCACAGGACGCAGTAAGCGGTTGGTAGTCGGCTCACGGACAATTTACTTCCAGCACGCACCCTACTGGCTGTTCTCCTTGGGGGCGACGCCAGCTGGGGATGCGCTCAGGGCGATGGCCTGGGTGGGTGAAGATCAGGCTGAAAATTCGGCCCAGAAACTTCGGCGGCACTTAGCGAAGGTGGAGTGGGAAAGCCTAGGTTCGGTCCGTGCGAGCCTTCCCAGCTGGATGGCCACCGCCCTTGGCAGGGCCGCGGTGTTAAATGAATTGCGTTGAACTCAGGCCAGACACTGATTGCTTGTGTGAATAAAAGTTGACGTATTCAAGGTCAGAAGCGGGTCTTAACGATTAAACTAACCCCTACGGGAAGGTAGAAACCATGGCTAGCGGCGAACAACTGAAAGCGCTTCTGCGCTCGCATATCAAGGGAGATGACACGCATTTCCTTGCCGTTGCTATGCAGATGGCGGCCCATGAGGCTAAGCAGGGTCACGGGAAGCTTGCAGAGGATTTGCGGGCCATAATTGATTCGGCCAAGAAAAATCGTCTGCCTTCCGGGCAGCCGGTGCCCATCGGCCAGCCTCGCGGCGAGCTGAGTAACCTACTGTCAGTAGCTCTTCCAAAGACCCGCTTCTCGGAAATGATTCTGGACGAGGCCACTCATGCCCGTCTTGGAAGAATCATCAATGAGCAGCGCAACTTCGAGAAGATTCGTGCACACGGCCTCTCCCCTCGCCGCAAGCTGCTTTTGGTTGGGCCACCTGGTACCGGCAAGACCATGACCGCCTCGGCGCTTGCCGGCGAGCTCGGGATTCCGCTGTACATCGTCCGCCTTGATAGCCTCATCACCAAGTACATGGGTGAAACCGCAGCCAAGCTGCGTCAGATTTTTGATGCCATTCGCGATACTCGCGGCATTTATTTCTTCGACGAGTTCGATGCCATCGGTTCCCAGCGTGGTCTTGCCAACGACGTGGGCGAAATCCGTCGCGTCCTGAACAGCTTTCTGCAGATGATCGAGCAGGACCAATCCAACAGCCTGATCATCGCTGCCACCAATCACCCTGAAATTCTTGACTACGCCTTGTTCCGACGCTTCGATGATGTTATCGAATACGGACTGCCCAATCAGGAACAGACCAAGGCTGTGCTCAAGAATCGACTAGCGAACTTTTCCAAGTCGATTCGCAGCTGGGACAAACTCTGCAAGGTCGCAGAGGGGCTCAGCCATGCAGAACTTGCGAGGGCGGCAGACGACGCGATCAAGGACACGATCATTCATGACCGTACCGAGATGGCGGTCAAGGACGTGGAAAGGCACCTTGAAGAACGGAAGACTTTCCACGGGAGACGGCACTCCTAACGTAGTTGAGCATTTAGATGACGGAATCGATCAACGGACAACGGCCTCACTTTCATCTCCAGGGACAGGGACTACCCGAACGGTTCCGATCCACAGCATCAGCAACACGAGACCCTCGCTACCCCACGCCAAATCGAGGGGCTCATGGCGGAAAGCTACTCGCTCAACTCCAACATGTAAGCGGTCAGATGGCCTCTGCAGTTCAGCTGCAGCGCGAAGCATCTGAAAGGCAAATGCGACAAGGAGACAGGCCCGAAGGTGGGTACGGCCTGCAAATCGAATTTCGGAGTGAGCCGGGTTACGCGCTTGCATTCGAAGGCCTTGCCCGAGGCGCTCAGCGCATTGAGCTCATGAACCTGCGTCATGACCCCGCCACGAATACTGACTTCGCCACGGTATTCGTTCCAGATGGTCAGCTCAAAGCCTTTGAGAACCTCGTCAGGCAATACCTGGAGGTGGAGACCTCCAAGGGGAGTCCGCGCAACGCTCCGCTCCTGAATCCAATCCAAGAAATCCGAGTCGCAGCTTTCAACGCCCTGTGGACTGATGATCCCGCAGTGTTGCCGCCAGATGAAAACGAAACCATTTGGTGGGAATTCTGGTTGCCTATCAGGGAAGGCCGTGAAGCAGTGCTGAACCGCTTTAAGTCGGTTGCCGAAGCATGTGGCTTTCATACATCCGAAAAAGTGCTGAAGTTTCCTGAGCGGACAGTCCTCAACGTCTACGCCTCGCGAGCAGCCATCACTCGGTCACTCTTGCTGCTCAACGAAGTCGCCGAGATTCGTAGAGCCAAGGACACCGCCGAGTTTTTTGATGCCCTTGCGCCGCTAGAACAAAGAGAATGGGTCGAGAACCTGCTTGAGCGAACCACCCCCGCAGGGGACGACAGTATCCGCGTCTGCCTTCTAGATACCGGCGTCAATCGGGGCCACCCACTCTTAGCTCAGCACATTGACGCGAATGACCTTTACACCGTCAACCACAACTGGGGTGTTGCGGATACTACGGGTCATGGCACACAGCTCGCAGGAATCGCCCTTTATGGTGATCTGTTTGACCCTCTCAATGGGCAGAACCCGATTTCGATCGAGCACCGCCTTGAGTCGGTGAAATTGCTCCCCGCTGCCCAGGGAAATCAAAAGGAGCCCTACGGCGCGTTGATGATCGACGCCGTAACCCAGCCGGATACCGCCAAGCCGGAAGTGCGCAGGGTCTACAGCATGGCGATCACCAGCCTCGACGACCGAGATCGCGGCCGCCCTTCTGCATGGTCAGCTGCAGTTGATGAACTCGCATCCGACGTATTGGGAGAGAGAGCTAACCCTCGACTGATCGTCGTGTCCGCCGGCAATGCGGACAAGAACCAGGCCACGCACTACCCGCATAACACCACCACCGACGGAATCCATGATCCGGCCCAGGCCTGGAACGCATTGTGCGTAGGCGCTTACACCCAGAAGGTCACTATCGACCCTCCCAACCCTGGGTTGCGCCCGATCGCTGCCGCAGGCAGCCTCAGCCCATACAGTACGACTTCGGGGACCTGGAGCAACTCGGCTTGGCCCTTGAAACCCGATGTAGTGTTCGAAGGAGGCAACCTGGCCACAGACGGGCAACAAGCCTACACCGAGCCTTGTCTTTCCCTTGTCACCACGGCACACGAACCAGAACAACGGCTTTTGACGACGACCAGCGCCACCAGCGCAGCATCCGCGCTAGCAGCTCGCATGGCCGCACAAGTATCGACGAACTACCCACAGTTATGGCCCGAGACTGTACGAGCTCTAATCGTGCACTCAGCTGAGTGGCCTGATCGTATGAGGCAGGATTTCCTTGCTGCTGGCACCAAGGCAGGCTACGAGAATCTGGTTAAACACTGCGGCTTTGGCGTACCAGATCTGAGTCGTGCCCTATGGAGTGCCGGCGACTCTTTGACCATGATTGTCGAGGACCATCTCAGGCCGTTCATGAGGCAGGGAACCAAGCCGCCCACCGCGCGGGATATGCATCTTCATCTGCTTCCCTGGCCGCAGGAGGAACTGCTCAACCTAGGCAACATCGAGGTGGAAATGCGAGTGACACTTTCCTACTTCGTAGAGCCAAACCCCGGCATAGCCGAGCGCGGTATCAAGGGGCGCTATCGGTACGAGTCGCACGGCTTACGCTTCGATGTCAGCCGCCCAAACGAAGATCGTGACCAGTTCCGCCAGCGTATCAACAAGCGTGCACGGGATGAAGAGGAAGGTGGTTACCAGGGCGGCGGCTCAGATCCGAACTGGCTGCTCGGAACCCAGACACGGCATCGAGGCTCTCTACACTCGGACATCTGGCGAGGCACTGCAGCTGAACTGGCAGGACGGGGAATGCTTGGTATCTATCCCGCACTGGGGTGGTGGAAAACGCTTGTTAAGCAGCAGCGATATGACGACACCGTAAGGTACAGTCTGGTGGTCTCGATCAAAACTCAGCAAACGGAAGTTGACCTCTATGCGGCAGTTGAAACTCTGATCGAGGCACAGACAGCGGTACTGGTCTGAGATCAAGGGTTTCAAATGAGGTCATGGCCCTGAAGCCATGACCTCATCGCTCGCAAAAGCTCGGATTGAGGGTGTCAAAAGGAGTCGATCACAACTCAGTCGGCTCTTACGGGCTGACCTGCGCGGTATAGCCCAGATCCTGAATCACCTTGCGGATAGATTCCGCGGGTTCTTGGCTGTCTACCGATACCTTACCGGCAGCACGGTCAATCTCCACTTTTGCGGTTTCATCTACCGCCTGAATTGCCTTTGTGATCTTGCTGACGCAACTGCCACAACCCATTCCTGATACCTGTAGAGCGAACATAAATCACCTCGTTGGTTAGGCGGCATAGATGCCGTAACCTGAGCATCGACCTTGACACGATGGTAAGGTCAAGCTTGTTTTTTAGCGCTGGTAGATGTCCTTTCGGAGTTGATGGAATTACTGATACCTGTCAACTGGCTTTAGATTCACGTTCATTTCAGTCGATGCGGATTTTCCGCAGTCTCAATGCGTTGAATACAACCGATGCTGAACTGACGCTCATAGCCAATGCCGCAATCATGGGCGACAGCAAGTGGCCAGTCAGGGGATAAAGCACCCCTGCTGCTAGTGGAATTCCCATGGCGTTATAGATGAAGGCAAAGGCTAGGTTCTGCCGCATGTTTTTTACCGTGGCCACGGACAATGTTCTTGCCCGTAAGATGCCCATCAGATCACCTTTGACTAAGGTCACCTGAGCACTGTTCATCGCCACATCTGTACCGGTTCCCATCGCGATACCCACATCGGCACGAGCCAGCGCAGGGGCGTCGTTGATGCCATCGCCAGCCATGGCTACTCGGCGGCCATAGCTCTGCAGATCGGCAACCAACTTTTCCTTGTCCTGAGGTTTAACCTCGCCATGGACTTCTTCGATACCCAACTCCCTGGCTACAGCCCTTGCGGTTGTAAGTCCATCGCCAGTGGCCATGATGACTTTCACATCGACCTCTTGAAGCCTGGTGACTGCTTGTTTGGAGGTTGGTTTGATCGGATCGGAGACCGCCAGAAGTCCTGCTAGAACGCCATCCACCGCCAAGAAGACAATGCTGATGCCCTCCAGGCGGAGCTGCTCTGCCCGGTTACTCAGAGGTGTGGCATCTACTCCGGCGTCTGCCATCAATGCTGTATTACCCAATTGCAGCTGCCGACCTTCCACTTGGCCGCGCACACCGATGCCGGAGCCCGACTCGAAAGAGTCCGGCTTGGCCAACTCAATACCCTGGGTGCGGGCGTAATCAACGATCGCATGGGCCAGCGGATGCTCACTGCCTTGATCAAGGCTTGCAGCCAATCGCAGCACCTCGTTCGGTTCGAATGGGCCGGCACTGTTGCCGCTGACCGAAAACTGACCCAGTAGAGGCTGTTCT